>Ga0256868_10001428_pt1 | contig 13083 bp, 12 predicted proteins | sample RVTome_13_FD_187341 | JGI IMG/M metagenome (GOLD analysis project Ga0256868, IMG submission 187341) | Soil microbial communities from uranium-contaminated site in the Upper Colorado River Basin, Wyoming, United States - RVT92D227 HiSeq ... | reverse complement strand
CGATGGTCTTTTGGACTGGGGGCATTCACCGCTTTCATCGCTGCTCTTCTGATTGGATTTTTAAGGAAACCGAAAGCATTCGAAAAGAAAGGAGATTGAAAGAATTCTTTCCTTTATGGTAGGATACTATTGAAAGTTGGAGGAGCGTCCCGCAAGGTGGGACTTGAGGTTAGAGGCGGTAAGTTTTTCGCCTCAGGCCTTGAACGAAGTGATCCTAAAGCGAAGCCCTGCACCACATGGTGTTCAGGGCGAAGCGCTCCTTAATGTTTAAGAGGGTAGGGAGGAATCCGAGGTGTCTAATGCAAGGATATTGGTCGTCGATGACGAAATGATCGTTTGTGAGAGTTGTAAGCGGATTTTGGAAGAGGATGGGTATGATGTGGAGATCGCTCTGAGCGGAATGGAAGCCTTTGATAAAATGAAGGCAAACTCCTTCGACATTCTCATCACCGATCTTAAAATGCCGGGTATCGATGGCATGGAGGTTCTAAAAACTTCACGTAAGGAGTATCCTGAGACCATTGTCATAATGATCACTGGCTTTTCTACAGTGGAAACCGCTGTTGAGGCAATGAAATTAGGGGCTTTCGACTATATCCCTAAACCCTTTACGCCCGATGAGGTCTCGATTATTGTGAAGAAGGCGATTGAGAAGAAGAGCCTCCTCTTGGAAAATATCTATTTACGTCAGGAATTACAGGAAAAATATGGGGCGCACAATATTGTAGGGAAGAGCAAGAAGATGCAGGAGATCTACCGGATCATTGCCAAGGTAGCCCCGACCGACAGTACTGTCCTGATCTATGGTCAGAGTGGAACAGGGAAGGAATTAATCGCACGGGCCATCCATTTCAACAGTCCGAGGCGGGAGAAACAATTTGTCCCGGTGGACTGTGCTGTTCTTTCAGAGAATCTCTTAGAGAGTGAATTGTTCGGCCATGTCAGGGGTTCTTTCACGGGAGCCGTTACCACCAAACCAGGGCTCTTTGAAGTAGCGGATGGGGGAACCGTCTTCCTCGATGAGGTGGGAAATATCAGCCTTGCCATTCAGGCCAAACTCTTAAGGGTATTGCAGGAAAGGGAGTTTACGCCTGTGGGGGGAACGAAGGCCAAAAAAGTGGATATTCGGCTCATCGCCGCCACCAATAAGGATCTTGAAAAGATGATCAGGGAGGAGACTTTCCGGGAGGACCTCTATTATCGACTGAACATCGTTCCCATCTACCTCCCTCCTCTGAAAGAGCGACAGGAAGATATTCCTCTTCTATCCGTCCATTTCCTCAAAAAATATGCTGAGGAGATGGGGAAGACGATCAAGGGATTCACACCAGAAGCCATGGAGAAACTGATGAAATACCCATGGCCAGGTAATGCTCGGGAGCTGGAGAATGTGATCGAACGGACTGTGGTGATGATCGAAGATGAGATGGTTCGAGCAGAACACCTCATCCTCCCGGGTCAGGAGGAGAAAGAAGGGTGGGAGGAACACGTCCCGATGACGAGTGAAGAATTGAAAGAGCTCAAGAAGCAGGCACGGGGAAAAGCGGTTGAGGAGATCGAGAAGGCATTTGTCCTCAATGCATTGGAGCGACATCAATGGAATGTGACCAGGGCAGCCCAAGAGGTGGGAATGCTTCGGCCAAATTTTCAGGCACTGATGAGAAAATATAACCTTCGAGCGAGAGAAGAGTCGTGATGGAATGATGGAAGAATGGAATGATGGAAAAAATCTGTATCTCTTGCAGTTAGTGATCATTTAACCAGTATTCCACTATTCCAATATTCCAAGAAAGAGCGAAGCGTAGTGTCAGACTTTTTTAAATGGCTGATTGTGGGTTGGTCGATTGTTGTGGTCGGAATTGCTGCCCTTGGAGCGATCCTGATTATCAAGTATGGAGAGGTAAAAAAGATTGAGACTGATGACGTAAGCCTTTGTTTCATCATTGCTTTTTTCTGTTGGTTGATCCCTATCATTGCCTTCTCAATCCTTGCCCGCACCTTAGGATTCTGATAATCTAACTGCATATTTTTTTCATTCTTTAAAAAAAATATTAAATTCCAATAAGTTATTAGATCATTGTCTTTTTTTACAAGAAAAAATGTATATCAAAAATATACACTAATGTTCACTCGCCTCGGCTCGGATATCTATAAAAAGTTAATAATTTCACATAATTTAATCAAGATTATTTTTTGGTTTAACGTTGGCACATGAAATGCAATCCTATAGGTTGAACCCAAAAAGAAAGGGGGAATGAGGTATGTTAAAGAGAAAAAGATCATTGCTTGCTGGGATAACAGGAGGTTTGGTCATTTTAATGGCCACCCCGGCCTTTGCAAGGTCGATTAATCTTAAGGATGCTGGGGTTGCCTTGTGGATTTTCATCATCATCGGAGCGGTGATCGTCCTCCTTCAATTAATCCCAGCAGTGATTCTCTTCTTCTCTTTCATTGGAACTACCACTGGTTTAATCGCAAAGCGAAAGAAAGTCTCAGAAGAGGCGGGTGCTGAGGAGAAAATCGTTCTTCCCGGAGTTGAGCCAGCCCCTGTTAAAAATTGAAGAGTAAAGAGTTGATAATGAAACCTTAGAGGAATGAAAAGATGTCCGATAAAATGAAAAAGATTATAATCATCCTGAGTTTAGTCCTTATTCTGGCAATTGGAATATTCTCTTTGGGAGTTGCCTATGCCGGAGGCGTTAGAGGCATAGGACTCTTGGGAGTTTGGTTTTTCCTCACTTTTGGGATCGTCGTTGTCTTAGCCCAATTGATTCCAGCAGGTATTCTCCTATCTTCCTTTATTGCAACAGGGTTTTCTTCTTTTCGAAAGGGAGAGATGCCCATCCGGGCGACATAAAATAAAGAAGGAAATTTACCTCCACGGATTATACAAGAAGCTATGGACCTAACATGGGTCATGACAAGCAGGGGAGAGAGGAAAAGTGGGGGACTCCTATTCATGGGGAGGAGATTACCATGAAATCGAAAACAATCCTCATTGCTTATCAGGATGATCTCTGGGTCAGATCGCTCTCCACTTTTTTCCACGGCATTGGATATAGGGTTGAAAATGCAAAGATGATCAGCGAGATGATTCGAAAGGTTCGAAATAGGAACATCCATGTCGTTCTCCTCGACGATGAGATTGAAGGAGTGAAGGCTTGTGATTTAGTTCCCCTATTTAAAAAAATTGATGATAAAATACAGGTCATCGTCATCTCCTCGGAGGTCTCTCTCGGGTTGGTGAAGCGTCTCCGGGGGGCTGGGATCTTTTATCAAGCAATGAAACCGGTCGATCTGGAAGAGGTCAAGTCCGCAGTGGAATGTGCCTTTGAAAAAATTGAGAGAGAAAATTTAAAAGAGGGCTTTTTCCCATTCCTCATTCCAAGGAGGGTTCCGGCATGAAGTTGAAAGATGGAGGGAGTAAGGCTTGGGTTGTCCTCTGGGGGATACTTCCCCTTTTCCTTTTTGTGGGATTCACAGGAGGAGTTGCTTGGAGTGACAATTCTTTCTGTTTGGGGTGTCATCAGGACGATTCATTAAAAAAGGAAGATGCTCGGGGTAAAACTGTTTCTCTTTCTGTATCCGAGGCTGTATTCAAAAATTCAGTCCATAGGAAACTCTCTTGTTCGGACTGCCATACCCATATTAAGGACGACGCACATGCCGGGGGTGGGAAGAAGGCTGCGGATAAGAGTGTGAACTGCGCAACTTGCCATGGGAAGGCGGAGAAGGAATACCAACAGGGCCTTCATGCCAAGATGATCATGAAGGGAACAGAGAGGGCAGCTTATTGTTTTGATTGTCACGGAAAGCATAATATCCTGCCGAGTAAGAATCCCAAATCAATGACCCATGTTTCCAACATCGACCGGACATGTAATCGTTGTCATTCTGATGTTGAATTTGTCAAGCATCATGCATTAGGTGCAGCCATTCCTAAAGAGGAATTCAAGAAAAGCGTGCATGGAAAAACAGGGGAGATGACGTGTACCAGTTGTCACGGAAGTCATAACCTGAGGTCCCTGATCGATCCGAAATCAACGATCTTCCGCTCGAATATTCCTCAGACTTGCGGTTCATGCCATCCAGATATTACCAAAGAATTTACGGAGAGTGTCCATGGAGTTCTTGCGGCAAGGGGAAGAAGTGATTCTCCCACCTGCACCACCTGTCACGGTTTTCACGGGATTAAAGCAAAGGTGGACCCCGACTCTCCGGTCAATGAGAGGAGAATAGCCTTAACCACTTGCCCACAGTGCCATGCCGCAGAGCGGATTGCAAAAGAATATAAAATTACTACCTTACCGGTAAAATCCTACTATGATAGTTTTCACGGGCTTTCTTACCGGGGTGGAGATACATATTCGGCCAACTGTGCAAGTTGTCATGGAGTACATGATATTCGTCCTTCCTCAGATCTTAAATCCATGATTCACAAAGACAATTTACAAAAGACCTGTGGGAACTGTCATCCAGGGGCTTCGGAGAACTTTGCCAAAGGAAAGATGCATGCCGTCGCCTCCATTACCGGGGAGGAGTTTGGAGAGAAGGTGGTCGGATGGGTGAGGATTGTCTATATCATCCTGATTGTAACAGTCATTGGAGGAATGATCTTATTCAACTTCACCGATTGGCTGAGAAAGACAATTGACCATAGGCCTTAGAAGCAAGGAGCAATTTGCTATGACGAAGAAATATCTGAGGATGACATTGAATGAAAGGTTTCAGCACCTCAATCTGTTTATCAACTTTACGATTTTGGTCATCACAGGTTTTGTCTTAAAATTCCCGGAGGCCTTCTGGGCCTCTCCCATCACGGATATTCCCATGGGGATGACATTACGGGGTTTCCTCCATCGGCTCTGTGGTGTGGCCATAGTCACTTTGGGCGGTTATCACGTGCTGTATTGCGCCTTCACTGAGAGGGGGAGGGGAATCATAAAGGATATGATTCCAGGGTTGAAAGATGCCAAAGACCTTTGGGAGACATTGAAGAACAACCTCTTCATCAATCGGCCGGCCAAGGAGCTCAAGATGGGTCGCTTCAATTTCCGTGAAAAACTTGAATACCTTGGTCTGATTTGGGGAACGATCGTCATGACTGTTACGGGTTTCATTCTCTGGTTTAAGACGGAATGGTTGCTGTATTTCCCAATGTGGACCTATAATGTTGCCTTAGCTGTACATTATTACGAAGCGATTTTGGCTACACTCACCATTATTGTTTGGCACCTTTATTCTGTTGTATGGAATCCCGAAGTCTATCCAATGAGTTGGGCCTGGATTACAGGGCACCTCACGGAACATGAAATGGAGTTGGAACACGGTCTGGAGCTGGAGAAGATCAAGGCTGGGGAGAAAGGAAAGTTGGTGGAGTTTGGTGAGGCGGCAGCCGTGGGGGGTGGAAGAGTTTATCCACTTCATCAGGAAAGAGGAGAAAAGGGTATTTCTATCCGGCGACTCTATGGCACTATTAAGGGTTTGAATGAGACGATAAAGAATTGGAAAGGAGAATGAAAGAAAATCACCTTAAGGGGGGTGATTGCAACTTTAGAGCAATGAGCTAAAGTTTGTCTAAGTTTTTGGGGCCCTATATATCCTCTAACTCCTACCATCCAAACCCCACCCAAAATGGAGAGGATATATAGGGCTTTTTTTATTCTTAATACCTTACCCAGTGTGGTGTCTCAATAACGGCTTTACAATAATCTGAGAGCTGTCATTCCTGCCCCGCATCAAGTGCGGGATAAACTCCAGCGGGAATCCAGATTGAAAAGGCTGGATTCCCCCGTATCAATTACGGGGCAGGCTTATCAAGTCCGGAATGACAAAATGTGTAAAGTCATTTCTGAGACAGTACACTAGCCCTTATTCCATTTATACCCATCTAAATGGAAGCATCCCCAATTCCGTGATAAAACAAAAAAGTTTCAATAAAATATTATTTCATTTTGAATCATGAGATTCTGAAACAAGTTCAGAATGACATTTTTTAATGATTTTACTTTTTTACAGGCCCCCAAAGTGTCATGCTGAATTTATTTCAGCATCTCTTTAGATAGATGACTATTCATCACGGAAAAAAAGATGCTTACCATCTAAATCTTTTTATTGTAGAGATTAAGAGAACGTGGTAAAATTTAATTTATTTGAGGTAGCAAGATGGTCCTTCGGAAGAAATTTCTCTTTTGGATTATCCCTATTCTCATTCTCTTCTTTCTCTTTGAGGGCTTCACCAGAAGCGCCCGGGCTCTGACAACAGATGAGGAGAAGAAGTTAGGAAAGAGGATCATCCTTGAAATGGAGAAGAGAGTCGAATGGGTGAGAGACCTAACCCTTCAGGCTTTTTTAGAAAGGTTGGGTCATTCTCTGGTGGCCCAGGTTGGCCCCACCCCTTTTGAGTTTAAATTCTATTTGATCAATGCACTGGACCCCAATGCCTTTGCCATTCCGGGTGGCTACATCTTCGTGACAACGGGGCTGATCGTTTTGGCAGAGAATGAACACGAGATCGCCGGTGTGCTTAGCCATGAGATTTCCCATGTGACAGCGAGACATATTTCCCAATTGATCGAGAAGTCGAAGGCGATCAATATTGCCAGCATGGCGGCGGTAATCGCAGCTATGCTCGTAGGCAGGGGTGGGACAGGCTCTCAAGCGGCTGCGACCATGGCCATGGCCACGGGAGAAGCCCTTGCCCTTAAATACACCCGTGAAATGGAGACCGATGCGGATCAAAACAGTCTGCAATATATGATCAAAGCGGGTTATGATCCCAATGGGATGATCACCTTTCTTAACAAAATTTACAAGACCGGTTTGATCTCTGGACCCCAAATACCTCCCTACCTTTCAACCCATCCTGCCATCGAAAATCGAATTTCTCTCTTGGAAAACCTCCTCCAGTCCGGACAGAGGCCGACGGGACCTTTCAAAACGGTTGAAAATTTCAAAAGGATTCACACTAAGGCCTTTGTGGAGGAGAGGGAACCCAATGTAGCGGTCACCTATTACCAGTCCTTAGTTGATGGCGACCCTCAGGATTTGGAGGGATACTACGGTTTAGGCCTCGCCTACCACAAAATGGGGAGGTTAGATAAGTCGATAGAGGCCTTTCAAAAGGGACACTTGTTAGTACCCAAGGACATTGATATAGTAAGGGAGCTTGGAATCGTTTATTTTCTTTCAGGGAGGCTGGATCAAGCGATTGAAATGCTCGAGGCCATTCGGTCCATCCCCCGGACTGGGTCAGACCAGAATGATGATCTATTGGGTCTTTATTACCTCGGAAGGGGATATCAGGAAAGAGGGGATTTTGCCCAGGCTCTGCCACTCTTTCTGAAGATCCAAAAAGAGGTACCTGAATTTGTTGAAGTCTATCATAATCTCGGATCGATTTATGGAAGAATGGGCCAGAAAGGGCTTTCCCATTTCTATTTCGGAAAACATTTCAAATTGAGAGGGGAGAGAAACAATGCCCTCCTCCATTTCAGAACGGCTTTTGAATGGTTGGAGAAGGGAAGTTCGGAAAAAGAAGAGGTCCAAAGAGAAATAAAGGAACTCACCCAGGCGAAATAGATCAGGGCTAAAAAATTGTCAATACCATTTTCTGTAGGGCAAGCCTTCAGTCTCGCAGGGTGGAGGTTGGATGAAGGCCCGTAGGGGCGGCCCACCGTGGCCGCCCGATCCAGGCCTGCAAGCATATCGGTTCAGGGTGGGAGCCCACGGTGGGGCTCCCCTACGGAGTTCTTGCAAGAGGGTGAATGGGAGATGAAGCCGTTGGAAATCTATTGCAAAAAGGCATTAGAGTTAGGGATCGATGGAGTCAAGGTGATTGACCCTCGTTCCATCGTCACCGCTGAATGGGTGAGGATGAAATGCCAATTTGGATGCCCTGGTTTTGGGACGAGCCTCTCCTGTCCTCCTCACACCCCCACTCCAGACGTCACTCGAAAGGTGATCGATTCTTATGAAAAGGCCATCTTGCTTCATCGAAGATTAAAAAAGGGGGAAAGGTCAAAGGGTTTCAACGAGACCGTTGTCCGTCTCGAAATAGAGATCTTTCTTGATGGCTACTACAAGGCTTGGAGCATGGGCTCGGGTCCCTGTCGCCTCTGCAAAGAGTGCGATCCGAACGGTTTTTGTAAACATGGATATGAGTCGAGGCCTTCAATGGAGGCTTGTGGCATCGATGTCTTCAAGACCGCAAGGAACAATGGATTTTCTATTGAAGTGGTTCGAACGCATGAGGAAGAGAGAAATATCTATGGAGTGATATTGGTGGAATAAATGAGATTTCTGGAAAAGTTCAGGGATCTCTGATTACACCGATTAGGCACCGATTACACGGATACGAGATGCATTAAGAAATTAGGAAAATCTGTGTAATCCTCTTTTGAAATCTCTGTCATCAAGAGAACATGAAGTACTTTTTCAGAGTTCTCTAAATCTTCTCGTTGGGGGGTATATGAAGAAATCGATCAAGGAATTGGGAGAGGAAATTCAGAAGCTCAGTAGGGAATTCTCCATTCTCAGTGAAATCGGCCAAACCGTCAATCAATCCGTTGATCTCCATGAGATTCTTAATAATAGTTTGAATAAAATGACAGAGTTGATAGGGATTCGCTCCGCGGGGATTTACCTTCTGGATGAGAAAGGTGAAAGTTTGGTCTTCACTGCTCAACGAAATTTTTCCAAAAGATTTATGGAAGGAATGAAGAGATTGAAATTAGAGGATAACATCACAGGAAAAGTGGCCCTTACGGGTGAGCCTATGTTCGTTGAAGACTATCCCGCTCATCCAAAAGCCCTTTCCTTGGCAATTGAAGAAGGATTGAAATCCCTGGCGGTCATCCCTTTAAAGGCGAGGGATAAGGTCTATGGAACCTTAAACATCGCAAGAAAGGATTTTTACAAATTCACTCCATATGAAAAGAATCTCTTCAACGCCGTCGGTCAGATCATCGGCGGTGCCATGGAAAGGATTTCTCTCTATACAGAGAATGTCAAACGTCTGGAAGAACAGAGGACCCTTTATTCCATTAGCCAGGAGATTGCCTCCCGACTTGAATTGAAAGTGATTCTTCAAAAAATCATTGAGAGCGCCATTGAACTCTTAAGGATAGAGTCAGGATCGATTGCCCTTTGGGATAATCGGAAGCAAAATTACGCCATCGCTATCGTCCATGGATTGCCAGACTCTCTAATCGGAAAAGAGTTCTCCCTTTCATCAAGTGAGGTTGTGGGGGAAGTGATAAAAAGGAAAACCCCTATCCTCTATCAAGACTATGACCAACATCCCCACCGATTGAGAGAATTGGATGACTATCATTTTAAAGAGGTCTTGGGCGTTCCCCTCATCGTCAGAGAGATGATCATTGGAGCCATGACGGTTGCTACTTCTGATCCTTACAAACACTTTCAACAGAACGAGATCGACCTCCTCTTTAACTTTGCCCACCAGGCTGCCATTGCCATTGGAAATGCCAAACTCTATGAAGATTCTTTAGCCAAGATCAAACAATTGACGACTCTCTATGAGGTCGGAAAAACCCTTTCCTCTACGCTCGATCTCGATGAATTGCTCAAAAAGGCTTTGGTAAACCTCAGAGAACAGTGGGGCTATGCCTTATGTGGGATCTTTTTCTTGGATCGTGAAAAGGATGAGCTCTATATCAAACAGGTGAGTGGCAGGGATTTCGAAGAAGTGAAGGATTTACGGTTCAAGGTCGGTATCGACGGAATTGTGGGTTGGGTGGCCAAAACAGGCGAGCCCCTTTATGCCCCTGATGTATCGAAAGACCCCAGATATATTCGGGGAATACCCGAAGGGAGATCGGAGGCGGCCTTTCCACTTAAGGCGAGGAATCAATTAATTGGAGTTCTGGATATTGAGAGCAGTGAACCCATGGGGTTCGATGAGGAGGATCTGAAGGTTCTATCCTCATTTGCCAGCCAGGTGAGCATCTCTATTGAGAACGCCCAACTCTTCTCCGATCTGAAACAAACTCTTGAAGAGTTGAAACAGGCCCAGGATCAGATCGTCCAGGCCGAGAAATTGAGGGCAATGGGGGAGATGGCCAGCGGTGTGGCTCACGATTTCAATAATCTCTTGGCTGTCATCCTCGGCAACATCCAACTTCTTCTTCATCAATTGGATCATCTCAGACCCGAAGAGGTTCGTGAACGGTTGAGGATCATCGAACAATCCTCAAAAGATGGAGCGGAGACCATTCGTCGAATACAGGAATTTACAGGGGTGAAAAGGGATAAGGAATTCACGATTTTCCCAATCAATGAGATTATCGAGGAAGTGATTAGTATTACCCAGCCCCGTTGGAAAGATCAGGCACAAAAGAAAGGCATACAGATTGAACTGACCAGAAAGTTAGGGGATGTGCCTCCGGTCTTAGGAAATCCATCGGAGTTGAGGGAGGTGTTCACCAACATCATTTTCAATGCTATCGATGCAATGCCCGAAGGAGGTCAACTTAAAATCTCCACACATTCTCAACCGGATGGTTGGGTGGAAGTAAGAATTTCCGATACTGGGATAGGAATGACGGAAGAGGTAAAGAAGAGGGTTTTTGACCCATTCTTCACCACAAAGGGTGTGACCAATTCTGGTTTAGGAATGAGTGTTTCTTATGGAATTATCAAACGCCATGGAGGAGAGATCCTGATAGAGAGTGAACCCGGGAGGGGAACAACCTTCATCCTTCATTTGCCGATGTGTTTCGGGGAGAAAGAATACGAGGAGAAGGTGTTAAAACCCATTAAAGAGGTGCGCCCGGCACGGATCTTAGTGATTGACGATGAGGATTCGGTCCGAGATATTCTCTCCCGAATGTTGAGAGTCAAAGGTCATCAAGTCGTGGTTGCCTCCGATGGCGAGGAGGGAATTGAACGATTTAAAAACGAAACATTTGATTTGGTCTTCACCGACCTTGGAATGCCAAAAATTTCAGGATGGGAAGTGGGAAAGACCATCAAGGAAATGAATCCGAAAGTTCCCATTGTCATGATCACTGGATGGGGGTTGGAATTGAACAGAGAGAAGATGAACGAGAGCGGGATCGATCTCATCGTCTCCAAGCCCTTCCTATTTGAACAGGTGATTGAGCTGGTTTCCGAAGCCATGGAATTGAAGGAGAAGATGTAAGCTATTGTGTCATTAGGTCAATAAGTCATTAGTCATTGAATGACCTAATTACCCAATGACATAATTACTTTAAGATGTATAACCCGGGGACATTGATCGCTCCTTTAGAATTAGCTGAAAAGATTGAAAGGATTATCGGTTTTGGAGAAAAAAGGAAATATTATCGATTCCGTCCTGCTCCTTTTTATGGAGGGATTGCAACCGCTGACTGTGTGGGATGTTGTTTGAAATGCCTTTTCTGCTGGTCCTGGCACATCATCGTTCAACCTGAAAAGGTTGGGCGATTCTATTCACCAGAAGAGGTAACCCGAAACCTCCTCTCTATTGCAAGAAAGAAAGGGTTTCATCAGGTCAGGATCAGCGGCAATGAACCTACTCTTCACCGACTCCATCTCCTGAAGGTTCTCCAACTCATTCCCAAAGAGATCCGTTTCATCTTGGAGACGAATGGAATTTTAATTGGCCATGATCCTTCTTATGCGAAGGATCTCTCCCGTTTTTCTAATCTTTATGTCCGAGTGAGCCTAAAGGGTGCATGTTCGGAGGATTTCGAACGATTAACCGGGGTAAAACCAGAAGGTTTTGGCTTACAATTAAAAGCATTGGAGAATCTGGTGGGAAAAGGCGTCGATTGTTTCCCAGCAGTAATGGCCAACTTTTCTTCACAGGAGGAGATTAAAAAATTGAGGCAGAGGTTAAAGGGGATCCGCCCTGATTTTGCTGACTTTGAAGAAGAAGAACTGATCCTCTACCCGTTTGTCGAGGAGAATCTTAAGAAGGCCGGAATTCCCCTCATCCCCTCCCTCTCCCCTCTGGGGAGAGGGGAAGGGTGAGGGGTTACCACCAGCGCCAAAGAGCGATAATAAAGGTGATCAGAAATACGAAAATCAGATTCATATAGGCCATGAAATAGAAGACTTTTTCATGTGGAGATTTTCCCACCTTTGCTTGGGAAGGCGTCAATTCTGCGACTTCGGGTATCTGAAATATTTTTTCTTCACCGTGGGGAGCAGTTTTAAGAAGATCTGTCAGATCATTACCTGCATGGTGTTTTTTAAAATGGGTCCCACCTTTCCAAAACTTGCTTAAACATACATCATAAACCTTCCCCTTATAACCGAAGTAGGCTGGCCTATTCTCTGTCCCGTCAAAATGATAGAGGTCTTCTAGTGTGAGTTTGTTCTTAGTTTGAGTTGAAATCGAACTCCTCTGTTTCCTGAGTTTCGGTCCGATGAAGAACGTCGCGATGACCGCTGTGGTGACCATGATCAGAAACAAGAATATCTTCAGACTCAATAAAATCCCAAATTTTGTGGTATAGAATACCTTCCAGGCCGGAATGCGCGAGAGGGTCAATAATATTCCTGTAATAATGAGGATGATAATTGAAAGCCAACCAAGGATCAATTCCCCTTTCGGTAGACCCTTTGCTGCGTACGCTGGTTTTAAGAGAATATGCACATATAATATGGTCCCAAACCAGGCAATGGCTGTAAGCAGATGGATATATCCAATGATCAAGCGAAACACTTTTTGAATTGGGTTAAGTGGACGATACAGGCCTTTGGTTTTTAAATCTTCCCTGAAATCTTTTCCAGCTTTTGTCAGTTCTCCTCCAGTGGCATCGATGTGACAGGTTTTACACTCGAATCCTGTCTGCTCAGCATATTCAGGAGTGGAATGGGAGGAGGGAGGGTAGGCAATAACAAATAAAAAGATTAGGACCCCAAAAAGATTTTTGGAATTGATTTGCATAGGTTTAATAGTATATGAGGAAAGCGGTCCATAAGCAACACGAAATCCGTATTTGTTTTCTCAATCTCCAAAACAGGTTCCCAGAGAGCGCGCAGCTTTTATCATGGGATGATTTAAAGGAACTGTCTTGGGTCCTTTGGCTACGTCCTTTAAAGGAACGTTTA
>Ga0256868_10001426_pt1 | contig 13093 bp, 8 predicted proteins | sample RVTome_13_FD_187341 | JGI IMG/M metagenome (GOLD analysis project Ga0256868, IMG submission 187341) | Soil microbial communities from uranium-contaminated site in the Upper Colorado River Basin, Wyoming, United States - RVT92D227 HiSeq ... | reverse complement strand
TCCACGACGGGCAGGGCTCTGAATCCATACTTTGCAAAGGCCTCCACGACCTCATTCTGATCTTCATCCTGTTTCACACTCACCACTCTTGCGGGTTGGATTTCGGAGAGGGTTTGATGGGAGTGGGCCGTAAGGAGATCGCGAATACTTACCACCCCTTGGAGGATCTCCTCTTCGTCCACTATAAAAATGTAATCCATGATGTCCAAATTGGGAGCTTCCGCCTTCAATCGTGAAATGGCTGTCTCTACAGTCACCCCAGGGGTCAGGCTGAGATAGGCTGTGGTCATCAAACTACCCGCTGTCTCATCGGCATGGACGAGGAGTTCTCTCAAGTCTTCAGCTTTCTCCTGTTCCATCCCTTCAAGGATTTCCTCAGCCCTCTCTTCAGGAAGATCAGCGAGAAGGTCGGCGGCATCACTGGGAGACATCTCCTCGACAATATCAGAGGCCTTCTCCACAGGGATGGTCTCGATCAAGGCCTTCTGAATCTTTGGATCGATCTCCTCCAGGGCTTCCGCAGCCGTCTCGGCATCCAGGGCATGGAAGATGGCAGATCGTTCACGACCACTGAGGTCTTCGATGATATCGGCCAAATCCGCAGGATGAAGATGGGATAGTTTCTTCTGAGACACACTGAGTTGGAGGAGATCTGAACCTGAAAGGAGTTGGACATATTTCCAGGAGATGAATTGATTGGGAAGGACATAGGAGAAGAGCCAGCGAAGGGCCCGATCCACTAACTTCTCCCATCCTACCCTCCTCATCAGGCCACGAAATCCTACATCAACATGAACCAATCTGAGACGGGAATCCACACGAAGAAAGTGGAGGTCATTGACCCTTACCACCTTTGCCCCGAAGGTATCGACAATTTGTTTGTCCATCACCGCTTCCTTAAGAAGGATGATATCTTTCTCCGGAAGAGATGTCTTAAGGTCCAGGAGCTCTTTCTCAGAAAGGGTAAGCTGAGGCTCGATTTGAATGAGCTTCTCCCAGGGAAGGTACATCTCTCTTCCCCTTGTTCGAATCATCATACCAATAATCATTGGATAGGGTTCTGCCCTCTCGGCCACCAAATCTGTTATTTTGCCGGCCCTCTGTGTGGAAGCGTTATAAACCCTTCGGTTTAAAAATTCGCTGAAGAAATAAAATTCTTTAAGGTTCTGATCCATGGAATATTCCATTTGAATTCGAAAAATCCCCCTAAATCCCCCTTTGTTAAAGGGGGACCAAGGGGGATTACCCCTTTATAACGACTTCGTTAGTAGGTGTCAAATCGAAATTGTTTTCAATTCCCCTTCAGTCATCTCTTTCAGAGTTGTCTTGATTAAATTCAATAGATCCCCCTCAAGGTCTTTTGGGAAGTGGATCGGCAGGAGGAGACATTTGAGTTTCGTCAACCCTCTGTTCTCCATGAACTGTTGAAACTTCTTCTTCACTTCAATAGGGTCAACCTTTCTCAAATGAGCCAAAACTCCACGGACCTCCTCTTGGCTATATCGCTCTAGGATATCGTGTTCTCGCAGTTGGATCTGGGATTGAAGGTGGTCGAGGGAAAGTGGATCCCCACTGAACAGGAAGAGCGTGAGGGTCCGACTTCCAGCCATATCACGTCTCTCCTCACCGACTTTTTCGGGAGCGGGTTCGTAATCCAATTCCATTAGCACCCTCAGATTTTTTATAAAGGCGACCCGATTCTCTTTAGAGCGAAACCATTGGAAGGGTTCACTCGGATGTTCCACCCTGGGAGAGCTTTTTTTTAACTTTCTCATCGCCTCTATCTGCACCAATGTATATTCGAATTTGGAGTAGCAATTTTTAGAAATGAATCCGAATTCCATGATGTCTTTGTCGCGGAGAGAGTCCCGGTGATAGTACTGCCGGTATTTTCCTTGAAGGAGTTGCTCAACTGCCTTGATCTCTGTCAGTCGGTTGCGAATCTCCTTGTACAACTCACGGATATCGACGAGGATTTCTCTAGGAACATTCCTTTCAGGGGTGACCATCCGACACATCTCCTGAAAGTCCTCCATCGTTTTCTTCAAGTAACGATAGTTATTTTGAAGGGTCTTTTCTAAACTATCAACATACCTTTGAACACGGTCTTTCTCCATGGTTCATCCCAAGCCCATTCTACTCCAATTCTCCTCTTTCTCCAATATGAAATGAAAGATGAAAATGGTCTGTGGGTTAAGGTTACGAAGCCAGTTTAGTATATAGTCAAAGGGTTACGGTTAAAAGATTTTCAAGACCCATAACATAACCCTTTAACGAAACGGGCATCTTAACCCTGACCTTTTGACTAATGATTTTTTCTCTACAATGTTTAGAGGAATCCTTCTTCAAAGGAGCCTAAATGTTTTCGAATAGGGTCATCGGCGGGTGGCATAGCCAATGTTTCTAACTCTCGGAGGTTCACCCACCGGAGGTCATGGCATCCGATGGGTTTGAGAGAACCTTTCTCAATCCGACAACGATAGACCAAAAGAAGGATAGGATATTCTGGATAGGAGTAGAAGACCGCATCAAAAATCATTCCTACCTCCACTTCCACATCCAACTCTTCCTTCAACTCTCTTCGCAAGGCCTCCCTCGGTTCTTCCCTCTCCTTCACCTTCCCTCCTGGAAATTCCCAGAGGAGTCCATGGGGGGAGCCCTCCATTCTCTGGGTGACGAGGATTTTCCCTTGTTCGATGATCAACGCTGCGGTGACGATCACGGTCTTCATCTCATCCCTCAACACGATTCCGGCCGCCTTTTTTCGCCCGATAGAGGGCATGATCTGCCTCACGGATCAAATCGGTGAGCGTGGAGACAGAAGAGGAGAAAGTGGCCACTCCCACGCTCACCGTTAAATCTTTATTGGGTTGAGCATTCTCGTTGGGAAAAGGAGTATCGGCCACATTTCTTCTCACCCTCTCAGCAATCTCGAGAGCCTTTTCCTTTCCTGAGTTGATTAAGATGGCAGAAAACTCCTCCCCTCCATAACGGGCCACAATATCGCTCTGCCGGACACCGCCCTGAACGAGAATAGCAATGGCCTTTAACACCTGATCTCCAGCCAAATGACCATTGTTGTCGTTGTAGTGTTTAAAATAGTCGATATCGATCATGAGAAGGGAGAGAGGAGTAGTGTAGCGTTTTTGACGCTCTACCTCCAGGGTGAGTTGTTCGATAAAAAAACGGTGGTTATAAATCCCGGTCAGGTCGTCGGTATAAGAGAGACGAACGGCTTCCTCTCTCATCGTTTCGATCTCCTTCAATCTCTCCTTATAGAGGTCCCTGATCACCTGAAGTTCCCGGGCGTATAGATCTCTTTCATGAATCTTTTCCATGAACTCCTTCTTCGTCTTCTCAAACTCCTCTTCGATCCCGATCCTCTCTCTCAAATCTCTCAGGATAATGAAGAAAGCATCCTCTTTGAGGGTTCCGAAGAACTCGACAGGAATCCGTTCTCCTAACCGACTGGTGATCTTTGTCCTGAATCGAACTTTTTTCCCTTGTCCCATCTCTTCAAACCCTTCTCGGACTTGATGGAGGTCTTCGAGGGGGACGACATCTATAAAGACCATCTGCTGAATTTCTTCCGGAGGATACCCCAGCATTTCCATCCCCTTGGGGTTGACTTTTAGAAAATCTCCATTTCGGTCGAGGATGAAAAATGGCTCTGGGATGACTTCAAGGATGGATCTCTGGAGACGGATTTCCTTTTCCAGCGCCTCCACCTTTTCCCGGATTTCTTTAAGAGAAAGGGTTTTCATCTCCTTATCCTGAAAGCCGCATAGAGCATAGAGCAAAGCGCAGAGCGAAAAGGATTTTAACGCTATGCTCCATGCCTGCCTGCGGTAGGCAGGCACTATGCACTATGCGGTTTATCTCTTCGGCAAGTATATCAAATTAATTTTGAAGATACAAAGACGATCACATCATTTCCTGAACTTCTTTTTCAATTTTCTTCAATACTTTTGGATCATAAGGAACGATGTTTTTTAATGAAGGGTCCAATGGATTTTCTGGATTGAAGTTCTGGAGGATGAATCTTCGGCCTACCCTCAACTGATTCCCGAGGGTCTGGATGTCTTCTTCTCTATGGAGTCCCGGAACAACGGTCATCCGAAATTCATACTCCACCTTTCCGCCCTTCAGGATTTCAATGGACTCCAAAATGGGCTTTAGGTTGATGGGAAGACCGGTGGAGCGTGAATAGCGAAAAGGGTCTAAGGGCGCCTTCACATCCATGGAGATGAAATCAATCTCTCCCGCCCCAATCAATTTTTCTAACATCTGAGGATTTGAACCATTGGTATCCAATTTGACTAAGAATCTGTGTCGTTTTATCTCTCGAATGAGAGAAGGAAGATCGGTATGAAGAGTAGGTTCTCCACCTGTGAGGCAAACCCCATCGATCCAATTCTTTAAAGAGTGAAGGCGATCGAAGATATCTTCCAAAGAAATGGTAGAATACTGCTCAGGATGGAAAACAAGGGGATGGTTATGGCAGTAGGGACAGCGGAAATTGCAGTGGGGAAGGAAAAGCACTGAGCAGAGTTTTCCAGACCAATCCAAAAAGGAGGTCTCTAAAAATCCCTTGATCTCGATCATGGTGAATGAACATCATTTCAAGAGATGATTCGATTCAGGAAATACCCCTGGGCAAGTATTGCTTCACCTCCTGGAGAGTCGGAACCTCCCCCCTCCAACTGATCACCTCCCTCTCCTCTTCATCCTCGATGACAATGGAAGGTGTGGAGAGGATGCTATAAAAGGAGGCCTCGGCCAGACCATCAATCGTGTCCAGATCGTAATTCAAAACGGGCACTCCTTCCTTCTTTAACGCCATTCCCATCTCTCTGACAACAGGACATTTCGGACAATGCGCTTTTGTAAAAATTTTTATTAATCCCATTCCTTCCTCCATGTAATGAATAAGGAACATTTCATTTAAGGAGCACTTCGTTTTAGGACCGCTACGCTTGAGGCAGTCCTTAGGCTACACCCTCAAGGGCGAAGGCCGCTCCTCGAGCGAAGCGCTCCCTGAGCTTTCATCATTTTCTTCTTTCAGGAAGGCTTGATTCCGGTAACGGTTTCGGAGTTCTCCAATCTTCCCTTTATTCCAACTGGAGACTTTAGTGAAATAGCCAGTGATCCGTGTGATGCCATCCACATCCCCCGATCCACAATAAACACAAGATGATCGAAGGCTTCGGCTTGTTCGATTACAGCTGTTACAGGTGGTAAACTCCGGAGAGAAGGCGATCTGGTCGTTTTGAGTCAATTGAAAAGTTTTTATCACAAAATTGGCCAGCGATGACTTTGAAGGCCTTGCCTCACCCAGCCAGATATGAGTCAATGCGCCTGCCTCGATCAGAGGGTGGAAGAGACCTTCTTGTCTTACTCGTTCAATGGGATTGAGGACAGCAGAATTGTTCAAGTAGGTGGAGTTCGTATAATAGACCTCCCCTTTGGAGATATCGCCTTTTACAATGTGTCCCGATTTGGGCGAGTGATACTTGAGATCTAATTTGGCAAATCGGTAGGCCGTGGATTCCGCGGGTGTCTGCTCCAGAACAAAACGCATCCCATAGCGCTGGCTGAACCTGTCCACCAGTAATTTCATATGGGCGATGACCTTGAGGCCAAATTTAAAAGCCTGTTTGGATTGGTGCATCTCCTGCCCGGTATGAATTTGAACCAGTTCATTGAGCCCTACCATACCGACCAAAAAACTGGCACGGTGCATCCTCAAGTAAGGTGATCCATCCCGATCCATGGCCAGCAGCGCCAGGGGACCCTTTTCCCCTAAAGAGAGCAGTTTTTCAATGAAGAGTTTCTTTTCCAGATGAGCCTTCACCGCTATTTCGACAAACTCAGCAATTTTAGAAAAGAGTTTAGAGTCTTCCCCTTTCGCCAGGTAAGCGATTCTTGGAAGATTGAGCGTCACATTCTGGAGGGCACAGTATCGCATCCTCCAGGGCTGTTTGGCATCTTCGAGATCTGTTTGATCCAATTTAAAACTGAGGCGGCAGCATTCAGAGATTTTGGCTGTCTCCCCACGGTCGAAGACGAAGTAAGTATTCCCCTTCTCCGAAGCGACATCACAGATCTGGTGAAGAAAATCCATATGACCAGGGGTTTGAAAGAATTTCTCCGTAATATGAACCAGTGGTTTTGGAAAAAAGAAAGGCCTTCCAGATGCGTCTCCTTCTTGAAAGACATCGAAGAGCGCCTTAGCGAAGCGTTGGGATTCTTTCAAATAATCACTGTAGGTTTTTCCTGTAAACTCTCCACCCGGTCCGATGGCAGGAACATTTTCAAAGTGTTTGGGAACCTCCCAATAGAGATTGAGGTCGGTGAAGATGGCCTGTCCACCTCTGGCGACAGCCTGTTGGGAGAATTCGAAGATCATCATCTGAGCCAATTGTTCCAGTTCTTGGTCTGACATCCCCACCACATAAGGTGCGAAAAAGAGATTGATGGAATCCCAACCAATGGCTCCGGCAAAATGACTCTGAAGGGCGGCAGCAAATTTCACTATGTGAGCGAGCAGCACCTCAGGATGTTTGGCGGGCTTGGCCATAGCAATCGAGTTGGGAAGGCTCAGGCCAAAGCGTTTGATGTATTCGAGGGATTGACCGCTACAGTAAGGCCGGTCGATAAAACCGAGATCGTGGAGATGAATATCCCCACGCATATGCGCATCGGCAACTTCCTGAGAGAAGACAGAGAGCAGGGCATATTCCTTTTTGATCCTCTCGGCTAAGGTGAGATTGGTGGCTTCAGGCCCATGAGGAACATTGGCATTCTCTTTATTGGGATGAAGAATGAGTTGATCGACATCATAGAGAGGCATTCCCAAACGGGTGTGCATCTTGCGGGCCTGCTCGAGTCCCCTTTCGACGAGTTTGGTATCCACGAGTTCACGGATGAGAGGGGCAGTGATCATTTTGATCTTAGAGGTAGCAATTAAATCCTCCACCTCCCGAGCGATCTCTTTCGCTGTATCGAAATCCACATAGGTCTCACGGATGAGGGCGTCAACAATTTTCTGCCGATCCCAGCCGTACATCGCTTCATCTGAGGTGCGGACAAAAAGGGCCATATCAGTGGTTTCAACTTCTTCTTTAAATTCCTGATGATCCCCTTTCATCTCGATCACGGTTGCCATTTATCTCACCTTGTTTTGTTCAAGACAGGTTAAAAAGATTTTTGGAGGGGCTATATTTAGTGTGACTAAAGATGATTACAACAATATATTGTTATTTGTCAAGAAGAAATTTAATTTGTGAAAAGAATTATTTGTATAGAGTTTTTCAAACTTTTAACTCCTAACTATTTTTTTCTTTATTATTATTAGATGAAGGGGCCTTTTGGAATGGTCTCAGAGGTGTTTCGAGTAAGCGTTTGATGACTCCCCAAGAACGTTCTTCGATGCTTTTTAGGGGAATGGCCTCAATCTTTGGATCCTCCAGATTTCCTTTCACCTCATAGAAATAAGAGATGAACCCTTTATCTTTGCCCGTGAGGATATAACCGGCAATGGGGACATTACTTAAAATCGTATCGATCGTGACTAAGGGATGGACACCAATCCTTGCATCGATCAAGTTCTTACCCAGATCGACCTTTCCTAAAAGAGTAATCCTCATAGCATCGCTGTCCACTAAGAAATCATCCGTGGAAGAAATACCATCCTTAACATAAATATTTGCCAAGATATGCTGATAAGGGAGTCCCTTTGTTTTTAAATCTGGGAGTCTTCCTCTGAACAATTGAGTGACATTGAGGATCGAAAAGATTTTGGAAAGGATATTGAATTGTTCGATCACTCCATTCTCGATTTCAAACCTCAACATCCCGTTGAGTGATTCCTTCATTTTTTGAGAATTCTCTCCCTCCCCGCGCAACTCCACTTTGTCGATATGTACTCTTCCCGTCAACGCTACCCTTTCTTCCTCTTCTTTTTGAAAGAGGGTTCGGATAAAGGCCTTGGCTTCCATATTGGAGACACGGGGTTTGATCTCAAATCTTATTCCCTTTTCTGTGGGTTTTATCCACCCCTCACCCCAGAAATCCCCTCCATCTCCTTTGAATTGAAAGGGACGGATGAATAATGTCCCATCGACCGTCTTCATCTCTATCTTCAGTTCTCGATAATGGAGGCTGCGGAAATTTCCCTGCTCGATCTCCACCTTCCCTTCGAATGACCAATTTGAAAGCCACTCTTTGACTTTTTCAAAAGAGGTTGGAGTGGTTTCTTTTCTCTTTGGAAAGAGTGGATCAAGATCCAGCTGGGTGGAGGAGATCTGAAAAGTTAGCCTTTTGATTGATTCAGCGGAGGTTTTCATCGACCCCGACTTGGAAGATTGAGTCCTGGAACCGGAAGGTGTCACTCTGGAAATTACCCCAGATACATTAAGAGGAGAATTTCCCAACTTTCCCTTCAACCCTTCGAATCGGATCTCTTCTGGTAGAAAGCGAAAAGAACCTTCGATATCAGAGAACGGGACAGGAATCTTTTGATGTTGCAAAAAAATCTTTTTTAGACGAAGCCTTCCCTCCTTTAAAGAAGTCATCCACTCCCCACTCTTTCCGAGCCATTTCAGACGAACCTCTGCCTCACCAGAAAGTTCCTGAATGCCATCGAACTGCGCTCGCATCTGATTGGAACAGAGTGGTGATTGGAGAAGGGAATAGAGAGGTTTTAGATCAATCGAACCCCATGTGGAAAGATTGATATTCCCCTCTTTAATAAATCCATCCACATTGAGGGAGGATTTACCCAATATGAATTTTGCCTTTGAAAAACCTACCCCGAGGGTAGAGAATGAGAGCATTCCCTCTTTAAAGACGAGAGGGATCGTTGTTCCCTTTGGTAAAAGGGAGACTTCCTTTGGGACAAACTCTCCTTCGAAGGAAAAGCGGGGAGGACCTGAGTGACTCTTCCCTTTGAACGAGATTTGACCTGTTCCTGAGAGGGATTCGAAGCCGCTTGTTTTCGATCGGACCTCTTCAGGGAAGAGAGAGGTTTGAGAGAGAGCAAACAGATTTTTGAGATCTATTCTTCCCTTGGCCAAGATCTCAAAGGGAGGATCCTTTTCTCCGTGTTTCCATAGGCCGCTCATGAGGAGAGAGGAATGACCAAACTCCATCTTTGCATCTGACCATTGGAGATCTTTGTGGGAAAGTTCTACTCGTCCTTCTCCGATTTGAATTGGGAATGGAATTTGTTGATGAGTGAATCGGGTTTTTGAAAGATGAAAGATCTCATGATGCTGGAAACGGATGGGAGGCTTCAGGACTCCCTTGGCAGAGAGAGAATATTGTGCCTTTCCTGAAAGAATATGGATGGATGAAAGGGCACGGCTGAATTCCTCTGGGAATCCTTCGGTCTTTGCGAGAGGGGGGAGATCTGTCAAATCGAATTTGCCTTGACACTCGATTTGAAGCTTTGGAACTTGCAGAAGCTCATAGAAAGTGCCGTTGACTTTCTCCAGCGTCGAATGAAAGATTCTTCCTTCGACTTCTTTTAGATAGAGATGGCCTTTTTGAAAAAGAAGCTGGCCTTTGAGATCTTCAAAGGGTGGAAGGTTCCAGGGAAATTTCAACCAAGCTCCATTAAGTTTCACCTCAATGGAAAGGACATGGGCATTCACCAGTTGATCGCAGTGATCAATCTCGGGCATCTTTCCTGCAAGCCTGACAGACATGATTTGGACGGGACCTTTTCCTTCTGCCCGGAAAAGGTGTTTAGAGACGTCTGGAGTGATGATCCGGAAGGGAATGAACTTCTTCCCCTCTGCCACATCAAAGGGGCTACTGTGCGCTTCGGCTTCCATTCCCATTTCTTTCGACCCGATGTCATAAATCCTTCCCTTCGCCTTGACCCATAACTCAGGCAATTCGATAGAAAACCGGGGGATCTTGATATCTTTTGAATCATATTCAGTCTCAAAATCGATGTTCACCCACTTTGGTTTTAAAACCGATGAAAAGACTTGGGGGTGGTCAAAAAGGAGTTCTTTAAATTTGATTTTTGCAGAGGCCTTGAAGGTTCCCTTGAAGTCTCCTTGATAATTAGCATTCAGGTCGAGGAACCCTGAAATCGTTTTCATGGGAAGGACTGTTTTGAGATAGGGCCAGAAGTGAAATGTGTCGATGCCTTTGATCTTTACCTCTGCTTCCACTCTTCCTTTTGAAAAATCCAGGTCCTCAGGAATATTCTGAATCGTTCCATCGATGGAAAACTGACCTTCTCTTTTAGAGTGAATGATCTTCCCGTTGATCCGAAATGGAAAGGCTTTACGATAGGCGACTTTCGAGAGTTCAAAATTGAAAGACCGTATCTCTGTTTTCAAAGGTGAATTGCCTAGACTCTCATCTGAGAAGAAGATCTCTCCCTCTCGGAGGACTATGGAACCTCCGAAAATGGAGGTGATCGCCTCCAAGATCTTTTTTTGCGTTTCCTTCATTTTTTCACCGGTCAAGGGACCGTCGAAAAAGATATTGAATTGACCGTTTTTATCCCTGATGAGATGAAGGATAGGCCGATCAACAACGATTCGTTTCCATTTGATTTCCCTTTTTAGGAGAGGAAAGAGCTTGATCTTCAAGATTAGTCTTTTGGACTGGAGAAGATCAAAGGTCAGAGAGCGATCCTTTACTCGGAAGTCTTCAAAGGCAATTCCCACCCCGCCCCACAAATATATTTTTGCCTTCCCAATGGAGACTTCCCTGTCAAGGGCGGTCGTTAGGGACTTCTGAAGAATATTCCGATAAATATTCGGGTCGAGGAGATAATTGATCGATATAAGAATGAAGGTTCCGACGACAAGGATCGGAATCAATATCCAGAGAAAGAACCACTTTCTTCGACGACTCATCTGTTTTTTGAACCCCAGATTCTAAACTTCGCTTAACAGCTCGGAGTAATGAGTTCGTAGTTTGGAGTATTTATTTCTTATCTCCGAACTCTGAACTCCGAACTACGAACTTTTGACGGCATGAGCTAAGGTGAGGACATCCACCCTTGTTGCTCCCCCTCTCAGCAACACCTTTGAGCATTCGTTAACCGTGGCTCCAGTGGTGTAAACATCATCAACTAAAAGAACCCACTTCCCCTCCAGTTCTTCCATCCCGACCACATGGAAAGCCCCTCTTAATCCCTTTTCTCTTTCTGCACCGCTGAGATTCACTTGGGGAACGGTGGGTTTTTTCTTTTGAAGAATCGTTTTTCGGTAAGGAATCCCACTCCAAAGGCTTAACTCCTTCACAAGGAGGAGGGTTTGATTGAACCCTCTTTCCCTTAATCGCTGGGTGTGTAGCGGGACGGGAATTAGAAAATCGAAAGAGTCAGGTTTCCAATAACATGTCAACCCTTCGGCCATCCATTCCGCAAAAAAAGGGGTGAGGTTCGTCTTTCCCTCATATTTCCAATGATGGATTGCCTCCTGGAGAGAACCTTCGTACGCTCCCAAAGCCCTTGCCATTGTAAAATATTTTCTGTGGGTCACACAAGCACCACAGGGGTGGCTCTCGACCTCTTTAGAGATAAAGGGAATTCCACAAATCGAACAAAAGGGAGGTTCGATCCAGTGGATCTCCGAAAGACAATTCGAACAGAATCCTTGTTGACCCTCTTCTAAAAATTTTTCGCAACAGGGGCATTGCGGGGGGAGAAAAAACTGGAAGAGGGTTGATTGAAATTCCATGGTTTATGCTATTTTATGCCTGCCAGCTTCTTCAAAGCAGACACGATGGTTGAATGAAATGTAGAAAATTACAATGGGAGGTAGACCCTTTCAGAAAAAGAAGAAGGCAAGGGGATCGCTTTCTCGGCTTCCTTGATCGTATAGGTGCTCCACTGATGACATTGAGGGCAGTAAGCAATCCATTCTTTTGATTCTCTTTCACAGGTAGTGCAAAAGAAGGAAAGGTGGGAAGTCCTGCTCAATTCGAACGTCTTCTCAAATTCTTGGGCTGCACGACCGAAGTCTTTTTTGTGGAGGTAAATTTCTGCAAGAAGCCTATGAAGGGCTGGGAAATCCGTTATCTTTAAACTGATCTCATTGATCTCCTCAAGGGCTTCATCCAACATTTCCAATCTCAAACAAAGCTTGGCATAGAAGAAGGCGAGCACCCAATTTTCTGGATCGTGCTTAAGTGCCCTTTGATAGATTCGGAGGAGAGTACTCGGATCTTCTCGGCTGAGATAAAGCTCTTCCAAGCGAAGGACGAAGACGATGGATTTGAATCGGGTGAAGCTCTTTCCCCAAACCTTCCCGGCAGAGGCCCATCTTCCTATTCGGAGATAGATATCGCCCAGCAATACAAATCCGGGCTGAAAGGTCTTCCGCTCTCGAACGATCTCTTTTACCTCTTTCAGGGCGTTTTCTAGATTTTTTTCTCCCCCACGGGTCAAAAGATCTCTCGCACGCTCATACTTCAATCCCAAATAGAAAAGGGTCTCCTCCTCCTCTGCCTGTTTTCCCTTGGTGAATTTGAGAATGGACCTTTGGATTCGGATCGCCTCCTCCCACCTTCTACTGTCCAGATAGATCTGCCTCAAACTTTTCAAGGCTTTAATATTTGTCTCATCCAAACCGATGGCACGGTTCAGGGTCCGGATGGCTTCATCGAATCGCTTCATGCGCTGGTACACCCCTGCCTGACGGAGGAGGATGTCGATATTCTTCATATCGATCAGCTCTGCCCTCCCCAACCAATGAAGGGCATCCTGATCATTGCCTTCTTGGAGGGCGATCTCTGAAAGCCGAAGATAGAGATCGATCTGGGTGGGATCTCTTTTTAACACCTCCATGAAGTGTGTTTTGGCCTTCGCCAGATCTCCCCGAAGGAAAACATCCATTCCTTTATTCAATTCCTCTTTGAGGGATTCCTCTTTCCTTTTTTGGTGAGATTTTAGATAGTCCTGGATGGCCCGTTTGGTATCTCGGGCCAAGGTGCCGATGAAGACCAACATCGCACCCAATACAAAAGAGGAGATCATGAGGAGGGAGAGGTCTGTTTCAAAAGTCCTCCCAAAAAAATGGAATTTCACATCCAAAGGGTTTTCATAGGAAAGCCAGAGGAA
>Ga0256868_10001423_pt1 | contig 13107 bp, 11 predicted proteins | sample RVTome_13_FD_187341 | JGI IMG/M metagenome (GOLD analysis project Ga0256868, IMG submission 187341) | Soil microbial communities from uranium-contaminated site in the Upper Colorado River Basin, Wyoming, United States - RVT92D227 HiSeq ... | reverse complement strand
CTCTGTTGCAACTCCGTTTGAAGTTAGGATTTGGTTGATTTCATCGACAATACCTGTTCCCTTTAAGCCGGTGGTTGTAATCAGCGCCTTTTTAATGCCTGCGGCCTTGCATTCGTTCGCCACTGTTTCGTGTACCCCCCATCCGATTGCGACTTGGCCTATTTGATTCGTATATATAATGGGAAATTCAAAGATTCTTTTATCTATCATGGATTTCCTCCTTAAGTGCTGATATATTTTGTCAAAGGGCGAGGAGGTGCCGGTAACTTTCAGGGTGCTTATCTAAGTACTCGGCGAGCGTCTGCGCTGGGTGTCCGGTTAAGCTAAGGACCGTATCGCTGACAGTGCCTGCTTCACCAGTGGCCATTTGGAGATAGTGGGAGATCCAGACCTCGACCTCGTAGTCGGTGATGCCGCTTCCCGTCAATGCACGGCGGTTGGCCTCCCACTCGTCAAGGCGGCTCGAATTGCGTAAAACCCTTACCTCATGTGGAGTCTGTGCCTGGTAGGAAATTTTCCGGCCCGTCACGGATGACAATTGCACGGCGGTCTCCGCCATCGTAAGTGCCTCAGGGCCAGTAATATCATAAGTTCGCCCTTCATGTCCACTTCCAGTCAGAACGGCGACTGCAACATCGGCGATGTCGTCGCGCGTGACCCATGCCACGCGCCCCTCACCAGCCGGCCCCCGTATAACACCGTCATCCGAAACATGGAGCGGCACCTTGTCCATGTAAAGGCTCTGCCGCAGAAAGGTGAAGGATACCCCAATGGCACGGATATACTCTTCGGTATGGAAGTGATCACGGGCCAGGATGAATGTCGCATCCGGCGCTGCGTTTAGAAACGAGAGGTAGACGATGCGCTGGACACCGACTGCTGCGGCTGCAGCGACTGCCGCAATATGCTGCTGTACGCGGTCATACGACGGAATCGGCACTTTATTCTCTATGGAGCGCCGGATGACCCCCATCAGGTCCTGCGCCGAAACCAGGAACAGCGTCTCCACGCCGGTCAAGGCTCGGCCCATTGCCACCGCGTCGCCGTAAGAAAAAGCCTGCACGACCTCGGTCCCGGGGAGGTGCGGCGCGCGTTCGGAATCGCGTACGATGAGTCTCTGATTGAACCCAAGCTTTGCGAGGCGGACCGCCACCCTGCTCCCGATTTCACCAGTAGCCCCGGTCACCGCTATCATGGCTTACCTCCTTTTCTGTATAAATTTCCAGTCCTACTCCTATTTCACTTTACCAATTCATCAGTAGAGATCATATCGACTCCTGTGCCGGCAATATTGGAGACGATAACTTGTGCCATCTTAACTGGAGGCTTTATCCTGATTTTGCTTAGGGAATGCATGACCTCCATGAGTCTTGTCTTAGGAATAGGTTTATTGCTTCTAACGGGCAGCAGATGGCGCGAGGCGGCTGCTGTCAATATCACCGTAGTAAGAACTCGAGCTGGGAATCTGTACTCAGCCACAGCATATTCTCTACCCTCTTTACATTGATGATTAGCCACATCTAAAATATTACCTGTGTCGTCGACAGTCACCACTACATGGCAAGCCAGAGGACACATGATACAAATCAGCTCGGTTTCTTTTACCATTCTCTTCATCCCCTTTTCTCACAGGTTACTTCAATTTCGTCAGTTCTCTCTTCTATTTTACTTAGTTGCTCTAAGTTAAGGTTCACTTTCAGCATCTCGCTGGGTTTAACAACTCTTAAAGATTTAGTCAAAATATCCCCGATCCTGAGCCTCACCTTCTCTCCCGGCTCTCTAACTCGCATAGAAAGGGTTACCTCTTTTTCCGTTCCAATAGTGTGAGGGACAATGTACCTTATATTCTCACCAGATCTTAAGCTTATTCTTCGCTTGGAAAGAGGAGCTTTTTCCATGGCATAATCGGCAGCGAAAGCACCAGCTACCTCACTTTCCAAGGTTACATTATCGACCAAATCGTTGACATGGACTACATTGCCGCCGGCAAAAATACCGGGGATATTCGTTTCCATCCTATCACTAACGAACGGGCCACCGGTGATGGGGTCAAGTTCTATCCCCGCTTTTAGCGATAGCTCGTTCTCGGGGATAAGACCAACCGATGTGAGTAGGGTGTCACACTCTATTGTCCTTTCTGTTCCTGCAATCGGCTCCTGATTCTTATCAACTTTAGCAATGGTGACTGCCTCTACTCGCCTCAAACCAATGATATCTGTCACCGTGTGTTCTAAGAAGAGAGGTATGCTGAAGTCATGGATACATTGTACCTCGTTTCTGATGAGGCCTCCTATATAGGGCAATATCTCTACTACGGCCTCCACCTTAGCCCCTTCTAAGGTTAGACGACGGGCCATAATCATGCCAACATCCCCTGAGCCCAATATCACGATCTTCTTCCCTGGAACATAACCCTCAACGTTCACATACCTCTGGGCTGTCCCAGCAGTAAAAATACCCGCTGGCCGAGTTCCGGGAATCATTATTTGCTGTCTGGTTCTCTCCCTGCATCCCATGGTTAATACCGCTGCCTTGGCATGCAAAGTTCTCAAACCTTTCCTACTGCTCACAGTGATTCTCTTGGCAGCAGTAAGGTCCAACACCATGCTTTCAAGCTGTATATCTATATTTAGATCCATCGCTTTCTCGATAAACCTGCGGGCATATTCCGGCCCGGTTAAATCCTCATTGAAGTAAACCAGACCGAAGCCATTGTGTATGCACTGGTGCAATAGACCACCCAGTTGTTCTGCCCTTTCCATAATAGTAACTTTCTCTGCCCCAGCTTCCTTGGCTTTTATTGCAGCAGCCAAGCCAGCAGGACCAGCTCCGATAACAGCTACATCAATCATTTGTGTCATCATCTCACTCTCCACCTTTTGCTACCTCCCGTAATAGCTCCTTACTCTCGAAGGGCACAACGGGCGAACCCAGACTTGAATCCATTATTTGAGTCACCGGCATATTCAGTTCCCTGGAGAGAATACTGACCACGCGTGGGCTACAGAACCCTCCCTGGCAACGGCCCATACCTGCTCTGGTCCTGTACTTGATCCCGGCTACTGTTCTGGCCCCCCGTTTGATTGCCTCGACGATCTCGCCCTCGGTTATCGTTTCACAGCGGCAGACGACATGACCATAGCGGGCGTCTTGGGCGATCAGCCTGCCCCGCCCACCATCAGAGAGGTCACGAAAACGAGGAATCCCTGTGCGGCGGGGATTGAAGTCTGACTTGGTCACCAATTCCAGACCTGCATCACCAAGCAATTCCACCACATGTCTGGCTATCGGCAGGGCAGGTATGATGCCGGGCAACCTGACCGCTACATTTATGAACCTCGGGTTAGCACTGGAAGGTTCAATGATGTTCTCCTCCTGATCCCGAGTATTGAAAACGCGCATACCAACAAAGGCACGGATGACATCTTTTTCTGAGATCTCAGGTATATACCTTTTGGCTTCCATCAGATTTTGCATACACTCACCGGGATAACCACCAAAATCATATCTGTCCCGGGCCGGACGGTAAGGTCCTGTGTTGACAATTAAATTATCATCCAACGTACGAACACATATAGGCCCTTTTCCTGGGACCGGTGGTGCATTAAGACATGTGTGAACTAATCTACCAGCGCGCTTGTCTAAGATTGGATGCAAATTTCTGATGAAGGTAAGGCCCCAGTCGCGTGCCCCACCCATATCAGCCACCACGTCGGCAAGGATCCCAGCCGCGTTAACGATGAAGCTTGTCTTGATCGGACCCTGGGTTGTTTCCACGACCTGGTATCCGTTCTTCTGGAGCACGCCAGTGACCTCAGTGTTCAACATGAATTTGATTCCATTTTGCTTCGCATTGTCTGATTGCGCTATAGCGATGTCCCAGGGCGAAATTCGTATTAAATCTCCCTCGCTATACAAGCCGGCCACAACATCCTTGGTCAAATGCGGCTCCATTTCAGAACACATTTTTCTGTCGGCCCATCTTGGACTTGTATATCTGCCACCAATACTCTCTCCAAACTTTACAAGAGATTCCAAAGCCTTAACTTCCTCTTTATTGATCGCTACCACCAATGTGATGAGCCTGCGATATTCAACGTCTAACTCTTCAAGCCACTGGGGCGCCAGGTCAAAACCCTGTTCTAACCACTTGACCTTCTGGCTGTTGGGGTCATACAGGGGAGCATCAGGTGCCATTATACTTTTTAAAATGAAGGACATAAGCATTACCAAACCGGTGTAGATCATACCGCCAGCAGCTTTGGTCTGCCCCTGGGTAGCTACGCCCCCACCTCTCTCAACAACAACTGTCTCCACTTTGTACCGCGATAGCTCTCGAGCGACGGTTGTGCCAGTAATTCCTGCCCCTATCACGACCACGTCCGCTTCATTCTGCTTCATTAATTACATTCCTCCTCTGCTTGGAACTCAATATCGCTTCTTAAAAAAACAAAGGAATTTGAGTTAAAATGGTCTCTGTTTTATTGTCTTTTTGAAGGCAGTCGACTGACCTCCCTTTCTTGGTATACTAAGACCCTTCTAACCCTGGCCGCTGGTTATCTCTTCAGCAAAAACATCCTCTTCATCTGCCGGGATGATCTGCAGGTCACACAAGGGTCCTCTTCAACCTTGAGTGATCAACCACCACTAATTTTAAAACGTGGTTTTTTGAACGTCCAAAAGTGCGTATCCCAACCGATATTTTCCAACGGCACTAATCTTCTGAAACGCCCTTGGGCCTCAAATATATCTATTGCCTTCTGGAGGTCACGCTTGGTAAGCGGCACGTGTTCTTTGGCTAAGGGCTCCCAGTCATATTCTATAGCACCCTGGGGGCAAGTCTGCTCACAAAGCCAACAACGGTCGCAACCCCTATCAAAGATGGGGGGAGACACGGATAAGTCAATAGAGCCCGTAGGGCAATAGTCAATGCAGTGATGACATTTAGGATACTTACACTTTTCCGCATTAACCTTAAACTCAACTCGGTTTAACTTTCTTTGAAAAAACCTGGGAACTTCATTAATCGGCCGGTATAGCTCATCGTACTCTTTTCCCTTTGGAAGTGTCGGGATGAGTCCCATTTCTCCAAGGGATATCCTCCTGCTACGTTCCACCATTTCTCTGCCAAACTCCTCTGCCTCCTTCAGGTCGATAGCATCAGGATGCCCGTCAGTGAAATAAGGTTTTGGCAGCATAGGAACGTATGCGGCACCAAACCAGTCGTTCCAGCCAATGACTGTTAAGCCTCTCTGGATCAGTGCTGGCACGATCCTAGCGATATAGAAGCCTGGATCAGTACCATGGGTGCAAAAAGCAAAGGCATGCCTTCCGTCCAGTCCTTTCATGTAATTTATGAAATAGGTCACATTAGGGAGTTCTCTTGCATGGATCACCGGGCTACCCAAACCGATCAAGTCGTACTTTGCTAAATCGAGTGGGTCTACGTCTCTGAGTCGGGCAATCTCACACGGCTCTCCCTGTTTGCTTATGCCTTCATGGATTGCTTGAGCAATCTTCTTGGTGTTTCCTGACTGAGAATAGTAAACGACTATGCTTTTTATCATGTTCCATCTCCTTGCATGATTGGGTGATTTTTCGCAGTATTCAATACCATTTCAGATCGACCTATTAGGCAATTGGGCGATTTGATTCGTGTATGTATCCATCAATGGCCGAGGATCACCCGCATCATACTATGAAGCTTGCCCGAAAGCGAGCTGTCAAGAGCGACTACCGAGCATAATACTCTACGCGTTCTCTTATGAACCGAACGATCTCTGTCCCGGGATACCCCTTCCCATTTAAAGTTTCTCCAACTCTGTCACGCGCATGTTCAATAATTGGAATCCAGCGAGCTTTCTCCTCGCGTGATAGTTGGACGATCTCAACTCCCTCGGTTTTGAAATACTTTTCACTTTCTTCAAACAAGTCAGTCCAAACTTTTGTGGCCCCTTCCTTACCCCACTCGCAATTCTTTTCAATAATGCTCTTCAGGTCACTCGGCAAATTGTTATACGAGTCCCAGTTCATGATTGACGCCCAAGGTGTTGGGACGCCCAGGCTAAGCTCTAAGGCAAATTTTAGTTTTCCACCAAGTTTATTTTCGTAAATTGAACCCGGCTGGCTAACAACTCCATCCACTGTCCCTTTTTCAATTCCGATTACAAAATCAGCAAATGACATAAATACAGGGGTCGCTCCCAGGTCTTTCACTAAATCCCCTAACTCTCTTGATGGCACTCTGATTTGAAGACCTTTTATATCACCAATCGAACGGACCGGTTTCCTGGTAATGATCGTTTGAAACATCGTGGGTGCCAACCAGAGAATCTTTACCTCTTTCCATTCCTCTGCCATGACCTTAGGAAACTTTTTCCATATGTCATCGTAAACACGGCCTGCGGTAACTGTATCGGGTGCTCCCAGAATAAAAGGGATTGTTGCCCCAACCGCATAACCCTCTGGCTTATATCGAATACTAAAACCTAAATCAGCAGTGCCTTTTCCAACGCCATCGTACAATTCGGGTCCCGGAAGTAACGTACTTGCAGGGAAAATCCGAATGGTGAGTCTGCCCTTGCTTCCCTCTGCTATTCTCTTCGCCCACTCCTTAATATGCAGATCATTTGGGGAATTGGCAGGAGCTATGTGAGCAAGTCTTAATTCTATCGGTTTTCCCTGGGGAAAAGCATTTAGAGGCAGAATGGCGACAGACACGAAGGCCAACAAAATAAGCAAACACATTTTTGAATTTTTCATTTGACACCTCCTTAATTCTTTTGCTCCTCTTTATAAGAAAGACCTACCTTCTCCGCGATTTCTGAGTACATCACCTCCTTTTGGACTGTCCCGTTGGCTTACCCCCTTCCTTATTTGCCTAATCGTCAATCTTGAAGAGTGGTTTTTTGTTCTTCCAAAAGCTATGATCCCATCCGATGTCCTTCAACGACACCAGTATTTTAAAAACCCCTCTGGCTTCAAAGGTATCCACTAACTTCTGGAGGACGGACTTGTTAAGGGGAGTATCGGGTGCCATTATACTTTTTAAAATGAAGGACATAAGCATTACCAAACCGGTGTAGATCATACCGCCAGCAGCTTTGGTCTGCCCCTGGGTAGCTACGCCCCCACCTCTCTCAACAACCACTGTCTCCACTTTGTACCGCGATAGCTCTCGAGCGATGGTTGTGCCAGTAATTCCTGCCCCAATAACGACCACGTTAGCTTCAATTTTCATCATTATTTAATATTCCTCCCGATTGTATACTGAACTAATCTCAACCTCCTATTTCGGCTTGCACACCATACGATTCAACCAACTTTTCCAAGGCGCGCAAATGAAATGCAGAGGGGGGCTCCAATCCAATTAAAGGGTAATCTTTCAATAAAACCTCGTACTTAAGAATCCCTAATTTGTGATACGGTAAAAGCTCAATCTTATCGTCTCCTTTTAATTGACAAACAAATTTGGCCGTGCTCGCGATATTTTCATCAGAGTCATTACAGCCTGGGATTACAGGTATTCGTATAATGAGCGGTTTAGCAGGATACTTTTTGGCAGTGATTCGGATATTTTCCAAGATTAGTCTGTTGCTCTTGTTGGTAAATTTTTTATGTCTAACCGGTGACATATGCTTAATATCCATATACACTAAGTCTAAATACTTTAACATCTTATCCAAGATATCCCATTTCACATAACCACACGTTTCTATGGCAGTATGGATACCTCTTTCTTTACAAGCCTTAAGAATCTCTAAGGAGAACTCTGGTTGCATGGTCGGCTCGCCACCACTTAATGTAATACCTCCGCCGGAATTCAAGTAGAATAAAGTGTCCTTTTCAACTTCTTCTAATACCTGCCCTACTGTCATTTGCTCCCCGACCATTTTCCTTGCACCATTAAGGCATACCTTAACGCATTTGCCACAATAATCACAACGGTGCCGGTCAGTTATTATCTCATTAGCCATTGATCTCCTGATGGCCTTAGTAGGGCAGACTTCCATACACCTTTTGCACTTAGTGCATTTGGCAACAAGGTATGCCACTTCCGGGGATAAAAGTTGACTATCCGGAGTGGAACACCATAAGCACCTTAGCGGACAACCTTTCATGAATACTGCAGTCCTAATACCTGGGCCGTCATGAATGGCAAACCTTTCAATATTTAGTACGATTCCTTTTTTCATTATATTTAAACGTATCGCCCGCTTTCAGAAAAGGATCTCCATTACAAAATATAAAAGGTTACAAGGAGGATTGTCCTTCTTGGCAGTTAGATAACGTTAATACAACGTCTCAAATGTAGCCCTCACAATAATATCGTCCTGGATCTCCTTATATAAGTCCACGAAATAGGCACAATAACCTGATACTCTCACCATCAACCCGCGGTGTTTTTCGGGATATTTTTGAGCTTCCCTTAGCGTATCTGGAGAAACTACATTAAATTGAACATGATACAGGCCAAGATCATGCCAACTTTTCATGAGACCCAAAAAATTTCCTATTCCCCTCTCGGCCTTAAGAAGTGTTGGGTCAAGTTTCATATTTAACAATGGTGAACAATATAGATCAAGACTGCACTTTGAGATAGAATTCAAAACTGCTGTTGGACCTTCTGTATCAGTCCCTTGCATCGGTGATATTCCGTCGGCCAAAGGCGTCCAGGCTTTTCTTCCTGAGGGTAGAGCTCCCACGGCTGCACCGTTGACGAGATGTAGAACCGCAGCAGTTGTCGAGGCTGCCCTCCTGCCTCCTTGCAGTCCTTTATATTTCCTGATCTCTTCAGCCGCAAACTTAGTTATTTCTTTTGCTATGTCATCAACTTCGGGAAGGTCATTGCCAAATTTTGGAGCAGCCAAGCACATTTCTCGGATTTCCTCATAACTTTCAAAATCATTGTCCAGAGCTTCCAAAAGCTGGTCCCAATTCAATTTTTTATCATCATATATCAATTTCTTGATAGAGGCTAGACTGTTAAAAATATCAGCGTGCCCTACTGTCGCAATTTCCGGGCCTGGATTGTATTTTGCTCCGCCAGCCATAATATCTTTGGCATTCTCTATGCACTCTTCATAACTCAACGAAGTCAGGAGGTCTGGCCTTTGCTCTTGGAGTATCGTCTCGACTATTAGGGCCATCTCTGCTGCCTTTTTTATTTGGTATGCCAATTGCGTCTTAACAGCATCTTTCAACTCTTCATAGGTTTTAAAGTTCCTGGGGTCACCCGTTTGAGGCACTGGCAAACGAGAATTTTTTAATTTATTCACGCCATTAAAAAGGGTAAGTTCAACCATAGATGCCAGGTTTATCATCGTTGGGACATGCCAGTTACCCATCTTTCCCATTAGTCCGGCGTCCTTGCAACCGGCCGGGCTCCAATTATACGCGTCCTCAAAGGGTATGCCCATATCCAACAAGTATTTTATGCCGACTTCATCATTATAAAATTGCGGATGTCCTATACCGAGTGCTTGCAACTCAGCCGCCTTGTTCAAAAATGAATCTGGATTTTTTCCTTTGTTATATTTTACTGACAGGTTTGGTTGAGTTGATCTTATGTCCATAGTTGCCTGTATCATCATGTAGGAAAGCTCATTTACACCATCCTGTCCGCTCTCCGTAATCCCACCGCAGGTTATTTGTTGAAATGTCGGGTATCCGGGGACAAAGACAGTGTAACAATTCTCTACAAGGAAGTTCAGTTCTGATATTTTCACCCAGAAACACTCTAATAACTCTTGGGCCTGTTCCTTTGTAAGCCTCCCCTCCTCTATATCCTTTTTATAGTACGGATACAGACACTGGTCCAGCCGACCTTGATTATAGTCACCAGAGCCATAGCCCATTAATAGAAAAACGTGGTAAGACCACCTTGATTGCAGAGCCTCCCAAAAAGTCCTGGCCGGGTGGGCAGGTACCTGGTGGCAGATTTCAGCTATGTTCTCTAGTTCAGCCTTCCTTTGAGAGTTTTTTTCTTCGGTAGCTTTTTCCCTTGCCAGACGAGCATACCTTTTCATCAATCTATTTATTCCATCACAAACTATAAGTAAAGCATTTAAGTATATTAATCTCTCGGAGTGCCCGGGAATGGCGGCATCTAGGGAAGCTAATTTCTCGTTTATTCTTTTTCTTAAGCCGTTGGTTCCGATTTTGATGACCAAATCATAATTCGGGAGAAACACCCCATGGCCACTCGTATCCTTTCCATCCACGAGAGTAGTTACTACTGCTTCATCAAGTAGACGTAATTCCTCAGGGGCCGTCACCTTCCACACATCCCAGAACGATTTGCCTTTCCAATATGGCTCGATGAACTCCTTAAATAAACTTTTTTGATCTTCTGTGATGAGAACATGATCCCGTTCTCTATTTGATATGGTTTCTAGCTCATCGCTGAGAATCCAATAATTGGTATCTGGACTAAGGATGGCAGTACGTATTTTACTGCCTGGGTGACCAACAATGAGTTCGCCATCCTGAATAAAAATTGTCCCTCGTTCACATAGTTCCCCGAAAGACTTGGCCTTTCTTATGACCAGTGGTTCACCTTCGGTCTTCATAAAGACCTCAGTCATAATTTTGGCTTTTTCAAGGCAAATACTGGGCACAGTACTGAGGGCTCTTTGTCTTGCTTTCCTAACCCTCAAGGTGCAACCACCAAATGACGCCTCTTCAAGCTTCTCCGTTAGGCCTCTTTCCCTCTCGATCATTGTCATCTCTCTCCTCCCTTCCAATGGCGATGTTACTTTTACGGCAATGTAGTGTGTAGGAAATTCAAATACTTTTTTTCTTGTGGTCAATCATCAATTTTAAATCGTGGTTTTTTGTTCTTCCAAAAGCTATTATCCCAGCCGATTTTCTCATTGGGCACTAATCTTCTGAAAAGTCCTTTGGCTTCAAATGTATCCACTGACTTCTGGAGGACAGAAATGTTAAGTGGTTTGTGAAAACGGTCTAATGGTTCGTAGTCGACTTCTATAGCACCCTTGGGGCAAGTTTGCTCACAAAGCCAGCAAAGATCGCAACTCTTATCAAAAATGGGTGGAGATACAGATAAGTCAATGGCGCCTGTAGGGCAATTATCTATGCAGTAAGTACATTTGGGATAATTACATTTTTCTGTATTGACCTTGAACTCTGTTTGGACCACCATTTTTTTAAATTCCTCAGGAGATTCTTCCACTGGGAAATATCTCTCATCGTACTCTGTTCCCTTCGGAAGCGTAGGGATAAGATTAGTTTCCCCCTGGGATATCCTCCGGCTGCGATCCACCATCTCTCTGCCAAAATCCTCTGCCTCTCTCAGGTCAATTGCGTCAGGATGCCCATCAGTGAAATAGGGTTTGGGAATAACAGGATGGTATGCGCTACAAAACCAGTCTTTCCAGCCAATCACTGTCAAACCTCTCTGTATGAGTGCCGGCACCACCCTTCCCAGATAGTAGCCTGGGGTAGCACCATGGGTGCAAAAAGCAAAGGCATGCTTTCCATCCACTGATTTCATAAAATTTATAAAATAGGTCACATTGGGAAGTTCTCTTGCATGTATCACCGGGCTACCCAAACCAATCAAATCGTAGCCTGCCAGATTCCGTGGATCTATATCCTTGAGTCGTGCGATATCACACTGTTCTTCCAGTTGGCTCATCCCGGCATGGATTGCCTGAGCAATCTTCTTCGTATTTCCTGTTTGTGAATAGTAAATAACAATGCTCTTTATCATGCTCCTCGTCTCCTTTCATATCGTGCAATCACACATTACTTCGATCTACCCACTCGTTAGTTCTTTGCACCCTACAACATATCCTCCAATAATTTGACACAATCCTCAAAGTTGAAATCCCTCGGATTTCCTTCTCTTGGAAAATCATTCGCATATTGGTTGATAACAATGTGCTCCACATCCTTTTTCTGAAGGCCGAACTGTTCATTTAAATGACCGGTCCGGATATTCAAATCCGACAACAGTCGTTCCATCTCATCGAACCACTTATCGGCTGCCTGCATTTTGGTCAACCCTCTTGTATCAACCCCCATTGCTTCTACCAGTTCAGTAAATTTATCAGGACACACGGGTTCATTATATCTTTCCAATGGGAGTGTCACCACAGCGTTTGCCAGACCATGATGAACGTTATATAACGTCGAAAGTCCATGTCCTAACCCGTGTACAATGCCTGCACCACCGCCAAACCCGATGCCGACACTCGCCATTGACTGTGCCCAGCACATATTTTCACACGCCTCGTGGTTCATCCGATTGTAAGTAAATTCTCTAATATTTTCTACAACCAGTTTAAACGCCCGCAACTGAATTGCTGAATTGTAATGAGACCGCATCCTGCATATAAACGACTCGAATGCGTGTGCCAAAGCGTCGAATCCCGTCCATGCTGCAAATCTTTGGGGCATTAATCGGACGAATAAGGGGTCGATAAGTGCTGCATTAGGAGAAATACCCGGAACCATAATCAGTTGCTTGGCCCTCACTTTGGTATTAATAACAGCAGCAGCAGGTGTAGACTCTGCCCCGGTACCGGCTGTTGTATTAACCGAGACTTGCGGTATGGTGATCGGTTTTAACTTTTTTATTTTTTCCATCCAGGGTGGATCGATAAATACCGCCATGTCACAAACGTGTTTTCCACCATTAGCCGCTACAGCACGGACCCCTTTACCACAATCGTGTGAACTGCCCCCGCCAACAGAAACCACCCCATCGCACTCAGCCTCTTTAAAAATCTTATAAGCTTCCATCACTTCATAGTCTTTAGTGTTGGAAGTTACCTTATCAAATATTTCTGTCGACACACCCTGAGCTTTTAAAATCTGGTTAATTTCGTCGATCATTCCTGTTCCCTTCAAACCAGAGGTCGTTATCAGTGCCCTTTTTATGTTAACTGCCTTGCACTCATCGGCAACCGTCTCGTGGACCCCCCATCCAATGGCGATCTTCCCTATTACGGCAGTGTAGTGTATAGGAAATTCAAATACTTTTTTTTCCATAGATTTTCTCCTTGTGTAACAATGCGATCTGAACGATTATCTTACAAGTTGCCCAGAAACACGATTTTTTTTGTGGTTAAATAATCATGC
>Ga0256868_10001421_pt1 | contig 13111 bp, 17 predicted proteins | sample RVTome_13_FD_187341 | JGI IMG/M metagenome (GOLD analysis project Ga0256868, IMG submission 187341) | Soil microbial communities from uranium-contaminated site in the Upper Colorado River Basin, Wyoming, United States - RVT92D227 HiSeq ... | reverse complement strand
AACCTTCTTGTGATTTTTTAATCGGATAAGCTAGCTCCCTTTTGCCCCATTCGTCTTCCTTCCCTACTTTCCCGTCCAAATCAACAAGCACCTTTTTAATTTTTGCCACAAGTTTTTCTCTTACCTGACCTTCAAGCTCGGGAGAAAAAACTAAAGCCAAATCGTAACTATGCATCGTGTTTTGCAGTATAACATGAATTTCTGTTTTGGCGCAAGAAGGAAATAATCTTTTTAGCCTCGCTAAGCTCCAACTTTAAATTCAACAACTTCTCCATCCTTGATAAAATATTCTGCTCCTTCGCTTCTCACCTTTCCCTGTGTCCGACAGTTAACCCAACCTCCGTATTGGACAAAATCGTCAAAAGAACAAACATCGGCTTTAATAAAAGTTTTTTCAAAGTCTGTGTGAATTACGCCGGCGGACTGGCGTGCGGTCATACCTTTTTCAATAGTCCAAGCCCTAACCTCTTTTTCCCCGGCTGTAAGAAACGAAACTAATCCCAAGGTATCGTAAGCAAGTTTAATTAAACGATCAAGGCCGGGTTCTGATAAATTGTATTGGCTTAAATATTCTTTTTGCTCCTCCAAGTTTAAAGAAGCAAGTTCCGACTCCATTTTGGCCGACAGCGCAATTATTGGTTTATAGCAAAAACTCTGACAAGAATCATCCTTATCAAGTTGGTCTTCAGCTATATTAGCAACATAGATTATCGGCTTATCGGTTAAAAGACATAATTTCTTAATCTGTTCTTTTTGTTTTTCCTCAAGTTCCACATCGCGTGCCAGTTTACCTAAATTCATCTCTGCTTTTAGTTTCTGTATTGCTTCCCAAAAAGCAAGCGAATCTTTATTGACTTCTATGCCCTTTGGTTCTCTTTGTTTATCCAGCGTTTGTAAATCAGCCAAAATCAGTTCACTGTTAACCACTTCCGCATCCGATTTAGGATCTACTTTGTTTTCAACATGAACCACGTTGGGATCAGAAAAAAACCGCACAACGTGGCAAATAACCGAAACTTCCCGAATATTGGCTAAAAATTGATTTCCCAAACCCTCTCCCTTTGACGCACCTTTAACCAAACCGGCAATATCATAAAACTCGACAATTGCTGGAATAATTTGCTGGGTATTAACAATTTTGGCTAAGACTGGTAAACGACCATCAGGAACTTCAACCACTCCTTTATTGGGTTCAATGGTGCAAAAAGGATAATTGGCCACGTTTGCCACCTGCTTTTTCAAAAGCGCGTTAAAAAGGGTAGATTTCCCGACGTTTGGCAAGCCGACAATCCCGACCGATAAGCTCATGAGAAGATTATATCAAGAGAAGGCAGGAAAAGGTAATATCTAGGATAAGCTATCTTTTGCAAGTTTGGTAATCATTACCCGGATTTTTTGGGCGGCAGGTTCATTTGGCCCCCTAAAAATCTTTCTTCCGCTTGAAACTGCAAAACTTTTATTCCAATAGGCAAAGGTATTAGGTCTCTCTTGACGAATAACAATCATCGCCTCTTCCTCATTATTTCGAACCAGCCTAAAATCACCTACTCTGTTCTCTTTATTTGCTATAAATTTCCAATTGTTTCCACCAACTTCAAATTCTACCTCATGTTGACTTTCAGGATTTTGAGAAAATTCCTCTAGTTTACTTTTCAAATCAGGTCTTACCTTCGGCAATACTTTTATTAATTCTCTTAAATTCCAATAGAGGGTAGCGGCAGTTTTATCAATTCCCGGTCTCTGTCTCTCCAGCATTCTTCTAACAACTTCCAAAACATACCCTGGCTCATAACCAAAGGGTTCATCGTCGTCATCCTCATAATCTGGTCCATCGTCTGCTTCTAAAACCATCTTTTGGAGAAATTATATCTCAAATCGAGCCGAAGTGCGAGAAAAACCTATAACCTGCTCTTATCGCAGTTGTAAACAAAGTTGAAGGTTGACAGATTTAGAGCTCTACTTTCACGCGCCTCATTGAAAAAGTGCTTGAGAAATTAAGTCAAACTTGAAGTCTAAACCGAGTCTGACTCGGTCTAAAGATGCAGTTGGGTAAGTTCTATCCCCACGCCAAGATTTGACATAACTTGACAAGTTTAATACTTAAATCTCTATTTCCACCAATATGGGACAATGGTCAGATCCAACAATTTCTTTTAAAATGAACGAATTTTTAATTCTTGCTTTCAAATCTTTCGAAACAAGTGCATAATCTATTCTCCAACCCAAATTTCTTTTTCTAGCATTAAACCCGTAAGGGAACCATGAATAATGGCCACTCCCTTTATGAAAAAATCTAAAACTGTCTGTAAAACCAAGATTTATCAGATTGTCAATTTTCGCTCTCTCCTCTGGAGTAAACATTATACTATTCTTGTTTTGCTTAGGTCTTGCTAAATCAATCTCTCTGTGAGCAACATTGAAATCGCCAATCAAAATAGTTTGTTTATTTCTGATTTTACCCAAATAATCAAAAAGCGTTGAATACACCTTCAGTTTGTATTCTAAGTTCTCTTTCTGCCGACCTCCGTGAGGAAGGTAAATATTAAGCAAAGAAAAATCAGGATAATCTAACCTTAGAAACCTCCCTTCCTGGTCAAATCTACTTAAACCGAGTGATTTTTCTACTCGTAAAGGTTTATTCTTCGTATAAATGGCAACACCGCTATAACCTTTTTTGTTCGCAGAACTAAAATAAGAATAGTAGCCTTCAGGTTTTAGCAACTCTTCGGGCAACTGATTTTCCTGAACTTTGATTTCCTGCAAACACACAATATCAGCATTTGATTCTTCCAACCACCGCAGGAAATCATTTTTATAAACCGATCTCAATCCATTAACATTCCAAGAAATAATTTTCATGAATTGATTTTTAACAACCAAATAACTATAATCCCATCATAACATGTCTGCAAAGCACGAATTTAAACCTTCTCCAGAATCTCCGTTTTTTGTTGACTCTAAATTTAAGGAACACTTCCCAAATCTCCATCAAGTATTTTTTTATATAACAGATGATTGTAACCTCCGATGTGAGCAGTGTCTTTATAAACCCCTTCTCAAAAAAGATAGCGAGATTCAGCTAGAAACAGCTTTAACTCTTGCTGAAACATTTAGGGATATGGGTGCTTTTAAACTAACTATTATGGGGGGAGAACCAACAAGATATGGACATAAGGAAGGCAATAAATCTTTGCTTACCCTAATTAGAAAAGCCAAAGAGATGGGATATAAGTATACAAGAATTGATACAAATGGCCAGTTTGACTCAACTCTTCTCGATCAACCTGAATTCAAAAGGTTAGACGAACTATCCTTCAGTCTGGACGGACACACTCCCGAAATTAATGATCCCTTAAGGGGAAGAGGATCATTTAACAAATGCGTTTTTAACATGAGGAAGGCAGTTGAGTTAGGATATAATGTTCACATAACTTGTTGCATTCACAGAAGAAATGTCGGAAGAGACGAGGACGGAAACTTCTTAATAGACTCAATGATTCGATTCGCTTCTTCTATGGGAGTTAGAAAGATCAATTTTCACGGCATTTTCAAACATGGCGTAGCTAGGGATAACTGGATAGGTGAAACATATATTTCACCAGAAGAGTATGCAGAACTTTTTGAGGCAATTACTCGAAACATTGAGCTAGGACAATACGATATCCCTGTAAGAATTCCTCAAGAAAGATTGCTAACCCAAAAAGAATTTGATGAAAACCCCGATTATTATGGCTACTGTCCAGTCAAACTTGGCGAAAGAGTCCTTGTTCATCCTAACGGACAAATTAGAGTGTGTTCACTGTTGATAGGCACACCCTATTCCATAGCCAGATTTGATAATAATGGAATTTATTGGGAAGAATCAGAAAATAACGAGATAACACACGGCAATTTTGATTTAACTAAATCAACTCCATGTACGAACCAAAAACTGGATAGTAACTTTGTCCCAGTTTGTGTTTCATTTAAACCAGGTCAGCAGGAAGTTGTCTGGCAAGAAAGACTAAAATGGGAAAGCAGAAGAAAAATATAGAGATAGAGATAAGATTGTGTTTGAAAGACCCTAGGCCATTAGCTCGATGGCTAAAGAACAACGCGACTTTACTAAAGGCTTGCGAACAAACTGATATTTACTTCGATCCTCCTGATAAATCTTTTATCTTCATTAACGACCAAGGATTAAAAGATGCAGACGAGTGGTTAAGAGTAAGAATATCTGATAGTGAAACTTCTGTCTGCTACAAAAAATGGCATAGAAACAAAAAGACTGGCGTTTCACTTTATGCCGATGAAATTGAAATTTCAGCATCGGACAGCAGGAAACTAATAAGTATCTTAAAAAGGCTTGGATTTAGAGAAACAGCTGTTGTAAAAAAACACAGAGAAAGTTGGAGATATGAAGATTTTGAATTTGACTGCGATCAAGTTCAAAAATTGGGTTATTTTGTTGAAATTGAATATAAAGGTAAGGTGAATAATCCAAAAAGAGAAAGGGAGAAAATATTTCTTTTATTGAAAAAGATAGGGATAAAAGATTTGAAAATAATCGATAGAGGCTATCCCTGGATGTTGTGGAATCCAGGAAAATGGTAAATTTTAGCCAAAAGACACAACAGGTAGTGGCACAAAGTGAACAATTCTCCCAAAATTGTCTCTTTCCAAGATAATTCTTGTTTTTCTTGCGCTTGGAAAGATGAAATCAAACTTGAAGTCTAAAGATGCGGTTGGGTAAGTTCTATCCCCACCGATAAACTCATGAGAAGATTTTACCACATAAACAACTGTCAATAATTAAAAAGAGACTGAAAAATTCATTTATTTCAAGAGATGTGGTATAATTTTTCTCAAATGCCAGTCATTGATTTTACCAAAATTCTCAAAGGTCATACTTCCGGCTGGGTAGCCATCACTAAAGATTGCAAAAGAGTTGTGGCTTCTGGCAAAACCTTAAAAGAAACAGCCAAGAAGGTCGAAAAACTTAGGAAAGCTGATATTTTCTACTTTCCAGCCGCAAAAAGCTACTCTAATTTTGTCGGTATTGTTTAAGATGTCTGCCATTCGTTGCCACTACAGTCGCCTTCCTGGATTTCCCAAAAGTCCTCTCATGCCTACCATTGAAGTCAATTTAATAAGTGGCAAAAGCCAGTTTCCCACAAGAGCCTTGGTAGACTCGGGAGCAAGTCAATCTGCTATAACCACAGAAGTAGCAGAATTTCTAGGAATAGACTGGAACTCTCTTCCGTCATTTACCGGCTTCTCAATCCAAGGAGCTTATGGTTGTCATCCTTATCCCCTAAAAATAGAAATACTAGGCCAAAATTTTACTTTTACTTTTAATATTATCGAAGGGAGGTCAATTTTTTCTTGTGTTCTTGGCCAAGAGGATTTTTTTAAAATGGCCAGAGTTGTCTTCGAGCGATATCGAGAAGTCTTCGAAATCTCCTTTAAGGGCAGGAAATCAAATTAAGAGACCCAGTTGTTTAGGCAATCTGCCGCGAAAAGAAGCGCGTTAAAAAGCGTAGATTTCCCGACATTTGGCAATCCGACAATACCAACACTAAGGGACATATAATCTCCCTTCAACAGATAACCCACCGAAAAATAAAATGTCGGAATAGCCCCGTATACGCGCCCTTGCGAAGCGAGGATGTAAACCTCGGGAGCAAGCAAGTGTTGTACGGGGGCCGACATTTGGCAATCCGACAATCCCGACTGATAAACTCATGAGGAAATTTTACTCTTTTAGAAGCGCAAATACAAAATCAGTCAAACTCCCGACGTGTGAACCTAGTTCACATCCGATGTGGAATTATTTAAACATATCACCCTATGATGATCCGCCATTTTTTTGGTGCGGGAGAATAAGCCCAAACCTAAAGTCTAAAAATGTTAATTCGAGGCTACACCCTAAGGGTGAAATGTGGCTACACCTGGCTACACCTGCGTCAGAACTTTTTTAAGAAATCTTTTTTGTTTTATAATAGTATTTTTAGGAATGGTTTTAAAAATCCGGACATCCCTTCCTTGCTCGCTGCCTCTTAATTTTCCAGATTTAATTTTGGCTAAAAAAGCAATACCGACAGGTCAACCCCAACCAGTTTCTTCGAACACGCTTGGGTAGTGGATATATCCAAGCAATTTCTCAATCTCCACCTCAATACCCAGCTCTTCTTGGGCCACTCTTTTGACCGCCTCATCTAAAGTTTCTCGCAAGTAAACTGTTCCGCCAGGAATATGCCATAAGCCTTTACAGGGCGAAATATTCCGCAGCGATAGAATTACTCCACCCTGCGGTCCTTTAACAATAACCTCAACTGTAAGTCTGGGAACCTTACTGTAAATCTCTTTAAACTCTTTATCTGAAAGTCTACGTTTTCCCATCTTGTAATTTTCGCTATGTTCAAATTATAACATTTTAAATTATCCCTTGACTTAACTTAGAAAAATTAGTTAGCATAAAAAGATGGTTAAATACAAACAGTATTTTCAGGAAATGCTTACTCAGAATAAAGAACTTTTCGATTCATTTGGTAAAATCCATAGCCGTTATGTTCTTGACCCGAAAATTCACCAAGAAGAATTTAATAAAAAGGGTGAGGAAGTTTTAGATGTTATCAGAAAATATGAGAACCGGCTTTGCCGACAAACCGAAGGCAGCGTCTGGGGGAAATTCTCAACTACGCTGGCCGAAAAATTTCAAGCCGAAGTTAAGTCTTATTTTCCCAAAATAGACTGCGTTGGGCTTACAACTGAAGAAGCTTTCAATATTAAAAAAATTAATTTGGACTGAAGAAATTTTAAGAAAAATTTCATTCGAGTAAGATTTTCAATCTTGGGGTGTCAAGGTAGGCGGGGTTTTCGCTTGATGATTTCGCCTGAACGCGATACAAATTATTTCCCCGCCAAATAGTCAAATCGCCTGAGCGCAAGAGAACTGAAGTCCCTGAGGTAGTTAAAAGTTCACTTCCATCCACCGCTCGGCTGTTGGTAACATCATAAATTCTGGCAGAAACGGCATTGCCGGCCAAAAAGGAACGAAGATTAATTTCCCAACGAACAGCTTTAATGTTTTGGTAATCGGCTAAATTAAAATAAAATTCTGTTCCGGAAATATCCGCCCAAGAAGCATTAGAAGTAGAACCCGCACTGCCGATGGTAAGGTACTGAACATTTGCTCCGCGTGGCGCCGTGGTCGGTGTCGGCGTCGCTTGGGTTTCCGGTTGGACACCAACCTTCGTTCCCAGTTTTTCTACCTCTTCCTGAATTTTATCCAGACAAGATTTTTGGCAATCCGTTGTTGTTTCTATCTCACTCACCGTTGGCACGGACCCGATAGTGACATTTTCCTGAGAAACTTCCTTTGGTTTTTCTTTCAGCCAAACAAAATCAAGAAAAAGAAGATTAATAAAAACAAAAAAACTTAAAGCACCTAAAATTATTTTTAAAAATTTATCAATCATTAGGTAGTTTTATTAATAAAACTGATCTTTCTTCTTGGGTTTTGGACCAGCTGCCGTGTCTTCCATAATAAAACCTGCCCCTTCAATCCGTTTTCTTAATTTGTCTGCTTCTTGCCATTCTCCTTTTTTCCTTAACTCTTCTCTTTTTTTTGCCAAAGCTTCTATTCCTTTAGGAATCGCTACCAACACTTTAGTTTGAGTTGCCAAACGAAGACCTAACACTTCATCAAATCCCAGAATTAAATCCAGTTTATCCGGGTCAGGCAAATTAGACTTTGACACTTCCCAAACTACCGCCAATGCTTCAGGAAGATTTAAATCAGTACTTAAAGCCAAAATGAACTTCTCTCTTGCCTTATCAATTTTGCCCAAATCCTCAGTAAATAAAGTCGTCCGTTCACCTTTTCTTTCTTTATTCCAACCTGTTAAAAGTTGGGCTAATTTTTCATAGGCCGTCCGAGCTGCATCTAGACTTTCCCAAGTAAAATTTAAACCGGTTCGGTAGTGGGAACCTAAGAAAAGATAACGCAGGTGCATTGGTTTATAACCCTTTTTAATAATGTCTGTGACCAAAAGTGTATTCCCTAAACTCTTGCTGACCTTTTCCTGATTGATAGTCAACCATTCATTATGTAACCAAAAATTGGCTGTTTGTCTGCCAAAAGCACTATAGGCTTGCGCGACTTCGTTTGTATGGTGGACCGGGATATGTTCCTTACCGCCGGTGTGAATATCAAACTGCTCACCCAAGTATTTGGTTGAGATGGCAGTGCACTCAATATGCCAACCTGGAAAACCCTTACCCCATGGGCTATCCCACTGCATAATATGAGTTGGTTGATTGGTTACCCACAATAGGAAATCCCAGGGCTTTTTCTTATCGGGATCAACCTCAACTCGACTTCCGGCCTCTTGTGCCTTAAGATTTAAACGACCAAACTTAGCATAATCAGGAAACTTAGAAGTATCGAAGACTAGGCCGGTTCTCGTTTTGTAAGTAAAGCCGTTCTCTTCAATTTTTTTAATTAAGTTAATCTGTTCTTGAATATGCTCAGTGGCTCGAGGTAAAACATCTGGTCTTCGGATATTAAGAAGGTCGAAGCTTTCTAAAAATTGATGAGTATATTTTTCGGCAATTTCCCAAACGGAAAGGCCCTCTCTTTTGGCTCCCTTTTCCATTTTATCCTCACCAAAGTCTTCATCAGAAGTCATATGTCCCACATCAGTAATATTCATCACCCATTTAACTTTAAAACCCTGGAACTGCAGAAAACGCACCAAAACATCCCAGTGCACATAAGCATACATGTTACCAATGTGCTGGTTCCAATAAACCGTCGGACCGCAAGAATACATTTTTACCTCTGGAGGATTAAGAGGGACAAATTCATCAATCCGTCTGGTTAGAGTGTTATAAAACTTAATCATAAAAAATACTACAAATACATACCAATACTACCAATATTCAATAATCCAATAAAAATATTATTTTGTCTTATTAATTATACTACTTACAATAGCCACAATTTCTTGCCCCTCTCTGAGAATTTCGAGTGTTTGCGTTCTAAAAGCAAAATTAGTATCAGCAATCAGTGATAACCAAAAGTTGGTTTCTTTGCCTTCCTTTCTAAGGATTGTGTAACAATGGGTAAAATCTCTTTTGGTTAAGGTCCCATCTGCTTCTTGGTCGTTGGCCCCCATTGAAGTAACAGAACGAAGTATTTGTCCGATAATGACGAGATTTGAAGGTGTTTTTGGAAGCGAATTTACTAATTTTATCACTCTAACGATAAAATTGTAGATTCTTTGATGGATGTCATATTTTTTACCTCTTCTATCAATTAAATTATTAGTGGTATTTGACATTTGTAGTATTTGTAGTATTGGTAGTATTCACTCTATCCGCTTACTCCCCTTTTTCTTTCTCCCGTTCCTGTCTTTTGTTTGGCTAGCCTGACAATCAACGGTTCTTCTTTTTTCTTTTCCGTCTGGAGTTGTTTAATTTTTATCTCCTCCTGCTGGGTTTGAATTTGCGCTATTTGCTCCTCTTGTGCCTTTTTTTGCCTAAGCGCTTGAAGTTCCTGCTCAAGATAAGTCAGTCTTTGCACTGTGGCGGCCTTTTTTTGCGCCTGCTGAGCTTGATTTTTTGTCGTAGCCGCAGTCTCATCCGGATTTATCTCTTGGGATTTAGTCCCAAGCTGCGAAGTGGCTTCTTTGGCAATTTTAAACGGAATCGCCACAATTTGTTTACCGGACTGACTAGCCACCTGCTCCAAAGCCTCAAAAGTATCAGCAACAATTTGTTTTGGCATTCTTTTTTAATTTTATCTTTTCTCTCTTCAACTTTCAAATTCTTTTTTTTGCGATTGACAGAGAACACCCTGCAGGCCTAAAATAAAACTAACTATTTTATGGAAGAATCCACTACTGAACAAGAGCTAGTAAAACGACCCCCAGGGCTTTGGCGAAGAGCGACAAGAGGAATCCTGGACGGAACCAAGGGAGTAATTGACGCTTTTGCTTCTGCCTCAAAGCAGACCGACAGCAGATCTGCCGAACTTGACGATGTCCACCAAACCACTATAGATGAAGCTGGAGCTTCTACATTGGAAGGGGACATTATCGTTACAGTCTGGAGATGGTCAATTGTTGATATTTTAAAAGAGGAAAAAACACCAAAGATGCTTCAACCAGAAGAGTACTCTTTACTGGCTCTCTCTTTGGCGGAAAATCTTCTCCCTGAAGCCCAAAACCAAATGACAGAATATACTAAAGAACAAGCCCAAGAGGCAAAAGAAGAAGTCGCCGAGATACTGCAAAGAAAAAAAAATTGGCTTTGGGGATTATTTTGTCAAAAAAATAATTTAGATTCTGAAAACGAAGCGGCAAAAAAACACCTTGAACTTATTCAAAATACCGCTAGAGAAATTTTTTTTAAACAGCACAATCAAGAAGCTATCGATAACGCCGAGGCTTACAAGGAGATTCAACAAAGTCACCGAATAATTCTTCCTTCTTCCGTTTAAAACTTCCTCTTGACCCAGACCTAAAGTGGAGAGTAGAATGCACCCCATGAAAGAGATAGGTCAATATCTTTCCTTATTATCTCGAATACCTAGAGCATTAATCGGCAACAGAAAGTTAAGTTACGAAGAAGCAAACGATAGAATAAGACAAGAATGGGACTTGTGTGACAGATACACTTGCATCCTTGATGAAGAAGGGCAGTATTGTATCCCTACAAGATGGCAAGTTTTCTTAAAAGACTGGCCAGAAAGTTGTCCGCGCATCATACTTAATACTAAGATTAATTCCAAAAATAATGGAGAATTGCCTATTAGGGTCTGGACTCCTTCCCCTCTTGGTAAATCTGACATTTGGATTGAATTTCTAACTTTAAATGGAAGGTTAGGTTTAGCACCGAGAGGAAACCCAACTGTACCTAATAGTCCTGAAAATTTAGAGCTGCTTTCTGCCATACTTGAAGCTATTAGAAAGAACAGAGTTTAATATTCTCTTCTTCCCTCTATTGCTCGCGATAAGGTAACTTCATCCGCATACTCTAAATCCCCGCCAACCGGCAACCCATGCGCCAACCTCGTAATCTTAATAGCTGAATTGCTTAATTGCTCAATTTCTTTCTTAATATACATCGCCGTCGCCTCCCCTTCCATATTAGGGTTAGTTGCCAAAATTATTTCCTTCGGCTCGCCGAAGCCTTGGCGAAGGCGGCTCAATAACTGTTTGATATAAATCTCCTCCGGGCCGATGTTATTTAAGGGGGAAATGACGCCGTGGAGAACATGATAAACACCATTATAATTGCCAGCCCGCTCCAGCGCTAAAACATCTAAAGGCTGTTCAACCACACAAATCATACTTTTATCGCGAGCCGGGTCAGAACAAATTTGGCAAGGGTCGCTCTCGGCCACATCCTGGCAAATTGAACAAAGAACGGTTTCTTTCTTAAGAGAAGAAAGGGCGCCGGCAAACTCATCCAGTTCGCTTTGAGGAACATGCAAAAGATAAAAAGTCAGCCTGGCGGCGGTTTTTGGCCCAACCCCCGGCAATCTCTCAAAAGCTTCAATGAGTCTTCGAATTGGCCTGGCCAAAGTCATACTTAAAATTATACCATTTAAGGTGGGCCACGAAAAAGGGAGCGTCTTTTGACCAAGAATTTCTTCTTGAAAAATAACGCTCCCTAAAAGTTCAAGCCCTCCTTAAAACCTTATCTCTAATTATCTGGATACCTAGAGCCATCAAAATTAAAAACGCTATGGCGTAGGTGGCCACAGAGGCTCCTCCAGAGATAACAACGACGCAAATAAGGAGGTCAAATCTCTGATCCAATGGCCATAATGGGAAAAGAACAAACTTTGCGATTCCACCGATAATCGCTAGCCAGATGGCTGCCAAAATCAGCTTTTCCCACCATTTTTCGCCAAAATAGGTTTTCGAAACCTCTTTTGTCACTTTTCTGCTCCTTTATAGCAAAAATTTCAAAGGGCTTGAAAATATCCAAAGAGACCGTTCGACCACAGTTTACGCTTTTGTAAACCGCCAATCTCTTTTTGTTTGGCGAAATTATATCACAATTAACCGGGTTACGCACGCATCTGCGGAGAAAGTTGAAGATATGATGAAGCTAAATCAAAGTAGGCTTTCGCCTTTGTGAAATTTCCCTGCCAGCTTTCCACCTTGCCTCTTACCCAAGCCCGATGGCTTTTATAAAAATCTAAAAGTCCGCTTTTGACCATCTTCTCGTCTCCTGTTAATCTAACATATTCTTTTACAAAAACTCCGGCTAAATCGGGATGACCAGAAAATTCTAAATCCATAGCCATAAAAGCAATTTCTGAAGCCACATCGTGAATACTGTAAGCTTTGTTAAATTCTAAAGCGTCGAAGGGTAAAACTCGCCCTTTCTCAATAATCACATTGTCGCTGTGAAGATCTCCATGGCAATCTAAAACTTTACCTTCTTCAATTCTCTTCTTGAAAAGCTCAGCATTTTTTTCCATAAACTGGCTAACTTCCCCTTTGGCTTTTTCAATCAAATCTTCCTCAAGAGCCTTATCGATAAAAGGTTTTGTCTGCTCAAAATTTTCCTGCCAAATCTTGGTCACATTTTGCAGGGAACCGTACTGCCCGGCTTCAGGGGGCACGGATAAACTTTGATGAAACCGCCAGATAACTCTAGCCAGCTCTAAAATATCTTTCTCGCCTAACTTATTTTGGCGCAGGAGATTATCCATCTTACCTTCCTGGGAAAATTTCTTCATCTTTACTGCCCAGTCAACTATCTCTCCCTCACCCTCAAAAACTAAAAAATTGCCACGTCTTGCGACCGGAATAATTCCCAGATATAAATCCGCGGCCATCGGTCGATTTTTTTCGATTTCCCTGACACAGTCTTCTTTGCGTTTTGCCAAAGTTGTAAAATCGCACAAATCACCAACCTGCTCTTTGCCAACATGTTTTCTGAGTTTATAAACGAAACCTCCTTTAGAGGAAACAACCAGAACAAGATGGGAAATAGCGGTTTCTATTTGGGAAATTTCCTCCACCTTTGAAAGAGTAGGAAAAGACTCAATTGAAGAAACAGTGTTTGGCTCCCCTTTTTGAAGATGCAAAATTTAAGGAGTCATTTT
>Ga0256868_10001420_pt1 | contig 13115 bp, 12 predicted proteins | sample RVTome_13_FD_187341 | JGI IMG/M metagenome (GOLD analysis project Ga0256868, IMG submission 187341) | Soil microbial communities from uranium-contaminated site in the Upper Colorado River Basin, Wyoming, United States - RVT92D227 HiSeq ... | reverse complement strand
CATAAAAATTTATGTTTATGTAGGCAAAATCATTCTTTACCCATATACCTGAAGGTAAACCGTCTAATTCATATCCTCCCACAATCTCAGGATCACTTTTTCTTGAAATATCTACTATTTCGAGCCTGCTTATTTCCCAATCTTCATTTTCAGAAGTAGTATCGATATAGGCAAAATCACCTTCAATAAACATACCATATACTGATTTTTTATTACTTTCCCCTGTATTATAATTTCCAACAAGTCTGGGATTTTCTTTTTCCCGGATGTCCACTATATAAAATCCGCAAACGGTATAGGCTTCGCTATCATCACTGGTGATCCACTCGGTATAGGATATAAAAGCATAATTATCCTTAACAATTATAATATTAGCCGAATCTATCCCGGTACACTTTCCTGTTACCACAGGATTTTCTTTATCTCCTATATCAATTACATATAGAACACCCAAATCATTGGTAAGATAGGCATAGTTGCCGCTTATGTTTACATCTATCGCCTGACCTGGTACTTTTATTTTACTTATAAGATATGAATTCGGAATTCCTGTGAATTTTCCTGCATCTACAATTTCTTCATCATTTCTATTAATATTAAAGGGCCAAAAGCTGCATGAAGTAAGAAGTAGACATATAATTATATATAAAAATATTATTGTAATTGTCTTTTTTAACTTAGTCATTGATATTTCCTATAATTATAATAATTTTAATACCGCCAGTATTAATTAGTCTATGTGCCGGATATTTTCTTCATTTTCTTTGAAATCTTGAAGTTGGGGCAGTTCTTTTAGGCTCTCTATGCCCAAGAGCTCTAAAAACCTTTCGGTTACTTTATATAGTATCGGACTCCCTGGTTCTTTAAGCTTGCCTGCTTCCCTTATTAATCCTTTATCCGCTAGTGTCAGTATTACACTATCGGTCCTGACTCCTCTTACCTCGGCAATTTGTGTCCTGGTAACAGGCTGCCTGTAGGAAATAATTGCCAGAGTTTCAAGTGCAGCTTGAGAAAGATATGTACGTATATTGGATTTAATAAATTTTATCAGTACTTCACTTAACGATGGATTTGAATAAAGCCTGAATCCCCCGGCCACCCTTTTAATAATAAATCCTCTATTTTCATCTATATATTCCTTTTCCAAAGATTCTAATATCTCATTAACCCTTCTTTCACTAATTTCCAGTGCAGAAGATATTTCTCTTGATTTTACTATTCCTTCGGACACAAAAAGTATTCCTTCTATACAAGTCTTAAGCCATGACTTCTCTTTATATAACTCAATACTTTTATTTTTACCTGTACTTTTCATTTACCTATATTCTTACTTTTTTTCTTTTATGTAATCCTTTTTATTATAATACTTCCAAAATTTTCAAACTGAATAATGTCAATTGAATTTTTTTTATAAAGCTCCAGTATTGACAGGAAGCTGATTATCTTATCAATAATCCGGTCGTATTTAGACGTGATTTCCTTAAATGTTATATTGTCTTTAGAATATAGCATCTCCCTTATTCTTTTCATTTCTTCAAATATGCTTATACTTACCCTATCGTTATAAATACTTACTAAATTCAATTTTTCTTCTTTATACTTAATAAGCTTTGAAGCTATAAATGATAATTCCCCTATATTTATATCCTTTGTAAAATCCGGCAGCAACTCTAAAAATTCCTTTTCTATTGGTGCTTCTCTTACAAAATATAAAGACTCTTTTTCATAAATGCTCCTGAAATAATTGGATATTTTTTTAAAGATCCTGTACTCCTCTTCCCTTCTCTTTAAAATTTCAGTACTCTGTACATATTCTTCCTCGTCTACAGCTTTACTTTTTGATGGAAGCAGCGATCTTGATTTTATTTCCAGTAGGATAGAAGCTACATATATAAATCCTGATAAGGTATCAAATAATATATTTTTTTTATTTCTAATATAACTTACAAAATCCTTTATGATAGTGCTTAAACTGATTTCATAAATATCTTCTTTTTTTTTCTGTACCAATTCCAGAAGCAGATATATGGGTCCTCTAAATTTCTTATATTCTATTAAATAATCTTTGCTTTCTATACAATTTTCCAATCTAATCTATACCCATCTTTTTTCTTACATCAGATATTGTTTTATCAGCAATTTTTCTAACCTGGATTTTACCTTCTTCCATTATGTCATAAATATAATTTAAATTTTTCTTAATCTTATTTCTTTCTTCCTGAAACTTCTCCAGAGACTTATATATAATTGCCGAAATCTCACCTTTACATTCAGTACATCCGATTTTACCATGCTTGCATCTGCTCTCTATTTCTTCTATCCCATCTTCTTTATATATCTTATAGAAATCGAATACACTGCAAACCTCCGGGTGACCGGGGTCTTTAGGATGTATCCTCTTAGGATCGGTTATCATCATTCCAACTTTTTTACGGATAGTCTCAAAATCATCGGATAGAAATATAGCATTATTATAACTTTTGGACATCTTCCGGCCGTCTATTCCAGGGACCCGTGTAGCTTTTGAGAGCAGCTCCTCCGGTTCGATAAAATATTTTCCATAAAGATAATTGAACCTCCTTGCTATTTCTCTGGTAATTTCAAGATGAGGTAACTGATCTTCTCCAACCGGGATTATATCAGAATTAACTATAAGTATATCAGCTGCCATAAGTACGGGATATGACAAAAAACCAAGCGTAGATATATCTTTTGACTTTAATTCGCTCATCTGTTCTTTATAAGTAGGGCAGCGCTCCAGCCAGGACAAAGGAGTGATCATAGAAAAATAAAGTGTCAATTCCGATATTTGTGGTATATCTGATTGCCTGTACAGATGGGTAAACTCAGGATCAATACCCAGAGCTACCAAATCCACTGCACATTCGATTAAATCGGACTTTATATTCTTTGGATTCTGATATTCTGTTGATAATGCATGCCAATCAACCAGGAAGAAAAAATTTTCATAGTCCTTCTGGTATTTAATCATATTACTGATGTTTCCGTGAAGATGACCCAGATGTAATTTGCCCGTTGGCCTAAACCCTGTAAGCATTTTCTTTTTCATTTACTTATCTCCTGTTCTTATATACCCTAGGAAATTAAATATTGCCACCAAATGCACATATTATAAATAAAATTAAATACCGGGGATATAACAGTCCAGAATATTCTCCCGCCCAGGAATAAAAATATAAAAATGAATATAAATCCGAACCTTCCAAAACTTAAGAACTTAAACATTACTTCATCAGGTAGAAAAGAAGCAAGTATCTTTGAACCATCGAGTGGCGGTATGGGTATGAAATTAAAAATGGCCAAAAAGACATTTATATATATTGCACTTATAAAAATCTGGTTTACAAGTTCAAAAGTCCTGTAACCAAAAGTGTCTGATACTGTGATTCCATTCGTCAGTTTAAAATAAATATAGAAAAAAAGCCCATATACTAAACCTATTAAAAAAGCAAAAATAAGATTCATTATCGGACCGGCCAGTGAAGTATAACGGAGTCCCCTTCTATAATTTCTAAAATATCCGGGATTTATGGGAACCGGTTTAGCATAACCAAATATTATACCGGAACCTGAAAGTATGAGTATTAGGGGCAGTAATATACTTCCAAATAAATCTATATGCGCAATTGGATTAAGAGTGAGTCTTCCCATATTTCTAGCAGTAGGATCACCGCTTTTGTACGCTATATATCCATGGGCATACTCGTGTAAAACAACACCCATAATCAAGCCCGGTGCCCACGTAATTAATTGTTTTAAAAAATCTATTATTGCCTGTCCCAGACCTGCCATATGATTTAACCTCTTATTCTATGACCATATACCATATCAAAATATATTAGATTTGCAAATATTATTCCAGGTTGTGACTTCTTTATTAAATAAAACCCTATAAATCTTATACAGTCATTTTAATACTTTTTCCCTGGGATGGTATTTAAAATATACCTCTTTTATATGTTCCTTATTTAGACTGGTATAAATTTCAGTTGTGGAAATGCTGCTGTGGCCGAGTAATTCCTGTACCGTTCTTAAATCTGCCCCCCTCTGGAGCATATGAGTAGCAAAACTATGTCTGAAAATATGAGGATATAAATTTTTATTAAGATTTATTCTACGTGCATATTTTTTTAATACTTTCCAGAATCCCTGCCTGGTCATCTTATTACCACTTCTATTTAGAAAAACATAATCCGACCTGAGCTCCTTTTTAATTTTATGCCTGCCTACTTCAAAATACTTTCTTAAAAACAGCAAACCTTTTCCTCCTATAGGAGTTATTCTCTCCTTATCTCCTTTACCCACAAATCTTAACAGCTCTTCATCAAGATCAACATTCTGCATTCTTAAATTTATAATCTCGCTCACCCTCAGCCCGCATGAATATAGTATCTCAAACATAGACTTATCCCTCATCTCCAGCGCAGTAGAACAAGGTATGCTTTCAAGAAACCTTTCTACTTCCTCAACTTTTAAAACTTCCAGCATTTTTTTTGGTTTCTTAGGACTGTTTACCTGTATCCAGGGATTCTTCTGGCATAACTTCTCCATTACCAGAAATTTATAAAAACTTCTAAACGTCGACAGCATTCTCGAAATAGTTGATTCAGACTTATTTTCTTCATGCAATATTTGCAGAAAATCTAATATCTGTTCTTTCGAAAGTTCATAGTAGTTTTCTATATTGTTGTTTATCAGAAAAAATTTAAATTTTCCCAGATCTCTCAAATAAGAATTAATCGTGTTCGGAAGAAGTAACTTTTCAAACCTTAAATATTCTAAATACCTGCTAGTATCAAAATTAATTTCTTTATTTTTTACTTTTTTTGCCAATTTTTTTATTCCTTTTTAAAAAATCTCTGGCTAAAAGTATTCCTATAATAGTTTTTGCATCTTTTATCTTCCCACTCTTTATAAATGACAGGGCATCTGTCATTTTTAATTCAACTATCTGCAGGAACTCATCATCATCCGGATCATTTCCTTTTCTTTCAAAATTTATAGCCAAATATAAATATAATATTTCATCACAAAAACCGGGCGATGTGTAAAAGGTAGTTAAATGTATTAGTTTTCCTCCAGTTGCTCCGATTTCTTCCTTTAATTCTCTGGCTGCACATTCCAGAGGAGACTCACTTTTATCCAGTTTTCCTGCAGGTATTTCCAGTAAGACACTTTCCAGGGGATACCTGAACTGTTCTACCAGCATTATTTTTCCTTCTTTGTTTACAGGAACAATACCAACCGCGCCCGGGTGAGTGACTTTTTCTCTTGTAACTATCTTATTATTTGGAAGTTTCACCCTATCAACATATAGCCCGACTATTTCACCCTTAAAAATTTCTTCTGAACTTATCTTTTTTTCGTATAATTCTTTAACCATTTTAAAATCTTTCTCTTTATTTAATCCTACTTGATTACAAATTTACATATTTCCAGCACCAGGCAAGTAAGTTTCACCAGTTGTTTAACCTTTACAAATTCTTTATTTGTATGGATGTTCTCCATTCCATTACTCAGGTTAATTGATATCTTTCCTTTTGAATTAAAAATATTAATATCGCTTCCTCCCCCCGATGATATTATCTTTAGCTTTATTTTTAATTTTTTCATAGCGGTTTTAGCAATTTGTACCGGTACTTCGTCTTCCGCAATTTTAAATCCATTGTATTCTCTTACAATTTTATAATCCAAACTGGCTCCAATTTTTTTTGCGCCTTTTTTTAAATCCCCTACCATTTTATCGGTAAATTTTATAAGTTTTGATAGTTTTAAACTTCTTACTTCCATTTCCAGTTTTGTATCCTCAGCAACTATATTCATAGCTGCACCTCCTTCTATTTTTCCAACATTACATGTACTTTCTTTGTCGATTCTCCCTGTTTTCATATTGGAAATTGCTAAAGCAGCAGCTTTGATGGAATCAATCCCTTTTTCGGGCTCTATTCCTGCATGAGCCGGTTTTCCCTTAAAGTGTGCAAAAATTGAATTCTGGTAGGGTGCTTTATTTATTAGGGCTCCTACGTCGCCGTCACTGTCAAATGCAAAACCATACTTTGCTTTAATCAAATCCATATTAAGACACTTTGATCCTAATACCCCAATTTCTTCTGAAATGGTGAATATAATATAGATATTACCTGTGGATATATTTTTTTCTTTTATTACCTTTAAAACTTCCATAATCGAAGCAACTGCAACTTTATCGTCACCGCCTAATATACATTCTTTATTTTTATTAAATATCTTTCCGTTTCTTATTACCGGTATAATATCTCCATTTATACCTACCGTATCAAGATGCGCTGCCAGAAAAATAGGGCTGCTTCCTGATGGATTTTTTGCTTTGTATAATGCTATAATGTTCCCTGCATTACTGCCAAATTTATCACCGCACCGGTCAACGCTAACCTCAAGACCCAGATTTTTTAACTTTTTGCTTACATAATCAACTATCTCCCTTTCATTTTTTGAAGGGCTTTTTATTTTTAAAAGTTCAATAAATGTTTCTAAAAGTCTTTTTTTATTAATCATAATATACTCTTTCAAACTCCAAAAATTCTAATCTTTCATTTTAAAAATTTACTTATTATTTTTTTTACAAATTTTATAAATATTAGTAAAAATAATACCTATAATCAATAACACAGCTGATATTATAGCAGAACTTAAGACAAGCCTTATAAAGAAATCATAAAAGAAACCGAACGGGAAAAGAGTAATTATAAGGGAACCCTCGTAAAAAGTATAGTTACCCTGGGGGAAAAATAGCAGGTGGAAATTATCAAATAATGCAGGGAAGTTTTCCCCAAGAAAATACAGGATTGTAATGAAAATCAGCATTAACGCTGAAGGTATTACAAATATTATACCCAGATTTCTGATAAAGCTTTTTATATTTTTCTCTATAAGCAGTACGGTCATAATTATAAAAAAGACAATGCTTGCATAATATAAAATAAATATCCTTTTAAGCAGTACTCTTACATCACCGAGATGGCTTATCTCATCAGACCTGAACTCAGCAACCGCACTTTTGCTTTCATCTGCATATCTTACTTGAATCATTGGGTCCAGGTAGTTTAATTCTGACCTGTATTTAAAAAATTCAAAAATCCTTTTTGTAACATTTAAAACATCATTTTTATTTAAAAATGAAAATACTTTATTATCCTCATATAAATTTTCATAATAATTCAGATTAAAAATGTAATAAACAAGCGGAGAAAATAAAATGATTATAATAAGTAAAACTGAATTTATTAAAATTAAAGTTTTTTTAAGTCTCCCTGTTTTAAAATTCATATTTTAATTCTGTAATTCTTTTTTATTAATTTTAAAATAGGCTGTTTAAGTCCCGCCGGTCTTTATTTAATATTAAACTTAATATTAATCCAGCTGAGTATTATTTTTTAGCAAATGACTTATTTTTTTCTTTTCAGGGATGAGCACTTTATGGAAGCACCTATAAAATCCCTGAATAATGGATGAGGTCTATCAGGTCTGGATTTAAATTCAGGATGGAATTGAACCGCAACAAACCATGGATGGTTTTTTATTTCAACAATTTCTGCCAGATTTTTATCCGGATTGATTCCAGTTACAATGAGCCCTGCCTTTTCCAGCTTATCCCTGTAATCATTATTTAATTCATACCTGTGCCTATGTCTTTCATAAATAATTTTTTTCTTATACGCCTTATGAGCTTTTGAACCAACCTTCAACCTGCACTTATAGCTTCCTAACCTCATAGTTCCGCCTTTATCTTCTATATTTTTCTGGTCATGCATTAAATCAATTACAGGACTTCCGGTATCCGGATCAAATTCAGTGCTGTTTGCATCTTTAAGACCAAGTACATTCCTTCCGAATTCAATTACCGCGCACTGCATTCCAAGGCATATTCCTAAAAATGGTATCTTCTTCTCTCTGGCACATTTAATAGCATTAATTTTTCCATTTATTCCTCTAATCCCAAACCCGTATGGTACCAATATACCGTCTACTTCGGATAATACACTTTCCTCCTTACAATTTTTTTCTATTAATTCCGAATTTATCCATGTTACATTCACATTTTTTTTGAAAAAATACCCGCCGTGATTTAAAGATTCTACAATACTTATATAAGCGTCTTTTAAATTTGTATACTTTCCTACTATTCCTATCTCTACTTTACCGTTAAGGTGATGAATTGTATTAACCAGTTTTTTCCAGCTATCAAGGTCGGATTTTCTTGCTTTTAATTTTAATTTTGACAAAACTCTTGAATCCAATTTTTCTTTTTGGAGCATTAGAGGAACTTCATAAAGATGCTTTACATCAATTGCCTCTATAGTATCCTCTTTTTCAATATCACAGAAAAGGCTTATTTTATCTTTTATGCTGTCAGTTAACTTTGTCTCACTTCTGCATATTATTATGTCGGGCTGAATCCCTATACTTCTGAGTTCTTTTACACTGTGTTGTGTGGGCTTTGATTTTAATTCCTCGGTAGTTTTTAAATACGGTATGTAAGTAACATGGATATAAAGAACATTTTCTTTTCCGACATCCTTTTTAAATTGCCTTATTGCTTCAAGGAAAGGCAGACTTTCTATATCCCCTACGGTTCCTCCTATTTCAGTAATAACCATATCAGTTTTTCTTCGTAGTAAAGTCTTTTTAATACTTGCTTTTATTTCATCTGTTACATGTGGAATCACCTGCACAGTAGAACCTAGAAATTTTCCTTTTCTCTCATCGTCAATGACATTTTTATAAATTCTTCCTGAAGTAAAATTGTTATATTTGGATAAATCTTCGTCAATAAATCTTTCATAGTGCCCCAGGTCAAGATCAGTTTCTCCGCCATCATCTGTTACAAAAACCTCTCCATGCTGAAGAGGATTCATAGTTCCGGGATCAATATTTATGTAAGGATCAAATTTTTGAATAGTAACACTATAACCTCTTGATTTTAAAAGCCTTCCCAGAGATGCTGCGCATATACCCTTACCCAGCGAAGAAAGGACTCCTCCGGTTATAAAAATAAATTTAGTTTTCAACTTTTATCTTCCTCTCTGCCAGCTCATTTTTAATAGTATTACATTTATCTAAAAGCTCCTCTGCATGCATAACCGAAATATCACTTTCCTCCAGCCCGCTCATCATCCTGGAAATTTCCTTTATCTTGCTACTTAAATTCAGCTTCTTTATATTTATCCTGGTCCTTTTACTTTCTATGAACTTGTCAATAAAATAATGAGCATCAGAAAAACAGGCAATCTGTGCCAGATGGGTAATAGCTATCACCTGGCAGTTCTTTGATATTTTGTATAACTTTTCACCCACTACCAGCGAAACCGCTCCTCCAATGCCTGCATCTATTTCATCAAATATCATAGTGGTGATATTGTCAACAGAACTTATTACTGATTTCAGAGCAAGCATAATCCTTGATATTTCCCCACCCGAAGCGATCTTTCTAAGCGGCTTCTCTCCTTCACCTACGTTCAGGGATATTAGAAATTCTATATCATCTATGCCATCTTTAGCAAATTTTATCTTCTTGTTTTCGATTTCTATGCCATCATCACTTTCTATAAACCTGTGCTCCGGTTGAAAAGATACAGACTTAAAACCAAGATCAACCATTTCATCGGTTACCCTTTTTTTTAGACTGGCTATGGTTTCTTTTCTCAACTCACTCAGCAGTACTGCATCCTTTATCAAAATTTCGCGGGCTTCATTATACTCGGTCCATTTTTTTTTAATCTCGCTATCCAGATTTTCAAGACTTTCGGCTTCCTCTTTTAACTTTTCTGCATACCGGTTAATTGAGTTAAGATCAAGGTTATATTTCTTTTTCATTTCAGATAACTTATATAACCTTTCCTGAATACTATCTAATCTTTCTGTACTGAAGTCAAAATCGGCAAGATAACCGTTCAGATAATGGCTTATCTCCTCAATAAACTCATTAAGATCGGACAACCTACCTCCAAACTTTTTAAATTTATGATCAATTTCAGAAAGTTCTGCTATATTTTTATCCAGAACAGCCAGATTATCGCTCATCGAAGGAATATCGGCATCTCCGCCATTTATAATCTTTTTACCTTCTGATGCCAGCTTGTAAATCTTTTCATGATTTTTAAGGATTCGCATTTCATTCTCTAAAATTTCTTCTTCATTTTCTTTAATATTTAATTTCTTAATCTCTTCGTATCTGTAATGCAAATCCTTCAACTTTTCTTCTCTGATATTCTCTAATTCCTTTAACTTTAAAAATTCTTCTTTTTTCTCAAGATACTTTTTAAAGCTCCCGGAGTAATCTTTCTTTGCATCAGAAATCCTATCCCTGCCAAATCTGTCTATTATTTCTATATGAGTCTTTTGATCCAGTAAATACTGGTGATCATGTTGGCCGTGAATATCCAGGAAAAACTCGCCTATTTTTTTTAAATTACCTATCTGAGTAAAAATTCCATTAATAAAAGCCCTGTTTCTACCAATCCTCGTTACCTCTCTCGTTATTACTACATCATCGCCTGCCTCTTCTCCATCCACCAGGTTTTCGGAAAGTAAATAATTCATAGCCATAGGATTATTTTTAAAATCAAAATACCCCTGAACCAGCAGCTTATCCTCACCATCTCTAATTAAATCAATACCTGCACGTTCACCTATCAGTAAATTTATTGCCTCAATTATTAAAGTTTTTCCTGCTCCTGTTTCTCCGGTTAGAATATTAAGACCTTTTTGGAATTTTATTCTGGCATCATCTATTATGGCAAAATTTTTTACCTGTAATTCTTTTAGCATACCTGAAAAAAAAATGTCAATTTATATCTATTTAAATTCTTTCGATGAATTTTTCTTTAAATACTTTAAAAAAAATATCTTTGTTGAAAACTATGAGCTTTAATTTTAATTTTGATTTTTTTACTTTAAATATATAATCCGACTTAATATTTACGGGTATTGTTTTACCGTCAATGCTAACACTATCTTTCTCATTTCTTGAATTAATTATTATTTCCAGTTTATTATCCGGACTAAGAATTACACTTCTGCTCAATAGAGTATGCGGACATATAGGGGTTATAATTATAATTTCACTTTTCGGTTCCACAATCGGCCCACCGGCCGAAAGAGAATATGCCGTAGACCCTGTTGGTGTGGAAATTATTACCCCATCGGCAGCAAAATTTTTTATTGATATCCCATTTACTACAATCTCAAATTTTATTATTTTTCCAAGCATAGATCTCGTTATTGCAAATTCATTTAGTGCCAGATAGGGCAGGCCTGTATTTTCTACTATTTTACCATCCTTGAAAAATCTACCCTCCAGTAACATTCTTTTTTCTATTTCATATCTACCCTCAAGTACCCTGTCTATGGCATTATACATATTGCATGCATCTACAACAGTTAAAAATCCCAGATTTCCCATATTGATCCCCAATATAGGAATTTCATTTTTAAAGGAATATTTTGATGCCCTCAAGAATGTCCCATCCCCCCCTACTGATATTATCACATTATTTTTTTTACTGAATTCTTCTTCTGAAACTGAAGGAAGGCGGTATTTCCCGGGCATTCTGTCGGTTTCCACCAGAAGCACTTTAACATTGCCATTTTTCTTAATTAAATAATCATATATTTCCCTGGCAAATTCCATTGCTTCCTGTTTTTCATTGTTTGAAACTATACCAATAGTTTTCATTTTTTATTACTTAAGTTGATTAAAATAAAAATGTGCCTTATCAATCACATCTTTAATTATTTTACCATAATTTAAAACAGATTCAGCTTCTTTAAACGATTTTATTAAAAAAATCCAAAACTCAATATTACCTTTCGCGCCTTTTATTTTAGAAAAAGTAAGATTTTTTACTTCAACCGGGAATTTTGTAATAAATTCAGTTATTCCTGTTAGCACCTTGTAATGCAAATTTTTACTTCTAATTATGCCCTTTCTTTCAACCTCATCCTTCATTAATTCAAATTGCGGTTTTACAAGCAGTAATATCTCACCATTTGTATCTGTAAGCTCTAAAATTTTACTAAAAATTTTTCTTATAGAAATAAAAGAAACATCCACAACTGTAATTTCTGAAGTGAATGGGAGTTTACTGATATCAAGCTTCCTGATATTTGTCCTTTCAAAAACAACCACCTTAGGTGAATTTCTTATTTCCCATGATAACTGTCCATACCCGACATCAATATCAATTATTTTTTTCGCTCCATTCTTCAATAAAAAATCAGTAAACCCTCCAGTTGAAGACCCTATATCTACAGCTTTTTTACCGGCAGCGCTGAGCCCTAATTCCTGAAATACACCCTCTAATTTTAACCCGCCTCTTGAAACATAAGGTATTTTTAAGATTATTTCTATCTCTGAATTTGAATCTATAAGTGTTCCCGGTTTTTCGATTACTATCCCTTTAACCTTTACTCTACCCTCGAGTATTAATGCTTGCGCGCTCTTTTCTGTAGCAGCTAATTTTTTTTCTAAAAGTAAGGCTGTTATTTTCCTCTTATTATTTTTCTTTGATATCTTTTATGCCTTTCTTGTCAATAAAAAATTGGCTAGATTAACCAGCCACTCACAATCTATATCCATACTTTTAACTATAGTAATGGCTTTATCAATTTTTTCCCTGGCAATTTCCCTTGACTTAGAAACTCCCCATCTTGCCGGAAAAGTGTTTTTTTTCTGCTCTGCATCTTTTCCTACTGTTTTTCCTGCCATTTGATTATTTGACTCCACATCTAAAATATCATCGGTTATTTGAAAAGCAAGACCCAGATTTTCAGAATACTCCGTAAATTTATTAAGATAAATCCCACTTGCGCCGCATAAAATAGCTCCACATCTTACGGAGGCGGTTATTAATTTCCCTGTTTTTTTTTGATGCATATATTCTAATTTTTCCTTACCGATCGTCTTACCGGTAAAATAAACATCTATTATCTGACCTGCTACCATACCTGTAGCACCTGAAGCATCTGCAATCTCTTCCAATATCTTATTTTTTGTCCTATCGTCCGCTACCTGATATTTTATTATCAAATTAAAAGCCTCGGCAAATAAAGCGTCA
>Ga0256868_10001419_pt1 | contig 13122 bp, 12 predicted proteins | sample RVTome_13_FD_187341 | JGI IMG/M metagenome (GOLD analysis project Ga0256868, IMG submission 187341) | Soil microbial communities from uranium-contaminated site in the Upper Colorado River Basin, Wyoming, United States - RVT92D227 HiSeq ... | reverse complement strand
GCTTCCATAGACCAGAAGGCTCAGCATGAAATCTTGAGCTTGATACAGCTCATTCACAGGGAATACCATACGACTACCCTGTTTGTCACCCATGACCTGAGAACGCTGCCCCCTATTTGCCAGAGGCTGATTCTAATGAAGGACGGCAAGATATGGCGGCAAGGCAGCCCAGAGGCCATGCTTCGAGAAGAGGTGCTGAGCCAGCTTTACGGAGCTCCGATCTCGATACCAACTGAGATTGCTTCGTCGCTCCGCTCCTCGCAATGACAGTAGGGACAAGAGAGTTTCGCAATGACAAAGGGGACACGGGAGCCCTGCAATGATAGAGGCAATAAGAGAGCCTCACAATGGCAGAAGTGACATGAGAGCCTCGCAATGACAAAAGTGACAAGAGAGCCTCCCGACGACAGAAGTGGCAAGAGAGAGCGTCATTGCGAGCCCCGACAAGTCGGGGCGTGGCAATCTCGGTGAAGGAGACGGTCGTCCACATTTGGGAGTTAGGGTAAAAAGGATATAGTGTTGTCTATTTTGCAGTACCAGTTTATGCAAAATGCCATCCTGGCCGGACTGTTCGGCGGCATAACCTGTTCCGTGGTGGGCGTCTTCGTGGTCACCATGCACCTTTCCTTCCTCGGCGTATGTATTGCCCACGCTGCTTTTGCGGGAGCACTCCTCGGCGTCTGGCTGGGGTTCAACCCCCTGATTGGTGCCTTGCTGTTCAGCCTCGGCTCCGCAGCCGTTATCGGACCTGTGGCCGACCGCGGGGAACTGAATCCCGATACTTCCATAGGCATTGTTTTCTCCCTGATGCTGGGCCTGGCCTTCCTGTTTATGGGCCTGATGCCCGGGGCCAGGACGGAAGCCTTGAACCTGTTCTGGGGCAGCATATTGACCGTTACGAAACAGGACCTCATCTTTCTAGCTGCCATAACAGGCGCAATAGTCGGGCTGGTGGTTGCTTTCTACAAGGAAATTCAGGCAGTGATTTGCCACCGCCAGGTAGCTTTAGCTGTAGGCATTCCGGCAACTATTATCTTCTACGGCTTGCTATTCTCTACCGGCGTGACTATCACCGCCTCACTGCAGAGCATAGGTGGATTACTTATTTACAGTCTGATCCTCAATCCCGCCGCCGCTGCCTATCAACTTACTTACAGCCTGAAGAAGATGCTATTCATCGCTGTTGCTTTTGGTATTGTTTCTTGCTGGGCCGGACTGGCTGCCTCATATTTGCTGGACATTCCCTCAGGCGCTGCCATAGTGATAACTTCAGCGATTATCTTCGGCCTGGCAACCGCATTCTCCCCCAAGAGAAAGGTGAAGGGATGGCAACGAGTTCCGCTGGCGGGTTGACCATGCAACTTCAAGAATATTTCGACCACCTAGCCTCAACCTGGGATAAGGAGCTTACCCCGGAGAGGTTGAAGTGTCTGGGCAACATCATCAAAGAATTGGGCATTAAACCCGGATATCATGTGCTTGATATTGGTAGCGGCACGGGCGTCCTTCTACCATTTCTAGTCGCAAAGGTGGGTGATGAAGGAAGAATTGTAGCCCTGGATTTATCCGCGGAGATGCTGGTTCAAGCGCAAGCCAAGGACTTCGCGCCTGTGGTCGGTCTTGCCCAGGCTGATGTCCTCGCCATTCCCCTGGCTGATAACTCCGTGGATCTGGCTATATGCAACAGCGCCTTTCCTCATTTCAACGACAAGGTCATGGCATTAAAGGAAATAGCCAGGGCGCTCAAGAATAATGGCCGTCTGGTCATCTGCCATACTATGAGCCGAGAGACGCTCAACCAGCTTCATCAATGCATTGGTGGCGCGGTCGCCAGTGATCTTCTACCAGATGAATCTCAGCTAAAAGCGCTGATAAAGCAGGCGGGATTGAAGATAACCCGCTTCGAGGACAGACCGGAACGATATCTGGTTATTGCCGAGAAGAGGGCCCGTTAATGATACTTGCCTGTGACGCCTTAACTACTACGCTTCAAGCTCAAGGCTGATATCTAAAGCCCGGGCGGAGTGGGTAAGGGCGCCGATGGAAATAAGATCAACGCCGGTCTCAGCGACAGCCCGAACATTATCCAGTGTAATTCCCCCCGAGGCTTCAATTAAAGCACGGCCACGAATAGACTTCACCGCCTTACCCATATCCTGGAGACTCATATTATCAAGCATGACGATATCCGCCCCGGCTTCCACGGCTTCCAAAGCTTCCGACACAGTCCCCACCTCCACCTCGACCGGGAACCGTTGCGGAGCATTGTGCCTGGCTCTCGCTATAATTTCCTTGATATTTAATCCCTGGCTGCGCAGCGCCGCCAGATGATTATCCTTGATGAGTATGCCATCGCCCAAACTCATACGATGATTGTCACCACCACCTGCCTTGACGGCATGTTTTTCCAGTGACCGCAAGCCCGGGGTGGTCTTTCTGGTATCCATTATGCGCACAGGCAATCCCTTGACCGCTTCGACATAGCGGTTGGTCTCCGAGGCAATGCCGCTCAAGCGCTGGAGGAAATTCAGGGCTACCCTTTCCGCCTTGAGAATGCTGGCGATGCTGCCCGACACCTTGGCTAATTTAGTGCCCGGTTTGACTCTCATCCCGTCTTCCAGAAGAACCTCCGCCTTCAACTCCGGATCAACTTGATGAAAAACCTGTTTGGCTATGTTTATGCCAGCCAGGATGCCTTCTTTCTTAGCCACGATAAAGCCCGTCCCTTGCCGGTCGCCGGTTATTAAAGCCGCGCTAGTAACATCGCCTTTACCAAGGTCCTCGGCTAAAGCGCGGTCGATAATCTCTTCAATCTGGAGCTTATTCGATGACATTCTTCCTGAAAACGATGTGCTTTTTCCATTCCGGCGAAGCTTGCGGAAAATCTGTGCGGAAGTGAGCGCCACGGCTTTCTTCGCGGTGCAAAGCAGCTTCAGTCACCAGCCTGGCACATAGTATCAAATTATTCAGTTCATAAGACGGGCGGTCACCGGGTTGGGGTAGGAGGCTTTCCCAGGCAGCCAGAATGCCTGCCGCCTCTTTGAGGCTCTTGCCAGAACGGATGATTCCTACCTTATCCCACATGAGCGACTGCAGGTTGGGCAGGTTAAGCGATGGTGCCTTTGGTAACGCCCCGCGTTCGGGGAGGCAACAGGAGACCGTTTTGCCGCTCCGCTTTTTGCCATGGCGAGGAGGGGCAGTCATCTCAGCCCTCTGCACTATCCTCTTGCTGAAAACGACTGACTCAAGCAAAGAATTCGATGCCAGCCTGTTAGCGCCATGCACCCCGGTGCAGGCGGTCTCGCCAGCAGCAAATAGCCCTGGAATGTTTGTCTCTCCCCAACTATTGACCTTCACCCCTCCCATGAGGTAATGAGCGGCCGGGGCGACGGGGATAAGTCCCTTGGTGATATCCAGGCCGTGCTCCCGACAAAAGCGGTATATGTGGGGAAAGCGGGTGGTAATTAACCGGGAGGGCAAATGGGTGACATCCAGAAAAACTCTATCGCTGTGCGTTTTCTTCATCTCGTAGACAATGCTGCGAGCCACTATATCTCTGGTCGCCAGCTCAGCCTTATCAACATAATCCGGCATGAAGCGATGACCTTCCACATTTCTGAGTATGCCGCCCTCTCCCCTGACCGCTTCAGAGATGAGGAACGGAGCTACTCCGGGCAGACGCAGAACGGTGGGATGAAATTGGAAAAATTCCATATCCTTTATTTCGGCACCGGCTTCAAAAGCCACAGCTATCCCATCGCCGGTGACTACATCGGAGTTAGTGGTATATTTGAACAACCTGCCGGCACCTCCGGTAGCCAGGATAAGAAATTTGCAGCCATATTCTTCCATAGAGCCAGTGTTGCAATCGAGAGCTCTCACGCCAATTAATCGGCCCTTCTGCACCAAAACTTCGCTAGCCAGGCAGTTTTCCAAAACTTTAATAGGAGCACCACGTACCTGGCGACTTAAGGTGACCTCAATATGCTCCCCGGTGGCATCTCCCCCGGCATGCATGACCCGCGACACACTGTGGGCGGCCTCTCTGGTCAGGGTAATTTCCCCGTTGAGAGTGTCAAAAGGTACGCCAAATTTGATTAAATCAGCTACGCAATCAGCAGCCTCTTCGGTCAAAATGCGTACCGCCTCAGCATCACATAAGCCAGCTCCGGCAGCCATCGTGTCTTCGAAGTGGAGTTTAGGAGAATCATCCTTGCCCATGGCCACAGCTATGCCGCCTTGAGCATATTTGGTGTTGCAGTCGTCTATGCTGCCCTTAGTCAAGATAAGGACGCTGCCCCGTTCTATAGCCAGCAAGGCAATATAGAGCCCGGCAATGCCGCTGCCGACTATGATGTAATCATAGTAATTCGTTTTCACTTTCCCGCCATGTCCAGTAATTCACCAATTTCCCTATTGTCCTCGCCGCCCGCTCCGCAGAAGGGAAAACAGCTATACCCTGATTGACAATTTGTCTTCTCGTCTCGGCAATAGCTCTCCACTTCCAGCTTTCCATCTCCGCCGGACCGATTTCCCCTGTTTCAATAACACAGACTACAGGCTTGCCGTTCTTCTTGATGCCCATTACGCTGTTCAAGAAATTAGGTGCCAGTACATTTTGCCATATATCTTCAGGCAAAGGCTCGTCCTGAGTCAAATTGGCAACCCAAATATCGAATCCGTCTTCGTTGCTGAGCCATTCCAGCACGTTTACATCCAGCATGGGTGTGCCTTGGAAAAGAGAAGCATCTATGGGATTTCTAACCCAATCCCAGAGCTCGGGGATCTTCTCTTTGAGCTTCTTTCTGAACTCCGCAGATAAGTCCGGCAGCTCGAAGCCCGCCTCTTCCCAGACATCGGCCGAGACCATACTCTTGCCGCCTCCACCCCCAGCAACGATTACCCTTTTGCTTGTGATAGGCGGCAAAAAGGTAAATGCGACAACCTGGTCTATCAACTCCTCAAAATTACTGACCATAATAGCGCCACATTGCTTCAGCGCCGCTTTCCACACGTTAATGGAGCCAGCCAGTGATGCAGTATGAGAGAGCGCTAGTTTTGCCCCTGTTGTACCCCTTCCCACCTTGAGAATTATGACCGGCTTCTTTTTCGCGGCCAGTGCCAACGCCTCAGCAAATTTCCTGCCGTCTTTGACCCCCTCAACATAGGAGGCAATTATCTCTGTTTCGCTATCAGAGGCAAAGTAGTCCAACAATTCGACCTCATCAATATCCGAGGCATTACCATAGCTTATGACTTCACTGAAACGGACTCCTCTTAAAGCGGCGTAACGCACGAATTCTGCGGCTCCCCCGCCGCTCTGAAAAAATCCGCCCACCGGCCCACTTTCCCTGGGCAACCCGTGGTTAAAGGACAACCCCAACTTCGGGTAATAGATTCCCATGCAATTCGGGCCGAGAATTCTAATCCCCAGCCTTCTGGCTTTTTCCAGGATTTCAGCTTGAAGCTTTGTCTCTTTGTCTCTCCCCGTCTCTTTCAGTCTGGCTGTAAACAGGTGGACGAGCTTAACATTTTTCTTGCTGCAGTCATCCAGCAAAGACAGAACACCATCGGCACGTATGCAGGAGATTACATAGTCCACGCTTGACTCAGGGACTGCAGTTAGCGCCGGATAGACTTTAAGTCCGAGAATCTCACTCGATGCCGGGTTCACCAGATAGAGTTTTCCCTGAAATCCATGGTCTACAAGAAAACGCGTGAATTGGTGTCCCCCGACAAAAGGGTTTGAGGAGGCCCCCACGACTGCAACAGTGCTGGGAGAAAACAGACGGCCCAGAGAAAGCTTCTCAGGCATAAACGTCAGAATATTCCCTTGCCAGTCTCCTCAACTTCTTGTTTGCCAAGTATACTGTTTCTAGCAACCTTCATCGTTGCCCCCGACTCTATCTTCAGAATAGCAGTATCTTCACTGAGACTCTCAATTTGCCCGTAAATCCCGCCAGCTATAATCACCCTATCCCCGGGTCTCAGTTCCTGCATCACCGCCTCGTGTTGTTTTTGTTGCTTTTGCCTCGGCCTGATCATCAGGAAATACATAACGGCAAAAATAGCTACCAAAAAGATGAGCATTCCCCATGTTCCTAGACTTTCCATGTATCCTCCTTTAGTTAGTTATTTTTTAACCTGGCCTCCCAGCGACCAGGGGCTCGTTTTCTGAATGTCAACTATCGCTAATTGGCCCAGCCAGTCGCCAGCATCTTCAAAGAATACCAGCTTATTGCTCCGGGTGCGCCCAAACCATTTCCCTCCTTTTCTGCCTTCTACCAGCACCTCCATTTCTTTGGCCTGAAGTTGCGAATTAATCTCGCTGGCTATGGCTGTCGGAAACTCTTCAATCTTATCGAGCCTTTCCTTCTTAACTTCCGCAGGAATATTGTCTTGATACTCCCGCCAGGCAATGGTGCCCGAGCGTGGAGAATAAGCTGCCACATGAACGACATCAAATCTCATTTCCTGGACCAGAGACAGGCTGTGCTCAAATTGCTCCTCAGTTTCTCCAGGAAAGCCCACGATTACGTCTGTGCTCAGAGATATGTGCGGAATCTTGCGGCGAATAGTGTGAACAAGGTCTCTATATCGTTCCACGGTATATCCTCGCCTCATGGCCTTCAGTATATCATCATCCCCTGATTGCACCGGCAACTCCAGATGCTCACAGACCTTGCTCACAGAAGCCATAGTCTCAATCAGCTTCGGGCTTAAATCCTTGGGATGATTTGTCAGAAAGCGAATCCTGACAAGCTCATCTATGTTACTCAATTCGTTCAGCAAATCAGCAAGGTCTGGACATCCCGGCAAATCGTGTCCATAAGAATCAACATTCTGCCCCAGGAGAGTCACCTCTCTTACGCCCCGACTTACCAGCTCTGCCACTTCATAGACTATTTCCCCTACTGGGCGACTTACCTCCCTTCCCCTCCTGTGGGGGACAATGCAATATGAGCAGAAATTGTCACAGCCCTGGATTATGGGGATGAGAGCGCATGGCGAGGGGGCCAACCGGCTGTCATTGCGAGCGTAGCGAGGCAATCTCTGCTCAATGGGCATGCCTTGCTGTTGCGCCCAGGCAATCAGCTCAGGATAATGACCAGGCTTGAATAGTAAATCAACGTGAGGAAATCGTCTCTGCAATTCCTGGGTGTGGGAGTTGACGAAGCATCCGGTTACAAGTATCTGGAGACTGGGTCGTTTGCTTTTTAGACCTCTCAATAAACCTAAAGTGCCCAAGATCTTATCCTCAGCGCTTTGTCTAACCACGCACGTATTGAGCACCACCAAATCGGCATGGGCAAAAGAAGTCGTTGCCTTATAGCCGGCAGAATCTAAATATCCAGCTATTTGCCGGGATTCTGCCTTATTCATCTGGCAGCCGATGGTCCAAATAAAATAGTGCGGCATAATGCTCCTGCCTTCCCCTCAGCTTGTGTTTATCCGATGATTATATCATCCAGAGGCTGATTCGACACGTGCTCAGTGGATCATGTTTGGGTGAATCAAGTGAAAGCCACAACTGGCAACGAGGTTGTGTCCGGTCATGGCACTGGAATCATCTGAGGCCAGAAACACAACACAGGCCGCTATTTCGAATGGTTCGGCTATTCTCTTCAGGGCATTATTGTCCGTGATCTTATTCATCATTTCTTCGTAGGAGACACCGGCATCAGCAGCCGAAACTCTCACCCAATCCTCAAATTCTTGAGTCCGAGTAGCGCCAGGGCTGATGCAGTTAACGCGAATACCGAATTTACCGACTTCGATAGCCAGCGTTTCCGTAAAGCCAATTACGCCCCATTTGCTGGCGGCATACGGGCTTTCTTTGGGAACTCCGGATATCCCCGCCACGCTGCTGATATTGATGATATTGCCGCTCTTGCGAGGAATCATATATTTAAGTGCCTCTCGAGAGCAAAACATGGTCCCGGTTAGGTTTATTGCCAGACTATCATGCCATTCCTTTAGATTCATATCGACTACGTCAGCGTTATTGAAGGTACCCCTGGCGGCATTGTTTACCAATATATCAATCTGTCCAAAGTCTTTGATAGCCTGAGCTACCATCCGCTTTACCTGCTCATGGTCAGAAATATCGGCTTGTATTGCTTTTGCCTTACCGCCTCTGGATTCAATATCTTTGGCTGCCTGTTCCAATCTGGGGAGGTCACGAGCGGCTATGACCACGGCCGCTCCTTCGTTGGCCAAGGCCAGGCTGATGGCCTTCCCTATACCAGTCCCCCCGCCGGTAACAATAGCTACTTTGTCTTTCAGTCTCATAGATTCCATCCTCCTCAGCTGTTTTTAATGCTCAGTAACCATACGCTAGTATTCCCGCCAATTCCAGTTCATTTCCCCTTTGAACACATTCGCGTTCATTTCATTACTGATGAAGAGATTGGCTTCAGGGAAGCGTTTGACCATGGTGTAATAGAAACTGGCTACATCCTTTGTTCTTGCCAGTTCCTCTTCAGTGGCGACAAGATAGTCCCTGGTGAAATCGAAAGAGCTGGAATCGAAGGGCATTCCCGGTTTCTGATGTCCAGGAATTATTACCTCGGCATCCAGTTTCTCCAGGCGCTCAATATCCCGTATCCATTGCTGTCGTTCTTCGGCAGTAAGCTCGCACGTAAAAGGATGTGCCTGGTTGAAAAGAACATCGCTGCCGACCAGAGTCCATATCGAAGGAATCCAGACTACTGTGTTATATTTCATGTCCCCCATCACTTCGGGGATAATTTCGATACGTTCTCCTTCCAGTTCGAAGTAGTTCTCGGTGAGATACTCAATTTTGGCTGTTTTTCTGGGTACGTTGATGACTCCTATCACCTTTTCCCAGTGCTCTATTTTCCCAAAAAACTGCTTGTTGATGACACGGGCTACTGAAGGAAGCGCTAGAACCCGGGCTTCCGGGAAGGCTTCTGCAATAGTGCCCAATCCAAAGTAATGGTCGGGATGCGCATGGGTAATGTAAATCGTCTTAAGATATTTGCCTGTTTCCAATATTTCTGCGATTACTCGGTGGGCATTTGACAGTGTCCACTGTGCATCGATGAGAACAGCATCAGTTTTGCCTGTCACGATTACGGAGGCAACTGCGAAACCACTTTCGTCGCTGAAGAAGACTTTGGTGGCTAATGAGTTCCGCCCATGCGTATTAAGCCTAACCTCCATAAGCTATCTCCTTCCTGCCAACGCGTTCCTCATTTCAAAAACAGCTATTGAAAGCGTCAGCTAACCGATGATTATTTCGTCGAGGGGTCGCTTAGGCACATGATGCACACTCTCGTTATCGCGCCAGTACTTGGTATTCCCATCGGGGCCGACCGTCTCTATCACTACCTTCTCTTTGGGCTTGCCCAGAGCCAGGACAAGCAGTATCTCATATCGCTGCGGTATCTCCAAAGCCTTGCGAAGCCCTTCCCTATTTATATTGGCAATCATACAGCCACCCAGGTCTTTCTCAGTCGCCCCCAGCAGGATACTCTGCGCCGCTATCCCGGCGTCGTAGTCCCAAAACCGGCTTATCTCTGTATCTCCGAGAATGACGATATAGGCTGACGGCCTTTCCCCCTCAGAAGGACCTGGCCAGTTTGTGAGAAATCTAGCCCAAACTAAGTGTGGGAATATCAGTGAGTTCTTGCGGCGGTCGGACGAAAGGATGTATTTCAGCGGCTGAAAATTTTTTGCCGATGCCGAGAGCCGCGCAAGGTCAACAAGTTCTTTCAAGGCCTGAAGGTTTATGTCAACTTCTTCATGAAACCGCCGATAGCTCCTGTTCTGTATTATCAAATTCCGTATCATCTGTGGTCTCCTTCCTTTCATCGTGGGGCCTTTGCCTTCAGTTACTCGGCTACCTTCAGGACTCCTGCCCCTCGGATTTTGCCTTCCTTCAGCAAAACTAAGGCTTCGTTGGCCTCTTCTAATCTGAATTCCTGCGTTTCGGGGACGATGGGAATTTGGGCAGCTAAAGGAAGGAATTCTTGGGCATCCCTTCTGGTCACATTAGCCACGCTCTTTACTTCCTTCTCGTACCAGAGATGCTCGGTGTAGTCCAACTCCCGAATGGGCGTCGTCTTGCGAATGGCATTTATGACCACCCTTCCCCCCTTCTGCAAATTCCTCAACGCTTCACGCACCGGCTCTCCCACAGGAGTGAAGTCGATGGCACAGCCAAGTTTCTCCGGCGGCGTATCGCCCGTGGCCCCAATCCAGTCTGCTCCCAACTTCCTGGCTAAATCCTGATGCTCTTTCTGCTGGGGTCGGGTAAACACAAAGACCTTGCCATTAGGATATTTATATTTGGCAACCTGAATGACAATATGGGCGGAGGCCCCAAAGCCGTAGAGTCCCAACACTTTGCGATCTTCCATACCGGAGAGCCTTAAGGCCCGGTAGCCAATCACGCCGGCACATAGAAGGGGAGCGGCTTTCACATCGGTAAATCTTTCGGGAATGGCGTAGGCAAAGTCCTCTGATACCACGGTATATTCGGCATAGCCTCCGGGGGCATCCTTCCCAGTCCACTTCGCTGTGTCACAGAGGTTTTCCTGGTCTTTAAGGCAGAAGCAACACTTGCCGCAAGCCCAGTTGATCCACGCAATCCCCACTCTATCGCCTTTCTTGAATTTGCCTGCCCTTATCCCCAAAACCTCCACCCTGCCAACAATTTCATGACCTAAAATCATGGGCAATCCGGAAGGAGCGACTCGTCCTTCAATTTCGTCAAGCTCGGTGTGACAGATTCCACAGGCAGAAACCTTGATCAGAATCTGGCCTCGCCCAGGAACAGGCTTGGGCAAATCCACCAGCTTCAGAGGTTTTTCTTCGACTGGAGAGACTGCCTCCAGCACCATCGCCCTCATTGTCCTATCTCCCTTCTCTTTAGACAGCAAGGCATGAAGCTGCTTTTGTGTCACACCTCCAGTGCGCGCCAGGCAGTCTCGATACTCCCTCATACCACAAAGATGCTTTCATAGAGATTTTCCGAAATCTCGGCGAAATTATCTCTGTAAAGCTTCACCGTCTCGGGGAGGTAGTCCAGTATGTCCTGCGCCGTTATCCCATCCTCACCTTTGTCTACAGCCGCCACATCGCCGGAGAATCCATGGATAAACACGCCCATCCTCACCGCATCCTCAAGGGTTAATCCCAGGCCGTACATGGCGGCAATGGTACCCGTCAGGACGTCGCCGCTCCCAGCCGTAGCCATGCCGGAGTTGCCACTTACATTAACGAACACAGTCCCGTCGGGATAGGCTATGAGTGAATGGGCTCCCTTTAAGATAATTATGGCATTGAGTTCCTTTGCCGTGCGCTGCAAAACCTCTGTCTTGTTTTTGTTAATCTCGTTTACGTCCATCTTGGTGATGCGGGACATCTCGCCCAGATGAGGCGTGAGTATCGTCGGTGCTTCCCTCTTCCTTATTTTTCCCAAGTCGTCGGCAATAGCGGTAATTCCGTCGCCATCTATGAGGAGAGGTTTGTTGATTTTAGGGGCCAGCTTGCGCACCAGCTCCTGCGTCTCTTGGGCTAGAGAAAGACCGGGACCCACGATCACCATATCCACCGTTTGGGAAAATTCCAAGAGGTCATCTTTGTTTTCCAGGGCTATGCTTCCTGAAGGCGTTTCGTTTTGAGGGACAAAGACAATCTCGCTCCCTTTGCTGGCTATGAATGGTGAGATGGATTTGGGTGTTGCCAGGTAGGAGAGCCCGCCTCCAGCTTTGAGAAAAGATAATGCGGAGAAGTATGGCGCACCAAGGTAACTTGAAGAGCCGGCAATAAAAAGAGCCTTTCCATAGCTGCCCTTGTGAGTATCTTTGGCTCTCTCCGGAAGCTCTACAGGCTTATTGATTGCCACCTTGATGGTGCGAGAGTTATAGAGGGCAGGTGGGAAAGATATGTGTGAAACATACAATTTCCCGCAGTGCTCATAGCCGGGATAAAGCATATTTCCAAGCTTGGGGAGCCCCAATGTCACGGTATAATCTGCGTTTACTGCCACACCCATTACCTCCCCGGTATTGCCATTTATGCCTGAAGGAACATCAACGCTGAACACTGTACTCTGGCTCTCGTTTATCAGTTGAATCACATCTTTGTATATCCCACCGACCTTGCGAACAAGACCTGTGCCGAATATGGCATCCACGATGGCGTCACAATCAAGGAGCTCAGGTATTACAGGGTCCATTGAGCTGATTCTGGACATCTCTATGGGCATCCTGGACACTATTTCAAAGTTCTTTTTGGCTGCCCCTTTAAACTTGGCTTCATCATCCAGAAGAAAGACTTTTACTTCCCCGCCATTGGAGTGAATCTTCCTGGCCACAACCAACCCATCGCCACCATTGTTGCCACCACCACAAAAGACCACGAATCTGTTGTCCTTGATGCCGAGTTCCTGTGATATGACGAAGTACACTGCCTGACCGGCGTTTTCCATCAGAAGGTCTTCTGAGATGCCGAACTCTTCCCCAGCGCGCCTGTCCAGGTCTTTCATTTCGTCCACTTTAGCTACGTTCACGTTTGCCCCCTTGCCAGAAACTGGCCCGAAGTACATATTTGAGTATGCCACATAAAGTACTCAACTGGAATGGTACCTCACTCTGGATAGAAAGCACAAGAGTGACACACAACCCAGCAGATATATCACTATCCTCAGACAAGTGATTTTACTAACCCGGCCTATCCCGGTTTAAAACTGGCGGCCGCTCGTTGCGGATAGTATAATAAGCCCATTCGCCCAATAGGGTCTAGTATCGAGAGGAGGAAAAACAGCCATGTTGAAGACTGAACAAAACTTGAGAGACGCCTTTGCCGGAGAATCACAGGCAAACCGCAAGTATCTTGCCTTCGCTGCCGCTGCTGACAAGGAGGGCTATCCACAGGTAGCGAAGCTATTTAGAGCTGCTGCTGAAGCCGAGACTATTCATGCCCATAATCACCTTAGAGCCCTCAAGGGGATCAAAAGTACCAAAGAGAACCTGCTGGAAGCTATAACAGGTGAAACCCATGAATTCAAGGACATGTATCCCAAGATGCTGGAGGCCGCCAAAGCTGAAGGAAGCAAAGAGGCAGAACGGTCATTTCATTATGCCAACGAGG
>Ga0256868_10001418_pt1 | contig 13122 bp, 12 predicted proteins | sample RVTome_13_FD_187341 | JGI IMG/M metagenome (GOLD analysis project Ga0256868, IMG submission 187341) | Soil microbial communities from uranium-contaminated site in the Upper Colorado River Basin, Wyoming, United States - RVT92D227 HiSeq ... | reverse complement strand
TAGGTTGATTATCGATGAATACCGTTATCTTCAGGTCTGCAACACTTGCTGACAGTCAAAGAATAGCTTCCTTGCATACCGTTAGCTGGCGAGACGCTTATCGTGGCATCTTGCCCGATGCGTATCTGGCGGGGACGATTGTTGACGAGCGCGCAACCCATTGGCAGTCGCGATTGTCATCTCCAGGTACCAATCGCCGTTGCGTCCTACTGGCTGAGGCCGAGGAAACACTCGTTGCCTTTGTGTGCGTATTGCTGGACGAAGAACCTCTATGGGGAGCTTGCCTCGACAACCTTCATGTTCTTCCTAAACTCAGAAGCCAAGGGCTCGGTCGGCAGCTTTTCTGCAGAGCTGCACAGTGGGTGATGTCGAATGAACCAGGATGGCCGATCCATCTTTGGGTATTCGAAGCCAATGACGAGGCAAGGCGGTTTTACGATGCGATAAGCGGCGAAGTGGTTGAGCATCGTCTCAAGCGAGCACCTGGTGGAGCAAACATTCCTTCACTCCGTTATGTCTGGCGTGATCTACAAGTACTGTTGAACAGCTTGAAATCTGGCTCCAACGGACGCGCCTAAAGGCGGCCCAATGAGCTCGACTGTTATATATTCTATCAAACACAATGAAGCCTCTCACTGTTGTCACCCCTTACAGCCCAAGACCTTTTTTTGAGAAGACCTTGCTTTCCCTGTTGAAGTCAGCCCTGGTGGAATATATCGTCGTCGTAAGTCAGGAGCCGGTTCATTTCAAAATCGATGGGTGTCGTGTTCTTCTCGACGGACCTATTTATTCAAAGGAAACACTCAGCCAGATGATAGATGGAACCCGAACGAAGTACCTTCTTCTCTTATCAGAGGCCCAGCAAATGTCGATCGAGCCTAAACCCCTGGAGAGAATCCTGGGGAAAGCTGAGTCCACAAAAACAGGCCTGGTCTATTCGGATTTCTATGACGAAAACGAACGCAGAAAGATCGTTCATCCACTAAATGATTATCAGCCGGGGAGTGTTCGCGATGATTTTGACTTCGGCGCCATGACTCTCTTTTGGGTTTCCGCCATCCGGAAGGCTCTGAAAAAATATGGTGACATCCTTGAAGTGAAGTTTGCGGGCCTCTATGATCTTCGCCTGAAGTTATCCATCGACCATTCTATAACTCATCTGAAGGAGCCACTCTATTCCGTCATTGGGAACGTAGGGGCAATTCATGAATTGCCCCTACAGGAAAAATTATTCACATACCTCGATCCTCAAAATCGAGCCGTCCAGAAGGAAATGGAGACCGTCTTCACGGACTACTTGAAGAAGATCGGGGCTTATCTGCCATCTAACTTCAGAGAGGTCGAGCAAACACAGGAATCCTTTCCGGTGGAGACCTCTGTGGTCATTCCCGTGCGGAACCGAAAAGAAACGATTGCCGAGGCCGTGAAAAGCGCTCTGTCGCAGGAAACGGATTTTTCATTCAATGTCATCGTCGTGGACAACCACTCGACAGACGGAACAACAGCCATTCTATCCAATCTCGCCAAAGAGTATTCTAATCTGAAGCATATCGTTCCAAAGAGGACTGATCTTGGTATTGGCGGTTGCTGGAACGAGGCCCTTTACGCCAAAGCCTGTGGCCGCTATGCCGTTCAGCTCGATTCGGACGATCTTTACAGGAGCGGCTGCACCCTCCAGAAGATGGTAGACATGCTCCACCAGGGGAAATATGCCATGGTGATAGGTTCCTACACCCTGGTAGATTCCAAGTTGAAGGAAATTCCTCCGGGGCTCATCGATCACCGGGAATGGACGGATGACAATGGCCACAACAATGCGTTGCGCATCAACGGTCTGGGTGCCCCAAGGGCATTCAACACAAGCCTCATGCGCAAAATTGGATTTCTCAATGTGAGCTACGGTGAGGATTACGCAGCGGCACTACGAATCTGCCGGGAATACCGAATAGGAAGGATCTATGAAAGCCTCTACCTCTGCAGACGCTGGTCAGGTAATAGCGATGCAGGGCTCAGTATAGAAGAGGCAAACCGTAACGATGCCTTCAAGGATAAGATCCGAACTGAGGAGATTGCCGCAAGGCAGAAAATGAATCAATCTCTGATTACACAGATTAAATAACGATTACACAGATAAAATGAAAATCTCTATCCGGCCCTGGCGGAAAAGTGATCTCGCATCCATCCGAAGAATAACTTGGCAATCCTGGATTTCTGCATACTCGAGCTTCATTCCCGAAAGCGATCTCAGGTTCTATTTTGACACTCATTACACAGAGGCATCTCTCCTCGGTATGTTCAACGACCCATATATGCAGGGTTTCATTGCAGAGCTTGATAATCACACCGCCGGATACGCAAGGCTTTTCTTAAACAAAGATGAGAACCGTATCTACGTCTCCTCGCTGTACCTTCTTCCGGAGTTTGAGGGTAAGGGCATTGGCATAAGGCTTTTCGATTTAGCAGAAGGATATGCCGCAGAAAAGGGTCTCGATGAACTCTGGATTGGCGTAATGGTGAAAAACAAGCAGGCCCTCGTCTTCTACAGGAAAGTGGGCTTTCTGTTTGTCCGGGAAGAACCTTTCACCATGGGGAAAACTACAGTAAGCCACCTCATCGGCTACAAGAAATCAGGAAGGGGCACACCGCTCAACCAGAAAACTTACACCACTTTCGATGGACGTGAAAGTCTGTCTGGATTTTCCCTCGAGCTCCTATCAGAACAGAAAAAGGTCTGGCAAGAACTTCGGGAAGGCTACGAATCGTTGGAGAACGTCAGGGAACGGAATTTATCCTGCAGGGGATTTTCCGTCCGTCTCCAGCACAATCCGAGAAGGATCAAGAGCAGTACGGCTGTTGTGGGCGAAAAAAATCTAAAAGAGCGGCAATGTTTCCTTTGTATGGATCATCTCCCTGAAGGCCAGAAAGGAATCCAGTACAAAGGCGATTACCTGATCCTCGGCAATCCTATGCCTGTTTTTTCTTCTCACTACACCGTCTCCCATATAGACCATCGCCTTCAGGCCATTGATGAACATATTGGAACATTCCTCCAACTCATGGCTAATTTTGGTTCCGGTTGGACGGTCCTTTATAATGGGCCGAAATGCGGCGCCTCCGCACCGGATCATCTTCATTTTCAGGTGGGCCCTTCGGGACAGATGCCGATCGAGAAGGAAATTCGCGAGGAGAAAAGACTCACTCTGCTGAGACAGGTTGGCGGTGTTCTCCTCTATCGCGCAAAAGATCTGGGACGGGAGGTTATCATCCTGGAGGGAGAGGACTCAACGGCCATAGAAAGAGCTTTTAATAATTATCTCACCGCCCTAAGAGAAATCCTCCTCCTTAACGAAGAGCCCATGATGAATATTGCTGGATTTTACGGGGAAGGTAAATGGCGCCTTGTAATCTTCCCGCGCCGAAAACACCGTCCCGATGCCTTTTTCAGGGAAGGTGAGGCCCGGGTTGTGGTCAGCCCGGGGGTCATCGATATGGGAGGCCTCCTGATCACTCCTGTAAAAAGAGATTTCGAGCGGCTGGATGCAGCTGCTGTGGAGGGGATCTTCAGAGAAGTATCGCTGGAAGGAACGATTGTCGAAAGTGCAATCGAAGCAATGTTATAGAAGCTGGATAGTTGGAATATTGGAACAATGGAATGTTGGGATAAAAAGTCGAAAAAAGGGAAAAGGGGGGGTTCCATTATTCCATCATTCGACCATGTGTTAACGCTGTTGTTCAACCTGGTCAACAAAATCCCCTGTTTTACTTGCATGCGACCGTAGGTATGATTACATTAAAATTAAAAAGGGGAAGGAGATGATATTATGAAGCTTCCCTGCGTTAAGAAGTGTCGTATTTTAGAATTTCTGGCCAACCTCAAATGCCCCAACTGTTTTAGTGTTGAGACTTATGGTAGTGAACAGAACAACAACTGTGGTTGTAGGCTGAAGAACGAGCCTGCACTGAGATTTGCAGCAGATTGATAAAAAATGGTATGTGTCCCTATTTTACACATCCTTCAAAACTTGCCTCCTGCAAGTTGCATGGTTATAATTAAATTAGAAGAGATAAAAATGAACCTGAATCATCCCGCGGAAATGGTTTTCTTTTGCGTGGATGTTGAAGGAGGTGTTAATCATGGAAAAAAGACTAAGCTGTAGAGATGTCGGCGTAGATTGTGACTTCTTCGCTTGTGGTAAAACAGAGGATGAAGTGATGCAGAAAGCTGCTGATCACGCCAGAACATCACACAATATGAGTGAAATTCCTAAAGAAGTACATGATAAGGCACGTTCTGCAATTCGTGATGTAGAAAGGTGCTAATCAAGAGAAAGCCGCCCGAGATTACATTTCGGGCGGCTTTCTTTACTAAAATGCTTCAGATTTTCTTGTTGATCCTATCGCCATTCCCAATCGCCAGGTACCCAGACTCTTTTCCAACCATAGGGGGTTTCCCTATATTCCAAGTGTCCCGGAACCCATACCCGATCATCTTGCTCGTAGTAATAATCATCAGAGGGATATGACCGCTCATAGTAGTATCGAACTGGCGGAGGAGGGGGTACAAAAATAACAGGTGGCCCGATAAAGAATCCAAAGTGGGAACGGCCATGAGGGTGGTGTCCGTACCTGTGCCCATGCCTGGTCCAGGCTGAAGCTGGCCCAACTGCCAGGAAAAGAATCAAAAAAACCATACCAAGGATTAATAATTTTTTCATCCTTTTTCACCTCTTTCTTTAATTATAGTAATCTACCAGCATTTTGGCGACAATACTCTCTATTCTCAACTATTAGACGCCTTCTTTAGATATTTTATTCATTTGCAAATTTCAAAAATCGGACCAGTATGACTCCTGCGAAGAGTAATGCCCCTAAAAGAATAAACCCAAGGGAAAAGGACCCTAATTCTCCAATGAGCCCTATCCCAGCTGGAATGGCTCCCCCTCCAAGAAGGATGCCCAAAGACGCGGTAAAAGAGATGGCTACGTTTTTAATTCTTGGAGAACCCATTCGAGAGAGGGCTGCAAAACCTGCGGGGAAAAAGCAGGTTGCAATCATAGGCTGAATAAAAAGCAAGATTACGATCCATGCCCCAGACACGATACCAAGTATCATTGTGGTCAATCCATTGGCGAGAAAGACGGCTTTCAGAGTCCGTCTCGCACCGAGACGATCTGTAACCCATCCTGAAAGAAGGACTATAACCAACGTTGAAATCCGCGAGAGTCCGAGCAAAGTATTCGCCCAGGTTCGCTCCATTCCTTTCTCTGAGACCAAATATAAAGGGATCATGGAATATACCCCAAAGCTTGCGCCAATACCTAAGGAAAATAGGACTATCAGAATCCAGAAAGAAGGTTCACCCAGAATGGATCGTAAGGTTTTCAGGTCTGGAGCTTCGCCAGGAAACGTCCCTCCCTTTCCCCAGAAAATAAAAACCGCTCCTGCGATTATCGAACCGATTCCAATCAGCGACAACACACCCCGCCATGAAAAGAGTCCCAAAAGCGCTTCTGCAAGAAGGGGAGCGATCAAAAAACCAAGGTTCGGAGCCAATTCATGGATAGCAATAGCCTTGCCCCAGTGCTCAGGACGTGCTAGTTCAGTAACCGTAGCAATGCCAGAGGGAAGATAAAATCCTGCCGCCATCCCAAGGAAGATCAACCCGCTCCGAATCGCCCAGAGGTTATGACTGATCGAAACGATCATGAGACCCAAGCCCACAGCGATCGAGGAGAGGAAGATTGTCTTTCTGTGATAGAGGCGAGAGGAGACAAAACCGGATGCTAAGAGTCCCAGGCAATATCCGAGGGAGATGAGGAAGAAAAGAGAACCTGCCTCATCGTGACCAATCTTCAAATCCTTCTCAACGGTGGGCATCAGGGGGGACAGTATGATCCGCGCAAGGAAGTTTAGGAAGAAGATCCCTACCAGAAAGAGAAGAGGACGCATTTGGGATCGGAGAGAGGAATGAGTGGAATCGTTCATCAGGCGATCTCTAATTCCAAATACTGATCAATGATCCTGATAAACATCTCCACACCAAAAGGGAGCACCTCTTCATCGACATCAAAGAGGCTGCTGTGATAAGGATGAATCAATCCTTTCTCTTCATTCCGACATCCCAGTCTGAAAAAAGACCCGGGAACCTTTTCAAGGTAGTAGGCAAAGTCTTCTCCTCCCATGGAGGGTTTTAGAACCTCCACATTCTCCTTCCCTATCCCCCTTGAACAGGCTGAGCCAACCAGTTTCGACATTTCAGAGTTGTTGATCAAAACTGGATATCCATATTCGAAGTCGAAACGATAATCCATCGAAAAGGAACGGGCTACGCCCTGGGTCACCTGTTCGATCCTCGATTTCAATTCCTCCCTTACCTGAGGATTCAGAGATCGAACCGTGCCTATAAGCTCTGCTTCATCGGGAATGATATTGGATGCCGTGCCCCCGCTGACCTTACCGATGGTAATCACCCCGCTTTCCAAAGGATTCACATTTCGGCTCACGATAGAGTGAATCTGAGTAATCAAATGACCGGCAGCGAGAATGGGATCCTTTGATACATGGGGTGAAGCGGCATGGCCCCCTTTGCCTATGATCTTAATGATGAATCGATCCGCTGCAGCCAATCCCTCCCGTTCATAGATTCCTACTTTCCCAACAGAGAGAAAAGGGAAGACATGGGACCCAAAGATGGCGTCCACCTTTGGATTCTCCAATACTCCCTCCTCAATCATGATCCTTCCCCCTCCACCCCCCTCCTCTGCTGGTTGAAAGATCCATTTAATATTCCCCTTCACCTGATCCGGAATCGTTGAAAAGAATCTCGCCACACCCAGAAGGATCGTCACATGGGCATCATGACCACAGGCATGCATCTTTCCCTTGATCTGGGAGGCATAAGGAACTCGGTTGGCCTCATCCATTGGGAGGGCGTCCATATCCGCACGGATGGCAATGGTCCTCCCTGGCTTCTTGCCTTTGAGAAGCCCCACCACTCCTGTTTTGGCCATTCCTCTTTTGACATCGAGCCCAAACTTCTGAAGCCATTCGGAGATAAGCTTTGAGGTCTCCACCTCTTCAAAACCCAGTTCCGGGTGCCTGTGAATTGTTCTCCGAATATCCACGAGCCAATCTTTCATTTCATCGATTTTTTCTTTTAGTGTATTTCCCACTGCGTTCTCCTTTTAAGATTGTATTCTACTCGAACCCTTGAACCCCTAAAAAATGTAGCGCAACCCTGCCTACCGGCAGGCAGGCTTTAGGTTGCGTGATCAGGGCGAATATCTCTCTAATAAGACGCAGGTTAAAACCTGCGGCTACGGCCTCATCATGATTGTTCCTGATATAGATGGCAATCTACCTGACTCCCATCTGAAAAATATCGGGTGGTAGGCTCATCCTCTTCGCAGATGGCTCCTATCTTTTCCGGGCACCGGGTATGGAAGCGACAACCCGATGGAATATGGGTTGCACTGGGAATATCCCCTTCAAGGAGAACAATCTTATCCGGTTGTTCAGCTTGTGGAAGGGGAACGGCAGAGACAAGGGCTTTGGTATAGGGGTGCCTTGGAGAGGAAAAGATGCACTCGGTTTCTCCCATCTCGATGATCCTCCCAAGATACATCACGGCAACGGTATCACAGGCATAGCGAATCACAGCCAGATTGTGTGAGATAAAAAGGTAAGTCAGGCTCATTTTCTTCTGAAGGGATTCCAGGAAATTGAGCATCTGGGCCTGGACAGAAACATCGAGAGCTGAAGTGGGTTCATCTAAGATGAGAAGTTTCGGATGAAGGGAGAGGGCCCTGGCAATCCCCACTCTCTGCTTCTGGCCTCCGCTCAATTCATGAGGGTAACGGAACATATGCTCCCTTTTCAGACCCACGATCTCCAGCAATTCCTCTACCCCCTCCCGAAGCTTTCTCCCTCTCATTCCCTCGTGGATCGTCAAGGGTTCAGCGACACTCTTGAAGGCGGTCTTCCTCGGATTTAATGAGGAATGGGGATCCTGGAAGATCATCTGCATATTCTTCCTCAATTCCTGCATCTCCGATTCAGAAAATTTACAGATATCCTTCCCACCCCATAAGATTTCACCCTCCGTGGGCTCGATCAAACGAAGGATGGTTCTAGCCACCGTCGTCTTCCCAGAACCCGACTCCCCTACCAAACCGAATGAGTTCCCTTCTTTGATGAAGAACGAGATTCCATCCACAGCCCGGACGTATCCATTCCCTCCTTTAAAGATACCCCTTTTCAAGGGAAAGTACTTCTTTAAGTTCTTAAGTTCTAATAAGCGTGCAATCATTTCATCTTTTATAAGAAAAAAACAACTTACTAATCCCCCCACACCCCCCTTTAGAAAAGTCGGTACGACTCGAAACCGAGGGGGGAAGAGGGGGATTTATAAAGGTGGCAACTCACCCAATGGCCCTCCTCGATTTCCTGAAAGTGAGGCTCTTCCTTCTCACAGACTCCCATAGCCTCAAGGCAACGGGGGTGGAATCGACACCCAGGAGGAGGTTGGATCAGATCTGGAATCATCCCCTTGATCACCTGTGCCTCCCCTTCCCTTTTCGAGAAGGTCAGAATTGAGTTTAAAAGGCCCTTTGTGTAAGGATGGTACGGCCGTCTAAAAAGTTGAGCAGTGGAGCAGCTCTCAACAATAATCCCGGCATACATGACCGCTATCCTCTTGCACACTCTTGCCACAACGCCCAGATCATGAGAAACCAGAAGGACAGAATGCCCATGAGTTTGAACCAAGTGACGGATGAGATGGAGAATCTGAGCCTGGATGGTCACGTCTAAAGCAGTGGTAGGCTCATCGGCGATTAAGATCTGAGGGGAGCTTGAGAGCGCCATGGCAATCAAAACCCTTTGCCTCATCCCACCACTAAATTCATGGGGATAGGATTTGATCCTCATCTCCGGTTGGGGAATTTTGACCTCGCTCAAAAGCTCAATGGCCTTCTCGACTGCACGTTTCCGATCCAGCCTTTCGCCTTGAACGCCGGGGCCATCTCCCCTCTCATGGGCAAGAATCACGTCCACCAGTTGTTCTTCGATCGTGAAAAGAGGGTTAAGAAATGTCATCGGATCTTGAAAGACCATGGCGATCCGTCTTCCACGAATCTTTTTCATCTCTTCTTCTGATTTCTTCAGAAGATCTCCACCTTCAAATAGAATTTCCCCGGAAACGATTCGTGCTGGGGGAATGGGGAGGAGTCTCAAGATCGCCTTAGCCGTAATCGACTTACCGCATCCGGTTTCGCCCACGAGACCCAAGGTATCTCCCCTTCCTAAGGTGAGATTAATTCCCTCCAAGACATGAGAGACTCCCTCGAAGGTATCAAATTCAATCTTGAGATCCTTGATTTCTAAGAGTCGCTCCATCCCCTAAATTCGGCTCTGCGGGTCCAGGACATCCCTCAGGCCATCTCCCAGAAGATTGAAACCCAAGACCGTGATGAGGATGGCCAGTCCTGGGAAGGTAGCCATCCACCAATGGTCGGGCAGATAATTTCGGCCGGTGGAGATCATCGCTCCCCATTCAGGGATCGGGGGTTGGGCTCCGACCCCAATAAAACCAAGATTTGCCGCAAAAAGGATCGCCATCCCCATATCCATGGAGGCCTTGACGATGATGGGGGAGGTGCAGTTTGGAAGGATGTGGTTAAAGACGATCCTCAACTTCGATGCGCCAATTGATTTGGCTGCCTCCACAAAGGACTCCTCTCTTAATGAGAGGGTTTTCCCTTGAACCAATCGGACATAACCCGGCCACCAGACGATAGAGAGGGCGAGCATCGCATTCTTAATTCCCGGCCCCAAGGCCCCCACAATAGCCAAGGCAAGGAGGAGGCCAGGAATGGAGAGAAAAATATCCGTGATCCGCATGATGAACTCGTTCACCCACCCTCCAAAATAACCAGCGATAATTCCCAATGGAACTCCAATACCCATGGCCACAAAGATGATGATGAGGCCGATCTGAAGCGAAAGTCCGGTTCCTATGATTACCCTTGAATAGATATCCCTTCCCACTTCATCCGTGCCGAAGGGATGGCTTGGCGAAGGAGGTCTGAGTTTTTGATCCATATGGATAGCTCCCTTGATATCCCCTGGATAAGTGATGATCCAAGGACCGATCAGGGCAATGACCAGGAAGACCAGAACGAAACAGAACCCAATCACCGAAAGAGGGCTTCGGCTCAAGGTGTAGACAGTGAGCTTCAAGCTTCGGATCTGGCTCTCCCGCTCCCTCTTCCACCGTGTCCAGGTTGAGTTTATCGGGTTTGTTGGGTTTGTTGAGTTCATTGGGTTAATTGAGTTTGTTGAGTTCATTGGGTTTATTGGGTTAAGAAGTTGTTCATTCCGAATTCCGCAATTCGCAATTCGCAATTATTCATATCTCACTCTGGGATCCAGAAACCCATACCCCATATCTACCAATAGATTGGCCAACATAAAGTTGAGTCCCAGGATGACGGTCACCGCCATCACGGGTTGAAAGTCTGAATAGACCGCAGCCGCAACGGCATAATATCCTATGCCGGGCCAATCAAATACGGTTTCAACTAAAATCGTCCCTCCCAGCATCCAACCATATCTCAACCCGATCATCGTTAATGTAGGAATGAGTGCATTCTTTAAAGCATATTTGGCAATAATCAGACGTTCGGAAATCCCTTGGGCCTTCTCATTGAGGACAAAATCCTTATGGAGAACCTCCAGCATCTCTGCCCGGTTGATTCGGGTGATGCTTGCCAGGGCCGGGAAAGACAGGACGAAGGCCGGAAGAATGATATGGGAAAGCGCGTTTTTGAAGACCACCCAATTTCCTGTGATCAGACCATCGACAAGGAAGAAGCGGGTGATGGAGATTGGAGAATTGATCATCGTATCGAGCCTTCCTCCAATAGGAAAAAGATGAAACCTTGCAGCCAGGAGGAGTTGAAGCATGATTCCTAACCAGAACATGGGGATGGCAACACCCGTCACGGAAAAGAAACGGGCACTGTGGTCAATCCATGTGTCTCTATAAACAGCGGAGAGAACTCCGAAGAGGATGCCAAAGATTATGGCGAAGCTAATCGAAACGAACACCAGTTCAAACGTAGCTGGCAAAAAGAGCTTGATATCTTCCCAGACCTGGTGACGGGTCCGAATCGACCTGCCAAAATTCCCCTTCAGCAGACCTCTCATATAGGAGACGTACTGAATGACGAGAGGCTGATCCAAACGGAACTCTTTTCGAATGACCTGGACCATTTCTTCGGTGGCATCAGGACCAGCGGCCAGTTTGGCCGGGTCACCCGGTGCGATCCTTGAGACGGCGAAGACGACTATGCTGAGCCCAATGAGAGTAATGGCGATGGACAAAAGGCGTTTAAGAATGTACCTTTTCATTATCGACGTTCACTCATTACAAAATCCCCCCTCCCCCCCTTTGCTAAAGGGGGGTAAGGGGGGATTATCAATTCTGATCAATCCCCTTCACCTTATTCCTCCCCACGTGCGGGGGGAGGAGAGGAGGAGGGGGGAACCTTTCAATCTTCAATGTAAAGGGGATAAATATCGATCTCGCTCGTCAACCTCATCGGTGAAAAGACGAAGCCCTTCACAGGTTTTCGGAAGGCCCACCTCCGGTTATAGAGCATGCCAAACAATTCCGGAGCATCCTCCATGATCATGATCTGGATATCCTTGTAAAGTTTTTCTCGTTTCTTCCAATCCGCAGTGTAACGAGCCTCTTTTATCAGGTCCCATACCTTCTCATTCTGATAGAAATGGGACCCATAATATTTGCCCCAGGAATCTTTATGATATTGGATGGCCACCACATCCGGATCATTCAGGATGGGTGTTGTGAATACAGCCGTCAAATCGGGAGAGGTCTCGATTTTGGAAGCCCTCGCCACCATATTCGGCCATACCAGGGGAACAATATTCAATTTGATTCCTAACTGGGCCAGGTTATCTAATAAGACTAACCCGATTAACCTCTCCTCTTCCAAGCCCGAGACATAGACATATTCCAGTTCGAAACCGCCGTTGGGATATCCTGCCTTGGCCAGATATTCTTTCGCCTTCTTCATATCCTGCCGGTAAACATTTGGACAAGGGATGTAACCCTTCATCCCCTTTGGAAAGGGACTGTCCTCGAGGATGGCATTGCCATTATAGATCTTGATCATGGATGGATAATCGAAAGCATAACAGATGGCTTTCCGGATGTTGATGTCTTTGGTGTAACCCTTCTGGGTATTCATTTTAAGACCAAAGGTGGTCCAACCGGGATCATTTGTCGCATAGATATTTGGATTTTTGACCACGGCATCGAAGTCGTCCGAATTAAGGCCTGCCACAGCATCGAGTTCCCCCTTCTCAAGGCCCATCCTCAGGGACGCTGATTCCCGGATGATCTTGTAAATCAGGCCATCAATGTGTTTCGCGTTCTCCCAACCTTTCCAATATTTCTCCACGGCCTCCAGTTCGTAAAGGACACCATGTTCCCATCGTTTTTGCCGGAAGGGTCCTGATCCCGCCGAATGGTCTTTCATCCACTCCTGACCGGAATCGCCATCCTTCTCATTCGCCATGACCACCTTGGGATTCATGACATACCACCAGGGCAGAGCCATCTCAAAGGCAGCATAGGGGCTCTTCAGATTGAATTCAATCGTATAATCATCAATCACCCGTATTCCTTCCTTGTCGAGAAAATCCATCAACATCCAGGCTGGTCCTTTCTTTAAGGTGAGGGTTCTCTCAAAGGACCATTTTACAGCCTGGGCAGTGACCGGGTCTCCACTATGAAACTTTGCATTTTTTACCAGAGAGAATGTCCAGGTCTTTCCGTCCTTTGACTTCTTATAAGATTTTGCGAGCCAAGGGACTATTTTGGGTGGATTTCCCACATACTTCAACAGGGCATCGTAGAGAGCTTGTTGAAGCATTCGAGTGGACCAGTCATAGAACTGGCTGGGATCAATGTTGGGAGCGGGCTGCCGTTCCCCATAGACTAAAATCTTCTTTCCGTCCCTCTTCTCATAACCATAGACCCAAGTGCCAACAAAAAAAGTTAAAATGATGGCCAATACAAGAATCGTCTGAAAA
>Ga0256868_10001417_pt1 | contig 13127 bp, 12 predicted proteins | sample RVTome_13_FD_187341 | JGI IMG/M metagenome (GOLD analysis project Ga0256868, IMG submission 187341) | Soil microbial communities from uranium-contaminated site in the Upper Colorado River Basin, Wyoming, United States - RVT92D227 HiSeq ... | reverse complement strand
AATGCGGGACTTCGCGCAGGCAGGCCTCAGAGGAGAGGGTAAGGGTGAGGGGTTATTTTTTCCTTCCTATTTTCTAAACGGATGGCCATTTACCTATGGATAAGACATCATAGCCTGCCTTCTCCAAATCGGCCACCACATCCTTATAATCTTCTGTTCTAATTCGGATGGCGGAGATCCTTTTCCCTTCCACCATGAAGGAGGGGGTGACAATGCTGATAATGTCAACATTATGTTTTTTAAATATCTCGAGGATTCCAAGCATTGAACCGGGTTTATCCTCAAGGGCAAGGGAGAGCCGTGTCCCTTTCTGTTGCAGACCGAATATGTCCACAAAATGATCCAGGACATCCGTTTCTGTAAAAATTCCATACAGCTTATCTTCTTCTATAACAGGAAGACAACCGATTTTATTATCATGCATTAGTTGAACAGCTTCTTCGACTAAAGTGTCCGGAGTAATAGTAACGAGTTTATTCTTTGGTGTCATAAAGTTCGAGACCTTCAACTTTCCTAAGAGGTAATTGATCTCCTGGACACTGAGCAGGGTCGCTTCAGAAGGGCCTACCTTCCGGATATCTCGATCTGTAACAATTCCAACTAACATATTGTTCTTATCGATTACAGGTAGATGTCGGACACCCTTCTCATGGATAAGGTTACGAGCTTCAAAAAAAGTAGCATCAGGGCTGATCGTCACTGGATTTCTTTGGATTTTTTCCCGTATAAATCCTTTATAATGAATTTTCATAATCGAATCCCTCCTCTCCTAAAAATTTTAATTAAACCTTAGCATATTTAACAAAGGATCGTCAAAGGCTTATTCCTTCTCCTATCCTAACCACCGTTTTCGGCGCTTATAATGCTTCACGTCACGGTAACTTCGCTTTTCCCCTAATCTGGTAAATCCAAGATAGAATTCTTTGACATCTTCATTGTTTTTCAATTTTTCTGCTGGGCCATCTAAGACAATCCTGCCATTTTCGATCACATAACCATATTCTGCCAATTCTAAGGCAAGATGGGCATTCTGCTCAACGAGGAGGATGGACACCTTTGCGTTCACATTGATCCTCTTCGTAATATCAACGATTTCCTTGACCAGCAACGGAGACAAGCCCATGGAAGGTTCATCAAGAAGCATGATTTTAGGATGTCCCATCAAGCAGCGGCCCATGGCGATCATCTGTTGCTCTCCTCCAGAACAATAACCTGCAGTGTTATTTTTAATTTCTAAGAGCTTCGGGAAATAGCTGTAAACCATTTCGAGGTCTTTTTTGAACCGTGTCCCATTTCTTGGAATGATAAGCCCCCCTGCCCGTAGATTTTCCTCAACGGTGAGGTGTTCTGCCAGGCGCCTTCCCTCCATGACTTGAAGGATTCCCATCCTGGCAATGTCTTCAGGATAAAATTTATGGATGGGTCTCCCCTCATAAAAGACACCCCCATCCGTAACCTCACCTTCTTCAGTGCGGAGTAATCCCGATATGGCTTTCAGTGTCGTCGTCTTGCCGGCACCGTTAGCTCCTAAGATGCAGACAAAGCCGCCTGTTTCAAGTTGGATATTGACTCCTTTCAACACCAGTATCGTATTGAGGTATTTGACCTCAACATTCTTCAATTCCAACATCGAAGTACATCTCCTTTTCCCCAATCTCCCCTCTCCATTCTGGAAAGAGGGGAAAAGTGAGGGGAATTGTTACTTCACAACTTCATAATGGATGTTGATCTTCTCGTCTTTAAACAGTCCCTTTGCAATCATATCATCCGGCACAAGCCGAGGGACCTTGTACCACGGAGAAAGGGCGACCACTTTCCCACCTTTAATGCCCATTAATCGGTCATGGTTTGCCAGACGTCGGTCATCGTTACCTGCTGGTGCACCTTGGAATTTAACTGTTGTGTCATGGGCTGTATATCCTGCCAGGGTCTGCATTCCAAGCTCTTTAACGTCCTTTCCAGTGATCGTTTCACAGGCCTTCGCCAAATCAACCTTATCCCGTTTCATAATACCCACTAAAGCCCGTCTCACCGCCTCCAAAATATTGGCTTTCATCCGGATACCACGCATATATTGGATATTGGGCATTCCTGGCTCTTTGCGGTATTTGTCATTGAGCATCTTGGCGAATTTGACGCCAGGTTCGTTCGGGTCAGCCGCCGGGACAAAAACCGGTTGAGGGCACATATAACCTTCAGCCGATCCAGGGCCAACAACATCTAACAGTTGATCGGCAGGCGCCCAAAGGTTGGCCATATGAACCATCTTTCCCGCCAGACCCAACTTGTGGATTCCTTTCATAATGACGGCCGGGGTTTGCACAATGGAATTTGACCAGACGATATCAATACCCTGTTTATCAAAATCGGAGAGAAAACCCATAATTTCTGGATCGGTGGGCATCATGGTGCAAAATCGTTCCAGCGCGACTTCATATTTTCCACTTTTTTCTCCATGCCTTTTGGTCGGTTCATTGGCAGCCCGACCATAGGCCGTATCCCAGGTTAAATGGGCGACTTTGGCCTTTGCCCCGGTGCCCTTCTTTGGCCAGAGATTGTCAATATAATATTCTATAGCGCCTGCGGCTGACTCGCCATAACTCCAGCAGTCCATGTAATTCCACATAGGCGGATAGAGTTGTGGGTCGCTAAAACCGATCCCGTAGCATACGATGCCATCCCTTTCAAGGATCGGTTTCATCATCTCTTGGTTAGGAGAGGACCACATTTCAATGATGGTGGGTTTGGGCGTTCCCATCCTAAATCTCTTGTAGGCGGACATGAACCGGGCATCATTATTCCCAAATTCAGCCCATGCATACTTGACTTCCACATCGCCCTTCCCATCGCCATCGACATCGAGTCCTCCTCGTTCAATAATCCATGCCAAATAGTCTTTCCCTCCCTTCTCAGAAGGGATGGCAATAGGAGCATAGGCTCCTGTGAGGTCAATGATGTTGTGGATAGTGATGGAGGGCTTTCCAGCAGTCAAGCCCTCTTTTGGAACCATGAGGAAGATGATCATTGACACCATTCCTAATAAATACAGTTTGCCCCAAAAACCCATTAACCAATTCTTTTTCTTCATCTTCTTCCCTCCTTGTAATAAATGAGTTTGACATTCCCACCATCCTTAATACGGAAAAGGATGGAGACGATAAGATCTCTTTATGATTTCCCAACGATGCGCAATCCCCCTGGGCTCAAATACCAAGAATATGATAATGATCAAAGAATAAAAGATTAAAGAGAAGGCGGCTGAAGCATAAAAAGCAGCACCCCCCAAGAAAGTTTCGGCTAAAGGAGTGACCAAGGTGCTGAATTCATCCATGACTTTCCAAACGGTTGCTCCTGCAATGGCACCAAAGATGCTGCCAAATCCCCCCACGACAAGAAATCCCAGATACCAGATGGAGTCGTCCAGGCCAAACCATTCGACATTGACATATTCATAGTAGGCCCCACCCAGAGCCCCTGAAATTCCTGCAAAAAAACAACCAATGCCGAATGCCATGATCTTGGTGTAGGCGATATTAATCCCCATGACCTCTGATGCGATATCATTGTCTCTCACGGCAACGAAGGATCGGCCTAATTTGGTCCTGGCTAAATTCGTCGCCAGATAGGTCATGATGATCGTGATTGTCAAGACGAGGAGATAATAATTTCGGTCGCTCTTAAAATCGATTCCGAAAAGGACGTCAGGTCTTTTCATCCACATCCCATCCGTACCATTGGTCACAGAACGCCAATTACTGATGACATACACAATCACGAAATGAGCGGCTAAGGTAGCAAAGGCAAGGTATAATCCTTTCATCCTCAGAGCAGGGAGCCCAAACATCATCCCGATGGACATGGGAACCAATCCTGCTAATGGTAGGCAGACCCAAAAGCTGAGCCCAAAATGCCTCTGGAGAATCCCAACGGTGTACATCCCCACACCCATAAAAGCGGCATGCCCAATGGAGATCTGACCACAATAGCCAGTGATGATCTGTAAGCCGAGCATCCCAATCGTAAATGCGCAGATAAGGGTAAGAATGGAGATTCCATAATCGCCTGTCAGGAAAGGTAGGAGGTACATACCAACAAGCAGGAGTATCAGTAGTGTCTTACGCAGAGGAGTCCTATAAAGTTCTTTGGCTTGGAAGTAATTCCGATCAAACGTACCACAAGGTCTATTAATGTTGATGCTCATTGTGAACTCCGTTCAAATAAGATAAATAGGGGGACAGGGCTTTATTTCTTTTTCAATTTGCAATTTTAGATTTGCAATCTGCAATGGTCACAGCCTCTCTATTCTGACTAAACCGAAAAGACCATAGGGTTTAATAAAAAGGATTAACAGTAAGAAGACAAAAGGAACCATCATCGTGGTTTCGCCGGGTAGAAGAGGAGCGATATGAGCGATTGTCAACATCTGGAGAATGCCTATGGCAAGACCAGCAATAATAGCACCTGCAAAGGATTCTAATCCTCCAAAGAGCACAGCAGCGATTGTGATCAGACCGTTCGCATCCAGAGCCAGTCCGACGCCCTGGATGTTTCCCAACAGCATGCCCGCCACCACAGCAATAATACAGGAGATGATCCAACTATACTGAAAGATTCTTTTCACATTGATACCTAAGTTTTGGGCCACCACATGGTCTTCATGGACGACTCTCATCCCCAGACCCGTTCTTGTTTTTTCGTAAAACAGCATCAAAGCCGCGATCAGCAACGCACAGAGGATGAACCCATAAACTTGGATCTTGGGAAGGTGCAGAAACCCAACCTCCCAAGCCCCTACTGGCAGGAAGGATTCCCCAAAGCCTTGAATATCTCCTTTTCCCATCAGGATTCCTATCCCCCGAAGAAAGAGCATGAGGCATAAGGTGACGACGATAGGAGCCAAGATAGGCTGCCCCACCAGAGGACGCATGAATGCCCTTTCAATGAACATTCCCAGAATCGCCCCTCCCACACAGGTGAGTATAAATCCAAGCCATATGGGTAGATGCCAGGCGATCAAGCAGTACCACATGATATAGGCACCGATAATGAGAACGGCTGACTGTGAAAATGGGAATACACGGGTGGATTTATAAATGACCACATAACTGACGGCCAATAAGGCATAAATCCCTCCGCTGCAAAGGCCTAAGACGATCGATTTAACGGTTTCTTCCATTTTTATCCTGCTCCTAAATAAGCGGCAATGACTTTAGGGTTACTTTTGATCTCTTCGGGGGGGGCTTCAGCAATCTTATTGCCGAAGTCGAGGACGACAATCCGGTCTGCAATGTCCATCACCACACCCATATCATGCTCGATCAATACAATCGGAATCTTTAAAAATTCATTGATATCGATGATAAACCGGGCCATATCCTCCTTTTCATCCAGATTCATCCCGGCCATGGGTTCATCGAGAAGGAGAATCCTTGGTTCCAAAGCCAAGGCTCGCCCCAACTCCACCCTTTTTCTTAATCCATAGGCTAACATTCCCACAACCGACCCTCTGACATGCTCCAACTCTAAAAAATCGATGATATCCTCCGCAATGGCGCGCTGGGAGACCTCTTCTCTGTTTGCCCAAGGGAAATAGATCATTCCTGTAATGAAATTGTATCGAATATGGGGGTGTCTCCCCGCAATAATGTTGTCGATCACTGACAAGCCGGTATACAGAGCAATGTTCTGGAACGTGCGGCACAAACCGAGTTCAGCAATTTTGTGGGAGGAGAAATGGGTGATTCGTTTATCTTCCATATAGACCTCACCCTTCTGAGCCCGATAGAAACCACTGATTACGTTTAGAAGACATGTCTTTCCCGCACCATTGGGTCCGATGATGGCCAGAATCTCACCATCCTTAACTTCCACCTTCACATTGTTGAGGGCTTGAAGCTTGCCAAAGGCGATGCTGATGTTCTCAGCCCGAAGCAATACTTTTCTTTCTTTAGGATTGGGATTGGTCAAAGGCCGTTTCTTCTCAATACATTCCCGAAGCAGCGTCAACCCATAGCTGTATCTCTGTTCCCGCCTTTTTGTGATATCCCTGGTAATTTCTGGCATGTGTCCTCACCCTTGGATCGTCTCGATAAAGATCGGAAGCCTCATGACTGACTTTCTGCCATCTCGGTAGGTAATCGTCGTTTCAATATCTACCTGATTCTGTCCTTCATACATCGCGTTCACAATATTCTCATAACGTTTCTCCACAAATTCCCGCCTCAATTTACGGGTTCGGGTCAGCTCCGCCTCATCCGGGTCAAAATCCTTGTGGAGAACAATAAACCTTTTCACTCGAGTGGTCTCAGGCAAGGTCGTGTTGATCCGCTGGAGGACCCCAGATAAAAGTTTCCTGACCTCAGGTTTTTGTGAGAGGTCCGGATGAGAAGTATAGGCGATATGGTTTCGTTCAGCCCACCTTCCTGTATTCTCAAAATCCATATTGAGGAGCGCCGTAACGAAATGTTTATCGTTTCCGATCACCATCGCATCTTTAATAAAGGGGCTGAACTTTAATCGGCCTTCAATATACGTCGGGGAAAACTTTTCACCGGTCTTCGTGGTCTGCATGTCTCTCACTCTATCGATGATATAAAGCTCTCCCTCCTCATCCATATATCCACCGTCGCCGGTGTAGAAATAGGTCCCTTTAAAACTTTTTGCCGTCTCTTCCGTTTGTTTATAATAACCTTGCACCACGCCAACCCCACCGAGCAGTATCTCTCCATCCTCGGTAATTCTTACCTCCACTCCCGGGAAAGGTTGTCCAGATCCTTCGGAACGATAGTAATCCTTTTCGAGTTGGAGGACATCGAGGCCGGAGACCTCGGTGGAACCATACCCTTGTGCAATCGGAACACCGATGGCCCTCAGAAGTCGGAAATTATCTGGACTCAAAGCCGCACCGGCTGTGATCGGAGTTCTGGTCCTCGTCATGCCGATTTTGTCCTGCAAGTGTCTGAACACCATCCAATAACCAAAGAAAAAGAGGAAACGCCAAAGCCAGCTCACTTTTTTCCGTTCCTCTTGACCTTGAGCAATTTTATAACCCACGGGGAGAAACAGATTGTAGAGAAATCTTTTCCAGAAAGGGGCGTCAATCATTTTGGCCTGGATTTCAGAGCAGGTCATCTCCCATTGTCTTGCCCCGAGGAGGATGACTCCGGGAGCTATTTCGCGAAGATCGGAACGGACGGTCTCGGCCTTTTCAATGAAATTGACGACGATCCCTTTTGCCAAATTCGGCGCTACAGTAAAAATCTGCTCCCCAATCCAGGCCGGTGGCAAGAAGGAGAGGTTTTCATCTTTCAAATTCCAGGGTAGGGCTGCATCCCAGCCATTGAACAGACTCAGAAGGTTTTTATAGGTGACGGTAGATCCTTTTGGCAGGCCGGTTGTCCCGGAGGTATAAAGTAAGACAGCGATATCATCGCACTTCGTCTTGTCGACCCATTGTTCAAAAAAGTTGGGGTGGGCCTTCTCATATTCTTTTCCCGATTCCATCATATCATCAAAGCCAATTAACCAAGGGTTATCATAATTCCACATCCCCTTTGCGACCCAGTAAACAATCTTTTCCACTTTCGGAATCTGGTCTTTGATAGAAAGGATTTTATCTATCTGCTCTTGATCATCCGCCATGACGATTTTTGCATCGGAGTGATCGATAATATATTGAAGTTCAGAAGGAATGGAGTCGGTATATAGACCAACAGAAGCCCCTCCAAGACTTTGGGCGGCGGTCTGTCCCCAGAACCATTCGGGAGCGTTCTCACCACAGATGGCAATCTTATCGCCCGGTCCGAAACCGAGACTGGCCAACCCACCGGCAAGCCATTTGGTTCGCTCATAGAAGTCTTTCCAGGTAAGCTCCCGCCAGTATCCATAATCTTTATAACGGTAGGCAACCTTCGTAGCTCCCCACTTGAGATAATTGCGCTTCAATAATTTAGGAAAGGTATCCTCATCTGGGGAGGGTTGGAACTTGCTCCAAGTCTCTTCGGTAATCGATTTGACCACTCTTCTCTCCTTGTTCTCTATAATTTCGGAATGGAAAATTCAGTCTTGAATTGATAGCGAACAGTTCCCAGACTAGGGAAATCCGGGAGAGAAAAAGTGATGTTGCCATCGATGAAAAATTTCCTTTTATCAGCCCCCAAATCTGTCCAAAACTCATCCACCTTTTTCATCACCCCTGGAACTCCCTCTTCTCCGCCCACGCCGCGGTATAGGTAAGAGGCACGCATTACCGCAAAGATATAAGGTTCTGTCCAAGACCACATGATTTCCTCCCCAGCCGGAATCACAGTGACAGGCATGGAACTTGTCAAAAGGAGCGTCTTATCAGGAGTACCATCCTCTACCTTTGCCTCAAAATAAAAATCATTCACTTTTGACAAAACGTTATTTGGATTGGTAAGTTTGAAGTTAACCCTGAAAACAAGAACGTCAGTGACCTGAAAGGGCGGCTTGGCCGCTATGGCGTTGAGCCTTTCTACGCTCTCCACGGTGACTTTCACAGGTTGAATTTGACTGGGCGCGGACTTCATCATCGCTTTCTCCCCAGCACATCCAAAAACACCCGATCCAAAAACCACAACCATCAACAAGATCAAAGCCTTTTTCTCCATATGACCCTCCTTCTTTTGAATTGCATATTATTAAGATTCACCTCCCCTCTCCCCTGCCTTCGTCTCGCAATGCGGGACTACGCGCAGGCAGGCCTCAAGGGAGAGGGATATGCTTGACCTCCCTTGTTTTTTAAGGGAGTTCTCCAAAACTTTTTTAATATTACCTTAAGTTGTTTTATTGCAATTTGAAAGAGACTCAGGTCATCGATCCTGAGTCCTTTATCCCGCATCCCGTAAGGTCCTGTTCTTCAGAACAGGGATGTAGGGGGACATTAAAATATCTACCTTAAAAAAAGCCCGTGTTTCAACACGGGGTACAGGATTTACCCCACCCGAGAAAAAACGTCTTCTTTATAAGCATCGCACAATGCACATCCTTGGGGTCCATGGCATGAGAGCCCACCAGGATTTTCTTTGGTAACGATCTGATGCCTAAAAAAATAACCACAGTTTGTCCTCCCCTCTTTGTAAACCATAATGGGGACCCACCTTTTTACTGTGTCACAGAACAATGTTGTTGCCGTTAATTTCCAATCCATCAATCTTTCACCTTATCCCCCTCACCCTCCCCCTCTCCCCACTGATACTGTGTCGTAAACCCATTTTTGTCTCCCTGAATCCCGCCGTTGGCAGGATTCAGGGTCTCGTAAGTATTTGATTCTATTAGATGCTGAAACAATACTGAAACAAGTTCAGCACAAGGTTCAGCATGACATTTTTGGCCATTTCCCCTTTTACGACACAGCCCCACTGGGGAGGGGGAGGGGATGAGGGGAAATTTTAATATTTTTGGTTAAACCTTATATGGTTTTTTTTCTTCTTTGTCAATCACTATCTGCCCACAAACATTTAACCGACCTGCATCAAAAGATTTCCTATCTTCTCAAGGAGATAAAGCTCGTGTGACTTGAAAGCTTTCCATCCTTGATGATGAAGATCCTCGATTCCACACTGGGACGATGATCCTTGGACGTGATGGTGAGAGGTGGGGTAAGGCCCCCTGTCAACAGATTCTTAAAACCTTCCAACGCAAGCTTCACCCTTTCTCGGGAAAGCTCTTGTTCTGGAAGTGATTTTCCTAAAGCCTCTGCGATCACTTTTGTCGTTGCCCACCCTTCCACATAAGAAAGTGTATGAGAATCGTAGGGATGCCATCTCTGGTGGGCTTCTTTGATCACAGCCTTCCCAGGAATATCCTCTCCAAAAGGAGAGATGGGTTGAACTCCAAGAACTCCATCAAAGGGAATCAAATTTTCGTCAAAAGCTCTCATGGCACAAATCCATTTGATTTTGAGATCCATTTTCTTAGCATCCTCTAATAGAGAAGAAGCTTCTTTGGAGGTAAGGCTCAGGTAGGTGAAGTCGGGTTTGTAAGAATTTATCGCTGATAGAAGAAGTGTATTCTTCCCTGCCTTTTCTGGAGATGGGGGGATGTCGGAGATCCAAAAATCTGGTCCCACCTCAATGCCCAAAGCCTTTGCATAAGCCTTTGCATCTTGTAAAAAATGTTGACCGAAATAGTCGGGGGATCCGATGAAGACAACTTTTGGTTTTCTCACTTTGATGCCAGATTTTTCCGAGATGAAATTCATCGCTATTTTTGATAAATCGAGAGGGGTGGGAGTGATGGAAAAAACATATGGATATTTTGATGCGGTTGCAAATTGAGAAGGCAATGAACTGATGAATGTTGGGATTCGGTCAAAGTGAAAATGGGGGATCAGAGCAAGGGCTGTATCTATGGAATAGACATAGAGGAGCAGAATACGATCTGCTTCATTCAATTTTCGATAGGCAGCCATGATTTCAGCAGGTTGGGAGGTGTCATCAATGAGGATAATCTCTAATTTCATTCCAAAAATTCCCTCATGCTGATTGAGCCATTTTGCTGCATCTAACATTCCCTTGGCACATTCCCTCCCCGAGTCTCCCCATCGACCAGTGTAAGGGATAAGAGCCCCCACCTTAAGAGGTGTTTGGCTGAGAGCGGGGTCTGATAAAATTGTGAGAAAAAAAAGGGAGAGAAAGAGATAGAATATTTTTTTTGTTGGGATCTTTGGAATGTTCATTTTAAAATTATAATATCGAAATCAATATTATCCCACTCACCCTTCCACTCTCCCCACTAGGGAGAGGAAGGGGATGAGGGGCTATGTATTGGATGCATAAAGTACGGCCAAAATTTTTGTCACTTTATCTTGATGACATTGTACTCGATGAGGAATATTCGAATCATAATAGATGGAATCCCCTGGGTAAAGGACATCCGTATGGCTCCCAAAGATCACTTCCATTTCACCCTCGAGAACAAAAATAAACTCTTCCCCATCATGGACAGAAGTCTTGGAAGTTTTAACGGTAGCAGGCTCCAGCGTCACGATGAAAGGTTCCATATGACGATTTTTCTTTTCAAAACCTAAAGACTCATATGAATAACCGTACTTAACCCCTTCTTTTGAGGCAAATCGAGAAACCATTTTCCGTTCATCCTTCCTTACAATCGAAAAAGGTTCTCCCTCTGTTTCACCCAAGAGGTCGCCTACTCTGACCCCCAATGCTTTCGCCAGTTTGATCATCGTCCCAAGAGATGGGGAGACAAGATGGTTTTCCATTTGGGAAAGCAATGCGGTTGAAAATCCAGTTAAGTCGGCCAATTCCTTCAGTGAAAGGCTTTTCTGCTCTCTCAATGCCTTGATCTTTTCTCCGACACGAATCTCTTCAAATCCCCTTTTTTCTTCCATGAAATCCCCCTTTTTCCCCTCACCCCTGAACCATGCCATGAACCATGTGAGGTTCATGATGAGTCCTGAACTCCGAGTAGTTCAGGATGAGGTTCAGGGTTTTGTCTTACACCAAGAGTGGTTCAGGGCTTTGCCCTGCATCCGATGTGGTGCAGAGCCCCTTAGAGAGATTGGACAAATTTTGCTCCAATTTCGATGGCCTTGATATTGGCTGGGATGAGATGATGATAACGCTCATCCAGTACCTTTTTAAGGGATTCAAATAGAGAACTCATCTGAACCAATTTTGTTTTTTCATTAAAAGCGCCTAATGCCACCATATTCGCAAGCTTTGGATATCCATGATCAATAGCAATCTCGTTAACAGGAGTGGAGAGAATCTCGATGTCCTTTCGATGAGTCTCTTTGGGATCGATAAGAGAGGAATTGATGAACAAAAATCCGTTGGGCAGAAGGCAGGGTTCGTATTTTATCAAAGAAGGTAAATTCATCACAATCATAGCATGGGGTTTTCCGACCACAGGGGACCCAATATGGTTAGAAGAGACCACGACTGTGCAATTGGCCGTCCCGCCTCTCATCTCAACACCGTATACAGGGAGGTAAGTGACATGTTTACCTTCTATCATGGCTGCATATGCGAGAAGATTTCCAATGACCATGACTCCCTGCCCTCCAAATCCAGAGATGATGAGGTCGTAATAGAATCGATTGTTTTTCATATTAGAAAGGCCAAATGTCGATACCCAAGCGTCAAGTGGATTTTAAAAACTCAGGTTAAGGTTCAGGCTAAGGTTTAGATTTTTTTAAATCTCAACCTTAACCTCAGCCTTAACCTTCATAAATAGTCTGCCATTTTTCGTTCTTTTAAGATGCCCAGGGGGAAGTAAGGAATCATCTCTTCTTCGACCCGGCGATTGGCTTCTAAAGCAGTCATCCCCCAATTGGTGGGACAAGCCAGTAACATCTCCACAAATGAAAACCCCATTTCTTCAATCTGCATCTGAAATGCCCTACGAATGGCTTTCTTGGCTTTCATTAAATTCGCAGGATTGTTCACGGCCACCCTTGCTACAAAGGCGCTCCCTTCTAAGGTCGCTAACATCTCCGCCATTCGAATGGGATAACCATCATGTGCGAAATCCCTTCCATAAGGGCTGGTGGTTGTCTTTTGTCCAAGAAGCGTAGTAGGTGCCATCTGGCCTCCGGTCATCCCGTAGATTCCATTATTGGCAAAGATGATGGTGATGTTTTCCCCGCGATTGGCTGTATGAATCCCCTCTGCGATCCCAATGGCTGCGAGGTCTCCATCTCCCTGATAGGTGAAGACGTACCGATCTTTCCTGGCACGTTTCACTCCAGAGGCTACGGCTGAAGCTCTTCCATGAGGTGCCTCCAGGACATCAATGTCGAAATACTCATACATAAAAACCGAGCAACCTACAGAGGCGACTCCAATTGTCTTTTCTCTGATTTTAAAATAGTCAATCGCCTCTGCCACTAATCGATGGGCGATCCCGTGGTGGCATCCAGGGCAGAAATGGAATGGAATATCGATTAAACACTCAGGACGTTTAAAGACAAGCTCCATCTTTTATACCCATCAAATCCTAAATCCGAATATCGAAATCCCTACCCGTAAGGGGTAAGGCGTGAGGGGTTAGGCGTAACCCCAGTTACGACTTGCGACTTGCGCACTCACGGAACTTCCTATTTCGTGCTTCGAATTTCGAATTTTAACTATAGTATTTCTTTA
>Ga0256868_10001415_pt1 | contig 13141 bp, 9 predicted proteins | sample RVTome_13_FD_187341 | JGI IMG/M metagenome (GOLD analysis project Ga0256868, IMG submission 187341) | Soil microbial communities from uranium-contaminated site in the Upper Colorado River Basin, Wyoming, United States - RVT92D227 HiSeq ... | reverse complement strand
GAATCCAAGGACGAAAGAGATCATTGGCGCTCTTGATGCCCGTGAAGTTTTTGACAAGATGGTCCATTACGCCTGGAAGAACGGGGATCCAGGAATCATCTTTTTCGATCGGATCAATCAGGACAACCCCACTCCTCAAGTCGGACAGATCGAGAGCACCAATCCTTGTGGGGAACAACCGCTTCTTCCTTATGAGTCCTGCAACCTTGGCTCCATCAATCTTTCCAATATGGTCAGGAACGGGGCCATCGATTGGGAAAGATTGGGTTCGGTGACTGAAAAGGCGGTCCATTTTTTAGATAACGTGATCGATATGAATCGCTATACTCTTCCCCAGATTGAGGCGATGACCAAGGCAAATCGAAAGATTGGTCTGGGAGTGATGGGATTTGCTGATCTTCTTATTCTCTTAGGAATTCCTTACAACAGCCCGAAAGCCTTAGAGATCGGGGGAAAGGTAATGGCCTTTATTCAGAAGAAGGCGAGAGAGGCCTCGAGAGAGTTGGCTCTGGAGAGAGGGTCTTTTCCAAATTTCGATGGAAGTACTTTGAAGGGCCGCTGGGATGCGATGAGAAATGCGACGGTTACAACCATCGCCCCTGCCGGGACCATTTCCATTATCGCAGGCACCTCCTCGGGGATCGAGCCCATTTTTGCTCTGGCCTTTATCCGCCATGTCTTGGAAGGCAAGGAGCTTTTAGAAGCCAATCCGTACTTTGAGACCTTGGCAAAGCAGGAGGGATTCTATTCAGAAGAGCTGATGAGGAAGATCGCTTACAGCGGGAATATCCAGAATGTTAAAGAAGTTCCAGAGAACATCCAGAAACTCTTTGTGACCGCCCATGATATCACCCCTGAGGATCATATCCGGATGCAGGCAGCTTTTCAGAAATATACAGACAATGCCGTTTCGAAGACCGTCAATTTTCCTCACGAGGCGATGGTCGATGAGGTGGCCAAGGTCTATAAATTGGCTTACGAGCTGGATTGTAAGGGAGTGACCATCTACCGGGACAGGAGTCGAACCAAACAAGTCCTTTATAAAGGAATGGATTCCCAGAGCAGGGATCGATCGAAGGAGGAGGAATTTTGCGAGGAAGAGAGGAAGCCAAGGGCTCGCCAGGATGTGATTCATGGTTCTACCCGAAAGATCCGCACTGGTTGCGGAAACCTCTATGTGACGGTAAACGAAGATGAGGAAGGAAAGCTCTTTGAGATCTTTAATCAAATAGGAAAGGCGGGGGGGTGTGTCGCCTCTCAATCCGAGGCAATCGGCCGCCTGGTCTCTCTGGCGTTTCGATCGGGAATCGAACCCGAAGATATCATTCGACAGCTGAAAGGCATCAGCTGTCATACGCCGGTCTGGTACCGCGAAGGGAAGGTTCTCTCTTGCTCTGATGCCATAGGCAAAGCCATTGAATGGCACCTTCAAGAAAAGGGAGGGAGAATGAAGACCGAGCCTGAAATGAGAATGTCCATTCCAAAACATCCTTCCCAAGAAGAGGGGGGATCTTTTCAACGAAGTTTAGGTATGGTCTTTCAAAGAGGGGCATGCCCTGAATGTGGGGGGCCTCTTATCTTTGAAGAGGGTTGTGTAAAGTGTTACTGCGGTTATTCAGACTGCGGCTGATATACGCAAAGCGCCCGCCTCCAGAAGCCTTGTGGCGGGCAGGCATCGAGCATAGCGGATAGCGTAAAAGCAATACTAATCCAATTGGTTTAAAACCCATTCACGCAATAACCCAATAACCTAAGTCCTGAAAACTCGATCTATCAGGACAGGGAATTCTTCTCGAGCCCTCACAACGATCTCTCGATTTACTTCTGCCAAAACGATACACTCCTCATCGTATTTCCCGTCGATGGTTTTATCTGCTGAAATGGTTAGCACATACAAATTTAACCTGTCAAGGCAACCCCGGGAAAATATTTGCTTCCAAACTGAGGGAAGGTTTAATATAATGATACTTAAGAGCGGGCCAAAACACATGAGACAATACAAATGGAAGTTAGCCATGGTGTTTCTCCTTTTTATTGGAACCATTTCAGGGTGGGGATTCGCCGTGTATGGTAATGAGCAGAAACAGATCCCTGAACCGAAACCGGGACCGGGAAAGGTTTTTATATATGTGGCAAAAAAGTTTGGTGTTCCCATCCTCAAGGCTTCCATTAAAATTGAAAATGGACCATCCGAACAGGGAATACCTCTATACCATATTTCTGCCTCTGTGGATTCTTTCCGTTTCGGATTCTTATTCAGGATGAACAACCGATTCCGCTCAACCGTGCAAGCGGAGACCTGCTCCCCGGTCCGATATGTGAAAGAAATTGATCAAGAGGGACTTCTGTTCGAGAAGAAACATTATCTTCAAACGGTCACATTTGATTACCCTAACAAGAAGGTGGTGGTGGAAAAAGGGGAGAAGAAAGAGAGGCAAGAAATTCCCCTTTTATCCGACACGTATGATCCTCTTTCGATGTTCGCCAAATGTTATTTAAAAGAGGAAATTCATCCGGGGCAGGATATTCAGATGTCTATTTTCGACGGGGTGAAGTTGCGACAGATGGTCTTTTATTCAAAAAAAGGGAAGGTCAAGTCAAAGATGTATGGAGAGGTTGAGGCCGTATGTCTCGAGTCCAACACCTCCTTTTCTTCCTTTGAAGATAAAGAGGGGAAAATCCGAATCTGGTACACTACCCATGGGGAAAAGACTCCGATCTTGATTGAGCTGGAGCTTCCCATTGGACATATCGAATTTGAATTGGAGTCTGTAGAAAAGAGGTAAAAATGCCTGAACAGGATGGGATGAAAAAAGGTCTCGAAGCGGCCATCCGATGTTCAATATCAAAACAATAAAAGCTGAGTGGAAAGGAGGAAACCATGGCAGTAAAGAAGGCAGCAAAAAAAGTGGCAAAAAAAGGTGTAAAGAAGGGAAATGTTTATAAGTGTAGTGTTTGTGGTCTGGCTGTCAAAGTCGATACGGTCTGCGGGTGCATCGATACTTGCGACATCATCTGCTGTGAGAAACCGATGAGGCCTAAAAAAAGGGCTTAGATTTTTATCCACCCACATGGCCTGCAGTCAGCACGTCTCCTTATGGAAGAACTCAACACCGACATTCTTGTGATCGGCAGTGGCCTGGCTGGCCTTCTTTCTGCTTTAGAAGCAGAGAGGGCGGGTCTTCGTGTTCTCCTTGTAGGAAAATTTGCCATTGGAATGGGGACCAATACCTCATTGGCTAACGGTGCTTTCACCGCTGCGAGCTCCGGTTTTTCCAAGGAAAATCATCTCCGAGCGACCTTAGAATCTGGAAGGGGATTAAACCGGGTCAGACTGGTGAAGACCCTCATTGAAAAAGGTCCGGATGCCATAAAAAAATTGAGAGACTATGGAGTTCCCGTCCTTGATAAAGGGATAGGGTATATCGTGGATCGGCCAAAAGGTTCCTCCCAACTCCCTGGAATCCTCTTAATCAAACCTCTGGTCGAAAGACTTAAAAACAGTTCCATCAAACTTTTGCCAGGGTTAGTCATTTTTGATTTAGTTGTCGAGGGAGGAGAAGTTCGAGGGGCGTTTGGATTTTTGAAAGATGGGAAACCCTGTTTGATTCAATCAAGAGCGGTCATTCTCTCAACCGGTGGGGCAGGGGCCATCTATCGTAGAAATGACAATCAGAGAAGCATCCTCGGAGACGGATACGCCTTAGCCCTTCGTGCAGGCCTTCCCCTTTTCGACTTAGAATTTGTTCAATTTTATCCTCTTGCTTTAGGAGAGCCCAGACTCTCTTCTTTTCTCCTTTATCCTCCCTATCCGAAGGAAGTGAGGTTGTTCGATGAGAAAAGGGAGGATCTGTTGGAGAGGTTTAACGTGGGACGAGATTTAAACCAAGCGGTCATTATGCAAAGGGATAGTTTCTCTATTGCCCTATATCACGCCTCTCAGAATGGGGATGTCTTTTTTGACCTGACCCAAGTCCCACAGGAAAAATGGGAGCATTATCCCTTTAACTTTCTCAAGAAATCGAAATTCCCTTTCCGTGAACGGCCTTTTCTGATCTCCCCGGCGGTGCATTTCTTTATGGGAGGGGTGGAGATCGATGAGAACGGAAGAACATCTCTCCCAGGCCTCTTTGCGGCAGGGGAGGTCGTCTGGGGGATCCATGGCGCCAATCGGCTTGGGGGGAATGCATTGACGGAATGTGCGGTGTTTGGAGTCATTGGAGGCCAGTCGGCATCCGAATATGTCCGTCAGAAAGAACAGGAGCAAGGACCATCCAATCTTTTCTCTGAGAACTTTATTAAAAAATGGGACCGAAAGGTCCGAGCCTATATCAGAAAAAGGAGAGGAACCTTTGACCCACCCAGAGACCTCCTTAAGGATTTAAAAGATCTGGCCTGGAGATATGCCAGTCCTGTTCGGGAGGAAGAGTCCTTGAAAGAGGGGTTGGATCGGTTGGCTTCTATTGAGAAAAGAATCGAGGAGGTTTATCCTGGCACCCTGAAAGATCTTTTCAAAAAAAGAGATTTAGAAAATGTGGCGCTCCTTCTCAAGGCTATCTTAAAGGGAAGCTTGCTTCGAACGGAGAGCAGAGGTTCCTTCTTCCGGAAGGATTTTCCAGATCAGGATGATGCCAATTGGCTGAAGAATACATGCTACCGTCTTGAAAAGGGGGAGATCCAGATCACCCATCGCCCTTTGAAAGATTTTTAAATAAGAAGCCATTTAAAATTCTAAATCCGAATATCGCCGCTTGATTTAGGAATTGAGGAATTTTGGATTTAATTCCCGAATCCCTAAATTCGCAATCCCTTGATTCACAGGCCTAATTCGTATTTCCCTTTTTATATGAAAAGGGTAATGACTATCACTACTAAAAAAGGAGAGAGATGTCCTTTGCCTCCTCGCCCGGTATGAAGAGAAAAAGGCCCACGTGAAACCAAAACATCCCTCTTATTGATATTATTGATACGAGCGCATTTCATGCCTTCCTATGACATTCGGAAACATCCTGAATCCAGTCCAGGATCGGATACCCTTTCCTCTATTCTGGAATAGGGGATAACTTAATAGGTGTTCCTTATTCAGCAGGATAAAGTAGATGTCCACCTCATTACACAGTTTATTATCTTGACATTCTATTAAACTTTAGGTAACAATTCTCCATCATCTCCAATGAACATTGACCTGAATCGCTTTTCACCGGTTAAACTTTTTCTAAGTTTTTGAAGGGCAAGTGTCCCATCAAGTTCTATTTTTAGGATGCAGGGGGAGGGGATGTAAGAGGAGGAATGGTGTTTCAATCCCGGTTAGCTCTGGCCTGTAAGAAAGGAGGTCCGAAATGAGGGTTCCCACGGTTAAGAAAAAGAGAGGACTAGGTCTGTTGCCGAAACTACTAATGGGAGTTCTTATACCGATTCTGTTGGCTTTTATAGTCATCGGGAGCATGGTGTTCTACAGTTGGAACATTGGGGGGAGGCCATTTTTTATAAGCATTAAAGACAACGGATCGCAGAAGCTAACAGAATTAAAAACATTTTTTTTGACGGAAACAAGGACCTACACTGGCGGAATGGTGGAAAAGATAATCAAGACAAAAGCCTTGGATGTGGTGGGACAGATGGAGGTGGTTTTTCGATCCAATCCCAAAATGAAAAAGGAAGATCTGCTGAAAGACCAGGTCATTCAATCGATTGCCGTCCAAAAGATTGGAGAGATGGGACATACTGCCGTCTGTGATGTTCAAGGTGTCATTTATTTCCATAAGGATCCTACATTGATTGGGATGTCTTTGAATCAAATCTACGGGAAAAATCCTGAGTTATTGAGGATTATGGAGGCCGGTGCTAAAGGTCCGACTGCTGATTATTATGATTGGAAGGATGCGGACGGAAGGATTCATTCTAAATATATCTATTTGAACCCGATCAAAGGCTCGGAATATGTTGTATTGGCAGATGCTTACGTCGAGGAATTTTCGAAACCTGTGAAAGCGATCGAAGACAGGATGAGGCAGATCGAAAGAAGATATCTTGAGGAATACAATAAAAGTTTCGGTATTTTCTTCCTGATCATTTTGATCACTCTCCTCGTGCTTATAGCTGTGGTTTTCTTATTTTCTCGGTTGGTGGTTCATCCCATCAAGTACCTCTCCGAAGTGGCTGATACAATCAGTATGGGAGAGCTGAATGTTCCCATCAACCTTAAAGCGAAAGGAGAGGTCGGTCTTCTGGTCGAATCCCTGGAACGAATGCAGGCGAGTGTGAAGGCCGCCATCGAACGATTACAAAAGAAGAAGGGATAAAATGATCATTCTTTTTTTCGTTGACAACATTGGCAGGGTTTAATATCAAAAGGGGAATATCTATCACATTTCAAGGGAGGTATAATGATGAGACGTTTAATTGTATTGGGAGTCATTATTTTTTTGGTCTTTGGCGTTTCCTCCGTATGGGCTCAAAAGCCGGTTCGGTTATCCATTGTGACAGGAGGTACAGGAGGAGTCTATTACCCAATGGGTGGAGGAATGGCCAGTATCCTATCGAAATACATCCCCTATGTGGAGGCAACGGCAGAAGTGACGACTGCCTCTGTGGATAACTGTCTTCTGGTGGGTAGGGGGAAGGCGGATTTAGCCCTGATCATGGCAGATGTCGGATGGGATGCTTATCAGGGAAGGGAGAAATTCCAGGAGAAAATTCCTCTAAGGACAGTAGCGGTTCTTTATCCAAATAACATGCATATCGTTACGTTGGAAGGTAAAGGCATTGAAAAAGTGACCGATTTGAAAGGGAAAAGGGTTTCGACGGGTGCTCCTGGGAGTGGAACGGAGGTGAAGGCCCTGAGAGTTCTTGAAGCTTATGGATTGGACCCCAGTAAGGATATGTCAAGGGATAAATTGGGCGCCTCTGAATCAGCAGGTGCACTGAAGGACAGGAAGATCGACGCCTACTTCTGGGACGGAGGCCTTCCAACGGCATCCGTGACAGACTTAGGTGCCACTCCAGGGATAAAGATCAAACTGATTGGTCATGGGGAGGCAGTTTCTAAGATGAGGGAAAGATATGGGCCGATCTATATAAAATGGAGCATTCCTTCAAAGACCTATCCTGGACAGGAGGCGGAGGTTTCGATTGCGGTGGTATGGAATATTCTGGTTTGTCACGAAAAGATGAAAGGGGATTTGGCTTATGATATCGTGAAGACCCTTTTTGATCATAAACCGGAGTTAGTTGCCGTCCATCGAGAAGCACGGTCCTTATCCTTGGAGTCCCAGCCAGGTGGGGGATCTCCGATTCCATTCCATCCAGGAGTGATTCGATATTTTAAGGAAAAAGGATTGAATATTAAATAATTGAAATCGAAACGATCGCCCCTCCTGATATGGATTGGCATACTGATCGTAGCAGGAGGGGTTTTTCTATTCAAAAAAGTGACCCTACTTCATATCGAGAATATGGATCGCCCCAAGGCGATCCATATTCAGATGAGGCCCCCTGAAACATTTTCCATGTTCTACATTCATTCGATCTACAAGGAGCCTGTTGTCGAAGAATTCCAGGCTGGAAAAGAGGCAATTATTCTTAAAGGAGTGAGGACGAAGAGCTCTGCCATCATGGAATATTATGGATTTGAAGATACGACGGGATTCCATCTGATGAATCAGAAGCTAGGGGCTGTCTTTATTATTCGAAGGGGGATGGGAGAAGGGCAGGGCGTGATTGTGAGAGATAGAAAGATCTACTTGAGTGAGATCGGAGAAAGAGGGGATCGAATTCAATTGAGAGTTGAATCGGTTTCTTTGGGGAAATATCTTCTCTCACTCATTTGGAAATATCATTAGAGAAGAGGGGAGGAAGGGCAGAGATTTGGAAGAGAAAAAGAGAAGAGAAGATCAGGAAGTTTTAATTACAGAAGAGGCCCTTAAAGAAGCCGAGAAGTACATCGAAGAGGAAGAGGGGCCCTCTCGGCGGCTGACCGGGAGGATGGATGTTTTCATCACCGTAGTGGCTGTGGTGATGTCACTGATCCACCTCTATGCCGCCATCGGGATAATCATGACTCAGGTGTTGAGGGGAATCCATGTCATGTTCGTCCTCTTTCTCTCTTTCTTAGTCTTCCCGTCCTTCAAGCGTTTTAAGGATCGGATTATCTGGTATGACTTTCTTCTTGCCATTCTCGGCATTGCCGTGATCGTCTATATGTTGGCCGACTTCGACCAATTCATCTACCGCTCTGTGATCCCGAATTTCTGGGATAAGCTCTTTGGAGTGATATTGATTCTATTGATACTGGAGGCTACTCGGAGAACAACGGGTTGGGTCATGCCTGCCATTGTCACCGCTTTTATTGTTTATGCATTCATTGGGCCGGAGCTCCCCAAACCTTGGACACATCGGGGATATGACATTGACCGAATTGTTGGGCATATGTATATGACCCTCGAAGGGATCTTTGGGGTTCCAATCGATGTCTCATCGACCTTCATCATTCTCTTTACCATCTGGGGTGCTTTTTTAGAGTTCTCAGGTGCTGGAAAGTTCTTTATCGACTTTTCCTTTGCAGCCATGGGCGGAAAATCGACCAGTGCAGGTCGAACCGTGACACTGTCCTCTTTCCTCCTCGGGGGTCCTTCTGGAAGTGGTGTGGCTACGACCGTGACATTGGGGTCGGTGGCCTATCCGATGTTAGCCAAGGCAGGCTATAGTAGGGATGCTGCCGGAGGGCTTCTTTCGGCAGGAGGGATTGGGGCAATCCTTTCACCGCCTGTTCTGGGTGCAGCCGCCTTTCTCATCGCAGAATTCTTAAAGATCTCCTACTTAGATGTCATCATCATGGCCTGTATCCCGACCTGTCTTTACTACTGGTCGATTTTTTTAATGGTGGAGCTGGATGCTAAAAAGTTCGGGGTCAAAGAGATTGCTTTCGATAAAACCTATAGTTTGGGACAGCTCACCTACCTCTACGGATTTCACTTCATCTCTCTCATCGCCATTGTGGGGATCATGGTGATAGGCTTTACGCCCATCTATGCAGTCTTTTGGGCCACGGTGATCACCTTTGCACTCAGTTTTATTAGGAAGGATACGGGTCTTTATCCCAAGAAGTTAGTGAAGGCATTGAGAGGAGGCTCGATCGGGGTATTGAGCGTTGCCTCCACCTGTGCCGCCGCTGGAATCATTGTGGGTGTGGTGACCCTGACCGGACTGGGATTAAAGTTTAGTTCGATTATCATCCAATATGCTGGGGGAAGTATTTTTTTAACAGCCGTCTTTACAGCGCTCATCGTTTGGGTGATTGGGCTTGCCGTCCCCGTCACAGCTTCCTATATCATTTCAGCGGTCATCGCTGCACCGGCAATGATACAACTTGGGGTTCCTGATTTTGCTGCCCATATGTTTATCTTCTATTACGCCATTCTTTCAGAAGTCTCTCCACCCACGGCTCTCTCATGTTTTGCGGCTGCGGCTCTCACGAAAGGGAATCCCTATAAGACGACGATGTATGCCTGGAAATATACCCTTCCTGCCTTTATCGTGCCCTTTATGTTCACCCTTGACCCCAAAGGAGTTGGCATTTTGCTCAAAGGGCCGGCAGTCGACGTCATCTGGACAACCCTCACCGCCTTTATCGGGATTGCAGCCCTGGCAGGAGGGGTGGAGAACTGGTTTTTTAAGAAGACAACAATTTATGAACGAATCATGCTCATTGGGGCAGGGTTACTGTTGGTCTACCCCATCCCGTTATACGACATCATCGGGTTCGGGTTGGTGGCCGTGGTGATTATTTCGCAAAAGTTAAAAAAGGATGAACCAATTTCTCTCACAGGTGGACGCTGAACTCCCCCACCTTAGGATTGACCAATCGAGCATAGTCGCTATATTTGATTTTCAATGTTTCCACATGACTTCCTGCCTGGGAAACGATCCATTCGTCTTGGGTGAGAGCTTAATTAACCCATGCTTTTAAAGGATCAGAAACCTTTGATTCCCATCAAAGAATATTGCAAGAAAGATTCATGATCAAAACCTTGAGGAGTTTTTTATTCCTCACATTCATATCCCTTTCTTTGACAGGTTGTGGAAACCTGTTCTATCTCTCAAAGCTGGGATGGCATCAATCCTTCATCACTTTTCATAGTGTCCCGGTTCAAGAGGTTTTAGAGCAGGAAGGAGTCGAGGAAGAAGCCAAGGAGAAGATCCGTTTCGTCCAGGAGGTAAAGCGCTACGGTGAAGAGAAGTTGGGTCTCACGAGGACGAAGAGTTACTCAAAATATTTTGAAGTGAAAGATTCTGTCCTTCATGTCATTACCGCCTCCGAGAAGGATCGCCTCCAACTCTATTATTGGGATTTTCCCATCACCGGCAAGGTGACCTATAAGAGCTTTTTTACGAAGGAAGATGTTCTAAAGGAGAAACGATTTCTCGAAACGAAGGGGTACGACACGTTTATCCAAAAAGTCGGGGCCTATAGCACGCTCGGATGGCTGAAAGACCCCATCTTTTCTTCCATGCTCCAATGGGATGAAGCTACCCTCGCCAATCTCATCCTCCATGAAATGACTCATGCCACGATCTATTTTAAAGGCCAGACCGACTTCAATGAACAGATAGCTACCTTCATTGGGAATCAAGGTGCCATCGAATTCTTAGGAGAGAGATATGGATTGGGATCGAGAGAAGTGGACAAGGCTCATCATGTTCAGGAAGACGACCTCCTTTTTTCTAAATGGATCGATCATGCCTGTGGGCAGCTGTCCGATTTCTATTCGAGGGATATTTCAAAGGATGAGAAATTAAGAGGGAGGAAAGAGTTATTCAAGTCCATCAAAGAAGAATTTAGACAGATAAAAGGTCAGTTCAAAACGGATGGCTACAAAGATTTTGAAAAGATGAACCTCAATAATGCGGTGTTATTGGCCTATCGCAGATATATCCATCGCCTCGAAAATTTTCAGGCCCTTTACGAACAATTAGCGAGGGATATCAGAAAGGTCGTGGAGTATTTTAAGGCCATCCAGGTTTCAGGGGATAAGGTTGTCCTGCAATTTTTTTCGGAATGAAGTTCTTTTATCATTCTGAAATCTGCAATACGCAATCCAACATCTAAAATGATTATCGTTCCCGCTTCCCTTTAATGAATTCCTCCACCATAGCCTTGGCCTCATTGTCAGGGAATTGAGTGATGGGATGTTTCATCGTATAGGCGGAGATAGAAAGAAGAGGGCCTCCGATCCCACGTTCACGGGCGAGTTGGCAACATCGGATGGCATCAATAGTCATCCCACCACTATTGGGAGAATCTTCCACAGAAAGTCTCATCTCGAGGTTGAGGGGGACTTCTCCAAACCCCCTTCCTTCCATTCGTAGAAAACAGACCTTGTTGTCATTCTGCCACGGAACATAATCGGAGGGACCGATATGAATATTCTCCGGTTCTAATGGAACACCGAGTTGGGATTGAATCGCTTCGGTCTTGGAGATCCGCTTATTCTTCAGGCGATGTCGATTGAGCATATTAAGGAAGTCGGTATTTCCGCCTGTGTTAATCTGGTAGGTTCGGTCTAAACGCACCCCTCGATCTTCGAAGAGTTTTGCCAACACCCGATGGATGATGGTAGCTCCCATTTGGGATTTGACGTCGTCTCCCACCACTGGAATTCCTTTCTCTTCGAACCGTCTTGCCCACCGAGGATCGGAGGCGATGAAACTGGGGATGCAGTTGATTAAACTTACCTCTGCACTTAAACAGGCCTCCGCATAAAACTGAGTGGCTTGATCTGACCCCACAGGAAGGTAGTTGAGGAGGATTTCCACTCCAGAATCCTTAAGAACCTTCTCCACGTGGCAAGGTTTTTGATTGGCGACGAGGAAGATACGATCTTCAGGGTAATCATTCATATGTTCCGAGACCCCGTCCAACACCTCCCCCATGGAGACCGTCACGGCAGAATCATTGAAGTTCGGAAAAATAATTTTGGTGCAATTGGGCTTGGCGAAGAGGGCTTCTCTGAGGGGTTTCCCCACTTTTCTTCGATCGATATCAAAGGCCGCACCCACCTCAATATTCCAAGGTTTGTAGCCTCCGATATCCAGGTGCATTAAGCCAAGGGATTCAAATTTCGGATTTTTCTGGCTACTGGCTCGATAAAATTCAATCCCCTGGATGAGGGCGCTGGCGCAATTTCCGGCGCCCACAATGGCAATTCGAATCGGCTTTTTCTCCATAGAAGAGTCCGACCTTTCTAAAGAATATCCTCATCCTTTCTCAAGTCAATTTAATTATCGTATTTCATTCCAAATGTCAAGCCATTTGGGACAAAAGATGAATCATTTTCCTTGACTTCTTTGTTTTTATTTGATAATTTCCGCAAGAATTCATTTACTTGACGATAAAGATGAAAAAAAGGAAATCCAAATTTCTTCGACAACCTGTCCAGCATTTAGATATTAAAAAAACGAAAAACCTTCTCGATCTTGTTCAAGCCTTCCAGCATACCTCTTTTCAAAGCCGAAATGTCTTTAAATGTTTTGAAGTCTTTCGAAAAATGCTCGATGATCCTGCCTGCATCATCTTTTTGGGGCTGTCCGGGGCGATGATCCCCGGCGGGATGCGTAGAGTGATCCACGAAATGATCAAGATGAAATTGGTCGATGTGATCGTCTCCACCGGTGCTAACATCTTTCATGATATTTTCGAGAGCTTTGGATATCGACATTATGTCGGGTCCGAGGAAGGCGATGACGATGCCCTGCGGAGACATCGTATCGTACGAGTTTATGATGCACTAATGGATGACCATGAAATCAATCAGGTGATTCGCCTTCTCTCAAAGGTTCCGGAAAAGTTGGAGGAGAGGGTCGTTTCCTCAAGGCGATATTTGGAGGTTTTGGGGAGCACCCTCAAAGATGAGGGATCCATTCTCAAGACTGCCTCCCGCTATGGGGTTCCTGTCTTTATTCCTGCCTTGAGTGACAGTTCCATCGGAATCGGTCTGACCTTTCTCCACCTTCGAAAGAAAGTTCCCTCGGAAGGACTCCTAATCGATCAGATTCGGGATGGTTTCGAGATCGCTCAATTGAAGAAAATGGCCTCCGTCACCGGAGCAATTTACATTGGAGGAGGAGTTCCCAAAAATTATAT
>Ga0256868_10001413_pt1 | contig 13149 bp, 13 predicted proteins | sample RVTome_13_FD_187341 | JGI IMG/M metagenome (GOLD analysis project Ga0256868, IMG submission 187341) | Soil microbial communities from uranium-contaminated site in the Upper Colorado River Basin, Wyoming, United States - RVT92D227 HiSeq ... | reverse complement strand
CGTGTTTTTTCAAAGTTTGATAAGGATATATTACAAAATAGCAATTTTCAAACTGTACATGAGGCAATGAACCGCATTGCTAATTATTTTGAAAAGGAAACAAGTTTTATGACTTGGGGTAATTAACATTCTATGTAACTATAAAAAATATAATAAATATGCTATTATTACGGGGTATCAAATGGTTCAGGATTCTTTAAAAACTATAAAAAATGCAGAAAATAAAGCAATTGAACAAATTGAAAATGCAAAAAAAGAATCTGAAAAAACAATTGAAAATGCAAAAAAAATTGCGGAAAAAGAAAAACAAAAGATAATTGATGACGCAAAAAAACAAGTTGAACAACAAATCAAAAAAACACAAGAAAAAGCAAAAACAGAAACAACAAAGATAAAACAAGAAAGTAAAAAAGAGATGTCAGAAATACAAAAGAAATCTGAAAAAAACATACAATCAGCAGTTGACTTAATACTAAAGGAGATGGAAGAGGGGGGATAATCAATACTTTTTCCAGCTCCGATGAAAAAAGTAACACTTATTGTGCATCGAGACTATATAGAAAATATCATAAAAACACTTCATAAAAAAGGTTTAATGCAAATAATGGATATAACAAAAGACGAACCACAAATTTTAGACGATTCTGAAAAAGCGGGCATGCACCCTGACGCAGAAACTTGTGCGATTTATGAACTAAGACTAACAAGACTTATAGATATTTTAAAAAGAATAACTCCGCATAAAAAAGGAATTAAAGCAATACTTTCACCTGAACTTTTACAAACTAAAAACGTTGTTGAATCATCTATTGAAGAGTTGTTTTCATGCGCTGAAGGATATCTAGATAAAACTGAAAAAAAAATACTTGAAAAAGAAGAAAAACTACAAGCTTTAAATGAGCAAAAAGAAAAAATCAATCGAGATCTTGAAAAAATAAAATATCTAGTTGATTTTGACTTTAACCTTTCAGATATAGGTGAATCTAAATACCTAATTGTAAAAGCAGGTATAACAAAAGATATTAATTTTATAAATGAACAAATTAAAAAAATAGACTCTGTAACTATTTTTTCTAAACAGTTTGGAACTAAGAAAAATATAGAATGGGCTGTTCTTCTAGTAGCACATAAAAAGTATCAAGAGGAAATTGAAAAAATTTCAAAAGCAAGTATCTCTGAGTTTTCTTTTGAAAAATCTAATGCTAACCCAAAGGATGCAATTAAACAATTAAAAAAAGAAATACAAGATATTGAACAACAAAAAAATAAAATAATTTCTGAACTAAGAGTTTATTCAAAAGCACAACTATCAGATTTACTAGCACTTCGTGAAGAAATACAAATTCAAAGAATTAGAAAAGAAATATCAAATAATTTTGCAAAAACAAACTCGTCATATATAATCAAAGGATGGATTTTAGAAAAAGATGAACAAAGAATAAAAAATGAACTATCTAATGCTTCGAATAATTACGTTGTACAAAGCTTTGAAAAACCAAAGGAGAGCCGAGACAACCCACCAACATATATAAAAACGCCTTGGTCGGCTGAAGGTTTTAAAAGTCTTGTTAACCTTTTTTCGGTACCTCGTTACAATGAAATAAATCCTACTGTTATAATGGGTATCTTTTTCATATTATTTTTTGGAATAATGCTAGGAGATGCAGGATATGGTTTAGTACTACTTTGTCTATCTTTATTTGGTTTTTTTAAACTTGGAAAGCATAGTAAACTGTTCAGGGATTGGTCTTTTATGGGTATCTGGATGGGAATTATTACAACCATCTTTGGCTTTTTGACAAATAGTTTCTTTGGAGATTTAGTACCTAGATTTATATATGGTAATCCAGAGGCAAAACTTTTTGAGTTTGACATATTTGGAATTCATTTTGAGCCATTAGTAGACCCTATAAAAGATCCTATTTCAATACTTATTGTTGCTTTGATATTTGGACTTATACATCTTAATGTTGGGCTATTACTTGGAATTATTCAGACATTAAAACAAAAAAAATTCAAAGAACTTATTACAATGAAACTATGTTGGGTGTCACTTCAAATTGGTGGCGGGATTATAATTTGTAAGCTTATTCTTGATTTTCAGTTTTCAGATACTTTAATGTTAATCGGTGCAGGTTTAGTAATTATTGGAATTATTCAGCTATTCGCAAGTACCGGCCCCATAGGATTTTTTAGCATAACTGGTTATGTAGGTGATTGGCTTTCATATGCTCGTCTATTAGCACTTGGTCTTGCAACATCGGGTATGGCACTTGCATTTAATGTTATATCTCAATTACTTTCAGATATGATACCATCATTTCTAGGTATTTTAATCTTGATGTTAATTGTATTTGTTGTTTTATTCTTTTTAAAAATACTTAATAGAGTAGGAATTGCTATATGGGCAGTTATAACAGTTATATTAATGGTTTTATTTTTAATATATTCAGATGTTGTAAATACAACATTTATAAGTGTATTAATTAGCCTTTTACTTGTTATAATAATGCTTTTAGTATTGCATGTTGTAAATCTTATTCTTCAAGCACTTGGTGCAGCGATTCATTCACTTAGGCTTCAATATGTTGAATTTTTCAACAGATTTTATGAAGGCGGCGGGCATGAGTTCTCGCCTTTTGAAATGAAAAGAAAATATACAAAAGTAGAAGAAAAAAAATGAGAATATAAATGGAGGAAAAAATATATGAAAAAAATGAGAAAAGCAGCAATATTTGCAATGCTACTAACTGCTTTCCTATTTTTTGGAAGTGTTGTGGCATTAGCACAAGAAAGTGAAATAACTCAAAATGAAAGCGATAGTAACAAAGCACTTGTAATATTCGGTTGTGCACTAGCACTTGGAATTACAGGTATAAGTGCTGCAATTGGGCTTGCGTTCTCGGGATCATCTGCTATAGCAGTAACTGCAGAAAAACCAGATATATTTAGCAAACTTTTAATCTTGCAAGTTTTACCAATGACACAATCAGTATACGGGCTATTAACCGCTATTTTACTTATGATGGGTGCAGGACTTCTTGGCGGAGGAGATGTAACTGTAACACCACTTATGGGAATGGGTGCAGTATGGATAGGCCTTGTAGTGGGACTAACAGGAACATCAGCAATAAATCAGGGTATGGTTGCATCATCATCAATAAGCGCAGTAGGCCGAAACCCTGATGTTGTATCAAAAGGTATAATCTTTACTGTTATGACAGAAACAATTGCAATATTTGGTTTATTGTTAGGTATTCTACTCATGGTGGGACTAGGATTTCTATAAAAACTAGGTAAATGAGACTATGTCAACTGAAAAAATCATCGAACAGATACAAAAAGATGCAGAAAAAGAAACCAAAGAAATACAGCTATTTGCAGAAAAACAAACAAAAACAATAATTCTTGAATCAAAAAAACAAGCAAAAGAAGAAGCAGATAAAATACTTGAAACAGGTAAAAAACAAGCAGAAAACATTCATAGAATAATTATTTCTAAAGAAAACCAAAACAAAAAACGAGAAATAATTAACTTTAAAGAAGAAATAATTGACGAATGTTTTATCAAAGCCCATCAGAAACTATCAACTATAAAAGGAAAAACATACGAGGATATAGTTTCTAAATACGCACAAGAAGGAATAAAAAAACTTGGCAAAGACTGTAACGTTCTAATATCAAGAAGCGAAGACAAAAAAATCATCGAAAAACTAGGCTTAAAATCATCAGGAAACATAGAAGCACCTGGCGGAATAAAACTAGTCTCAAAAGATGGAAAAATAATACTTGACTACACATTTGATGGCATACTTAAAAGGGATAAAGACAAAATAAGAAACAAAGTTGGAAAACTGCTTTTCTCAAAATAAAAAAAATATGAGGTATAGATGTTAGAAGAATTGTTTAACCCAGCAGGATATCCATTTTGGATACTAATAATTACAATAATAGCTGGGACTATAGCAATTATATCTAGACCTTTTTCCACATATGTAAAATTTGTCTACCCAAATGCTAAATATGAAGCAATGGGAAATTCCTATGTAACCGAAAAAAATCTAAGTAGTCTTGTTGAAAGTAAAAATCTAGCTGACTTCAAAGAAAATCTAAATTCTCTCAAAGACTATAAAATTGGAGGAGAAACTACGTATGATATACAAAAATCACTAGATGGTTTGTTTTATCAAACCATTGAAATGATGAAAAAAGATGGCTCTAAAAAAATGTATGATTTTTATAACACATATATTGAAAAAATAGATATGTATCTTATTAAAAAGGAGCTTAGAAACAAACTTAAAAACAATGAAGTAGATGAAAAAAGTATTGAAAGTGCTATTCTTCCTACTACAAAAAAACTACTCTACAATATAAAAAATAAAGAAAACCTTTCACAGATTCTATTAGATTTTGGATTTCATAAAGATATCGCAAAAGAACTTGCAAATCAAAAAATTGATTACATGGAAATAGACAACGAAATTGATAAATATATAATAAACAAGTTTATCAAAGTAAAAGTTCCATATAAATGTGAACAAGGCAAAAATAATTTTATTAAAACATATCTTGATATTTACAATATCAAATTTTTATTGCGCTGTAAACAACTTGGTTTTAATAAAGAAACATGCATGAAATATTTCAACGGTGAAGGAAGAGAAATAGCAAAATGGAAATACAAACAACTTACAGAAATGGATGGTGTCGGACAAGTAATATCTGGTCTTGAAGGTACATCATACTATGAAATATTAAAAAACTCAATAGAAGAATACAATAAAGAAAAAACTGTTCAAATACTTGAAAATCGTCTTGACACTCTGTTTTTAAAAATCCTCAAAGACATTTCAACACAAAACTATACAACAATTGGACCAACACTAAGATTTTTAGTTTCAAAAGAATATGAAATACAAAACCTCAAAGTCATTGCAAAAGGTGTCGCTGAAAATTTATCTAAAGATCTTATAAAAAAATTCTTAATTCTAGAAGGTGCCACATGAAACTTGCAGGTTTATGTGACAAAGACACAGCCGCAGGTCTTAGACTTGCTGGTGTAAAAGAATTATTCATACCAGAAAAAAACGAACTACCGCTTTGGAATAAAATTAAAGAAAGAAATGATATAGGAATTTTATTTATCACAGAAGAAATAGTAACAACACTTGACAATCATCTAAAGGATTATCGTTTAATTAATAATATCCCGATAATCATTGAAATACCTGACAAAAAAGGTAGAAAAAAAGACCATATTGATTTTGTAACTCATCTTATTAAAAAAGCAGTTGGTATTGAAGTAGATAAAGAAAAAATCAAATAAAAAAACTTGGAGGAAAATAACATATGAAAAAAGAAACCAAACAAGGCAGAATTATACGAATCTCAGGTCCTGTCATAGAAGCAGATGGAATGCGTGGGACAAAAATGAACGATGTAGTAAGAGTCGGAGAAGAAAACTTAATCGGAGAAATAATTAGACTTAATGAAGATAATGCAATCATTCAGGTTTATGAAGATACAAATGGGCTTAAACCAGGTGAAAAAGTAATATCAACAAATGAACCCCTCTCCGTAGAGTTAGGACCAGGTCTGTTAACAAATATTTACGATGGTATACAAAGACCATTACCTGATATCATGAAAAAAACAGGTAATTTTATCACTAGAGGTGTTGAAGCACCAGCACTGGATCGTAGAAAAAAATGGATGTTTAAACCAACTGCAAAACCTGGCGATATAGTTCAGAGTTGTGATATCATTGGTGAGGTTGAAGAAACCTCAATTATTACTCATAAAATAATTATTCCTCCAAATATAAAAGGTAAAATTTTAAAAATGGAAAAAGAAGGAAAATATACTGTAGAAGACACCATCTGCGTTATTTCAACAGATAATGGTGATAAAAAACTTCAACTGATGCAACGCTGGCCAGTTCGTATGCCAAGACCTATATCTAAAAAATACGACCCAGGTATACCATTAATAACAGGTCAACGTGTAATTGATACATTTTTCCCAATCGCAAAAGGTGGAACAGCAGCCATTCCAGGTGGTTTTGGAACCGGCAAAACTGTAGCACTTCACCAACTTGCAAAATGGAGTGATGCTCAAGTCGTTGTCTATGTTGGTTGCGGTGAACGTGGAAACGAGATGACTGAGGTGCTTAGGGAGTTTCCAGAACTCAAAGATCCAAAGACCGGTGAACCATTAATGAACCGTACAGTTCTTATTGCAAATACAAGTAATATGCCTGTTGCGGCTCGTGATGCTAGTGTGTATACAGGTATTACAATTGCTGAATACTATAGAGATATGGGATATGATGTAGCACTTATGGCAGATAGTACTAGTCGTCTTGCTGAGGCAATGCGTGAAATCTCAGGCCGATTAGAGGAGATGCCTGGTGAAGAAGGTTATCCTGCATATCTTGCTAGTCGTCTTGCAGAGTTTTATGAGCGTGCAGGACGTGTTAAACTTACATCAACAAAACAAAAAGAAGGAAGTGTATCTGTAATGGGTGCAGTTAGTCCTCCTGGCGGAGACTTTTCTGAACCTGTTTCACAAAACACACTTCGTATCGCTAAAGTATTTTGGGCACTTGATGCAGATCTTGCAGACCGTCGACATTTCCCATCAATTAACTGGCTAAAATCTTATTCACTATATTTAGATGAAGTGCAAAACTGGTGGAAAAAAGAAGTTGGTGAAGATTGGCTAAAACTACGAACAAAAGCAATGGCACTATTACAGAAAGAATCAGAATTACAAGAAATTGTAAAACTAGTGGGACCAGATGCCCTTCCACAACGTGAAAGAGCAACACTTGAATCTGCTCGCATGATTCGTGAGGATTTTCTACAACAGAGTGCATATCATCCAGTTGATACGTATTGTTCAGCTAAAAAACAATATGATATGCTTCGACTAATCTTAAAATTTAATGATTTAATAATAGATGCAGTTGGAAAAAATGTACATATCGATGATATTATAGCTATGAAGAGTCGCGAAAATCTAGCTAGAATGAAAAATGTTTTAAACAAACAATTTGAAAAACAATTTAAAGAAACAGAAAACGAACTAGAAAAAGAAATAAAATCTCTCATTAATGGAGGAAATTAAGATGAGCAATAAAGACATAGAATATACGACTGTTACTGAAGTTACAGGGCCACTTATTATTGTTGAAGGAATAAAAGATGTTGCTTACAACGAAGTTGTAAAAATAAAACTTGCATCTGGTGAAATAAGAACAGGACAAGTACTTGAGACATTTTTAGATAAAGCAGTGATCCAGGTTTTTGAAGGAACCAAAGGGCTTGACACAGATAAAACAAGTGCAAGATTCATAGGAGAAACAATGAAACTAGGCGTATCAAAAGATATGTTGGGTAGAATTTTTGATGGAACAGGAAATCCAAAAGATGATGCACCACCAATTATTCCAGAGGATAGTCGTGATATAAACGGAAATCCAATAAATCCTTATTCCCGACAATATCCTCAAGAGTTTATACAAACAGGTATTTCAACAATTGATGGGCTTAATACTCTCGTACGAGGCCAGAAATTACCTATATTTTCAGGTGCTGGTCTTCCTCATAATGAGATGGCTGCTCAAATAGCAAGACAAGCAAAGGTACTAGGTAAACAAGAAAAATTTGCAGTAGTATTTTGTGCAATGGGAATTACAGCCGAAGAAGCAAATTTGTTTATTCGTGATTTTGAAAACACAGGTGCACTTGAGAGAACGGTTATGTTTTTAAATCTTGCAAATGACCCAACAATTGAACGAATAATTCTACCACGTATGGCACTTACATGTGCAGAATATCTTGCATTTGACCTTGATATGCATGTACTAGTTATTCTTACTGATCTTACAAATTATGCAGAAGCACTCAGAGAGATAGCAGCAGCCCGTGAAGAGGTCCCTGGACGACGTGGATACCCAGGTTATATGTATACTGATCTTTCAACGATATATGAACGTGCAGGGCGTATAAAAGGTAAAAAAGGGTCGATTACACAAATTCCTATGCTTACAATGCCGGATGATGATATAACTCATCCAATACCTGATTTAACTGGCTATATTACAGAAGGGCAGATTGTTTTAAATCGCGGTCTAAACAAAAAAGGTATCTATCCACCTGTTGCAGTACTACCATGTTTGTCTCGTTTGATGGATAGAGGTATTGGGGAAGGTCGTACTAGAGAAGATCATGCAGATGTTTCAAATCAACTTTATGCAGCATATGCAGAAGGAAATGACCTACGCGATTTAGTAGCAATAGTCGGAGAAGATGCATTATCTGAAAGAGACCAAAAATTCTTGCGTTTTGCAGATGAATTTGAAAAACGATTTGTCGCACAGGATAAACATGAAGATAGAACAATAGAGCAGACCCTTAATATCGGTTGGGAGCTACTTTCGATTATACCAAAAGCAGAACTAAAGAAAATTGATGAAAAATACATAAAAAAATACCATCCTGAAAAAATAAAGAAAGAGTAAAATAAAATGGCAGAGCAGATAATGGAAGGCGTAAGCCCAACTAGAATGGATCTACTAGATATTCGTAAAAAATTAGTCTTAGCTGAAAAAGGACATAAACTCCTAGAAGAAAAAAGGGATGCTCTTGTAGAAAAATTCTTCGGAATTATTCATAAAAGAAACGAACTTGTAAAACAAACAGATGTTGATTTTTCAAATGCTTTTTTATCTCTAATACAATCACAAATGATACTGGGAGAAAAACAAGTAGAAGATATATCATATATAACACCAGATATTGGCATAATAGACATAGAAACAGATAATATAATGGGTGTAAAAATACCAAAAATGAACAAGTCACAAATAAAACAAGAGCTAAAGCCTAATTATGGTTTTATGGAGACATGTTCAAAATTAGATGATACACAACAAGAATTCAAACAACTTTTAACAAAACTTGTGGATCTTGCAGATTTAGAAGGAAGTATTAAATCATTAACAGTTGAAATAGAAAAAACTAAAAGACGGGTAAATGTGCTTGAAAACAACCTTATCCCAAAACTTAAATCTACAATTAAATACATAGAAATGCAACTTGAAGAAAGAGAAAGAGAGGATTTTTTTAGACGAAAAAGAATAAAAGCATTAATAGAAGCAAAAAAGAGTTAAACATGAATAAAATAGAAGAAGACCCAATACTTGGAAGTTTTTTTGATACACCTGAAAAAAAGGCAAAATGGCTTGTTAGAATAAAATTTTTTTATATACTTTTCATACTTTTTATGATTGTAGGAATATCTTTCTTAATTTTTTGGTATTTTTTTAAATAAAAAAAGGAAAAAAGTTTTAGACGTCTTTTCCCATATCCCAAACTGCTTTTAATGCAAGAAGCGCAACAATAGGTCCTACAAAAATTGCAAGAGTAAATGATAAACTTTCTAGTATCTCTTTAATACCACTAAGATTTGCTGGTAAATCTTTAAAAACTGCATACATAACAAGTAATGCCATTCCTGCAATCAAAAAACCTGGTGTTTCTTTTTTGGTAATTGTTCCTTCACCTAATACTGTCAATAAACCTATTATCACACCAAGTAATACCAATATCCAAGCAATTATTCCAGATATATCTGAATTAAACAGAGTAGTTCCTGATGTTCCATCAAGCTTAGTCCATGCTTCAACTATTCCTAAAAGACCAGCTATAATTATACCTGTTATAAAAGAAAACATTCCTACTTTTGACATTATTTCATTTTTTAACATATTTTTATTTTCCTCCACCGTTTTTCTACCCAAAAACTAATATTATTAAATAAATATTTCTAATATTTTAATTAAGAAAAGAAAAATTGAAATATAGCTCCTGTATACAACAGTTAAAAAATTGTTATGAATTTCCTTTGAATTATTAGGAAATTGTATAAATGGTGTACAAATTGACAGATAAAAAACTCGAGGAAAAACAGATTAAAGAAGAAAAACCTGAAGAAATGCCACCTATTGATGAGTGGATTAAAAAACAGGATTTTAAAACGACAGCTGATATTAAAGTTCCTGAACTTCTACTAGATCAGGTAATTGGTCAGGATAAATCTGTTGGAATTATAAGGAAGGCTGCTGAGCAGAAACGTCATGTTATGCTTATTGGTGATCCTGGTACTGGTAAATCTATGGTTGCACGTGCAATGACCGCTTTTTTACCAAAAGAAGAACTTGAAGATATTATTGTTTATCCAAATAACGATGACGCAAATACTCCTCATATTCGTGTTGTTCCAGGTGGTAAAGCAAATGAAATAGTAAAATCTCAAAGAGATGACGCAAAGAAGAAAAAAGAACAACAGAATAGCATGATTTTTTCTATTGCTTTTTTGATTTTAATTATTTCAGCAGTAGCTGCTTTCTATGAGTTTTTTACACCTGTAGAAAACCCTACGCTTCATATAGAATATTTACTTTTTGGAGGCATTTTTGCTTTTATATTGATTCTATTTTTTTCAAGAGGAGCCTTAATGCAACGTAACACTCTTCATAATATCCCTAAGATCTTAGTTGCTCATGAAAAAAATGATTTACCACCTTTTATCGATGCAACAGCCGCGCATTCTGGTGCACTTCTTGGTGATGTTCGACATGACCCATTTCAATCAGCAGGTCTTGAAACACCACCACATCAACTAGTAGAAGCAGGCTCTATACATCGTGCACATAAAGGAGTTCTTTATATTGATGAGATAAACACTTTGAGTCTTCCATCTCAGCAGCATCTTTTAACAGCTATTCAAGAGAAAAAATTTCAGATAACTGGTCAATCTGAGCGTAGCTTTGGCGCTATGGTTAAAACAGAGGCTGTTCCTTGTGATTTTATCCTAGTATCTGCAGGTAATCTTGATGCATTAAAAGGTATGCATCCAGCTCTTCGTAGTCGTATACGTGGTTATGGTTATGAGGTATATCTGAATAGTAACATGGATGATAATAATGAAAATCGTGAGAAGCTTATTCGTTTTGTAGCTCAAGAAGTAAAAAAAGATGAGAGAATAGCTCATTTTGATCGTGAGGCTGTAGGTGAAATTATTCATGAAGCTCAACGTCGTGCTGGTAGAAAAGGTAAACTTTCCTTGCGTCTTCGTGAACTTGGCGGTCTGATTCGCGCAGCTGGTGATATTGCTTATGAAAAAGGCGATAAAATTGTTACTCCAGACCATGTTCTAGAAGCAAAAAAGATAGCTAAATCATTGGAACAACAAGTAGTTGATCGTGCAATTGAACAACGTCAGGACTATAGATCGTTTAAAACATCTGGTGCAGAAATCGGTGTAGTAAATGGTCTTGCAGTTCATACAGCAGATCCCTCAATGAGTGAATTCTCAGGACTTGTATTACCAATTGTAGCAGATGTTACACCTGCAGGTTCACAATCTGAAGGAAAAGTTATTGCAACTGGTAAACTAGGTGAAATTGCAAAAGAATCTGTTCTAAATATTTCTGCGATCATAAAAAAATATATGGGGCATGATATTTCTAAGAATGATATTCATATTCAGTTCATCGGAACATATGAAGGACTTGAAGGAGATTCTGCAAGTATTTCAGTTATAACAGCAGTTATTTCTGCGATGGAAAACATTCCTGTTCGTCAGGATGTAGCAATGACTGGTTCTCTTAGCATCCGTGGTACGGTACTACCGATTGGTGGTGCAACAGCAAAGATTGAAGCAGCAGCCAAAGCAGGTATTAAAAAAGTAATTATCCCAAAATCAAACCTTAATGATGTATTAATTGAGGATAAATATAAGGATCAAATAGAGGTAATACCAGTTGAAACACTACCTGAAGTAATAGAAATAGCGCTTGTTGGTAAAGGAAAAGAACAACTCTTAAAGAAACTTAAAGCAATGAAACCACTACATGTATCTGGTAAAATAGAGCTTGAATCAGATAAAAAAATAATACTACCTCATACAAAAATCATTGATTCTTCAAAATAAAATTTTTTATTCTTTTTTTAATTAATGTTTTAAACAAACAGCAAATATTGTTTTTAGGAAAAAAAATTATGAAAGCATTATTTATAGGTCGTTTTCAACCATTTCACAAAGGTCATCTAAAAGCAATAAAATATCTTTCAGATAAATATAATGAAATAATAATAGGCATTGGCTCGTCTCAATATAGTAATACAATCGATAACCCGTTTTCATCAGATGAAAGAATGTTAATGATAAAACAATCTTTGAAACAAGAAAATATAAAAAACTATAAAATAATTTTAATCCCAGATATCCATAATCCACCTAAATGGGTTGATCATATTTTATCAATAAATTCTGATTTTGATGTCGTTGTATCAAATAATGATTTTACAAAAAAATTATTTTTGGAAAAAGGTTTTAAAATTAAGAAAACACCATTATTTAATAAAAAAGAATATTCTGGTAAAGTTATACGCAAAAGGATTTCAGATAATGAATCATGGGAGAACCTTGTGCCTAAACCTTGCATTCAAATAATTAAAAATAGTGATAAAAGAATCAAAGAACTAAAATCTTAAAAAGAAAAAAAAATTAATTAACTTGTTTTTACAATTTTTTCATTAGAATAAGTTTTTGTATGTAAAATTATATTGCGTTGCTTAGTTTTTGTTGGGCTCGTGGGGTAGCTTGGTATCCTTCTACCTTGGGGTGGTAGTAACCTGAGTTCAAATCTCAGCGAGCCCATTCTCGCCTTCAGGAGAGTTTCCACCTGTAACAAGAGAGGTTTTAGGCTTTGTTTCGATTTTAACGCACTATCCTCTTTGATGTTCCGCTACGTGGGGCGACCCATCTGATGATGAGTACCCCCGCAGGTTAGAAAAACAATAAAAACATATCATTACATTTCAATTAACAATATGATATGTAAAAATTGTGAAAACAATAAATTTTTAGTGATAACTCAAACAATAGAGAAAGGAAATATTACTGAAAGATCTTATGAATGTAGTCAATGCAACAATGAAATAGGGGTTTTTCACCCCTATAACCCCTTCCGCCTTCGCTTCCTCGGCAAGCTCTTCGCCTTCTGATGAGGCTTCGGTCTTGCCGTAGCCCCGCTCGGCGGATTCTTTTAGGTGGGTAGTTGTTGTTGACGGTCAT
>Ga0256868_10001411_pt1 | contig 13155 bp, 11 predicted proteins | sample RVTome_13_FD_187341 | JGI IMG/M metagenome (GOLD analysis project Ga0256868, IMG submission 187341) | Soil microbial communities from uranium-contaminated site in the Upper Colorado River Basin, Wyoming, United States - RVT92D227 HiSeq ... | reverse complement strand
TGTGGGATATGCATTATCAGCTTCTGGCCGGAGGGGGAGGGCGCGGCGGACTTCCCATCGCGGCCGTTCCACGAAACACCGTGTCGTCGCCGAACTCGCCCTGGGTGGCGCCGGGAACATACACTGCCAAGCTGACGGTCAACGGCAAGAGCTACACGCAGCCGCTGACGGTGAAGATGGATCCTCGAGTGAAGACCCCGCCGGCCGGCCTCGCCCAGCAGTTCACGCTGTCGAAGCAGATGTACGACGGCGTGCTCGAAACGCAGGCGGCGCTCCTCGAACTTCGCGCGATCCGGGCCCAAGTGAAACCGCTCCAGGATAAGGCCGGCCAGGGCGCCGTTTTCCAGGCGCTGGCCGCGTTCGACCAGAAGGCTGCGGCGCTTGAGGGCGGCGGGGGAGCAGGCGGTCAGCGCGGAGGCGGCGGCTTCGGCGGAGGGGCCGGAGGCGGCGGGCAGGACACCCTGGCGGGCATCGGCAGCTCGTTCGGCTCGCTCATGGGCCTGATGCAGGGTGCCGACGCTGCGCCGACGAGCCAGGTGGTCGCGGCGGTCACCGAGCGTCGGCAGGCGCTCGCAAACCTGATGGCGAAGTGGAACACATTCAAAACGCAGGAGCTGGCGAACCTTAACGCCCAGCTCAAAGCGGCGAACCTTCCGCCGATCGAGATTAAATAAAGGGAGGCATCAAAATGGAAACCAAGGTTGTCAGGATTGAAAAGCCAGAGGACATGAATTTTATCCTCGGGCAATCCCATTTTATAAAATCTATTGAAGATATCCATGAAGCCATTGTCAGTACAGCGCCTCACATGAAGTTTGGTTTGGCTTTCTGTGAGTCATCGGGTCCGGCCCTTGTTCGATATTCAGGGAATGAGGAAAGGCTCATAGAAATTGCCAAAAGGAATGCCTTGAATATTTCTGCAGGACATTGTTTTTTAATTTTTATGGAGGCCGGCTATCCTCTTAACATTCTCAATACCATAAAAAACGTCCCCGAGGTGTGCCGGATCTTCTGCGCTACGGCAAATCCCGTTGAGGTGATCATCGCAGAAACTGAGAGCGGACGAGGAATCTTAGGGGTCGTCGATGGAGTGAAGACAAAAGGAGTGGAAGGGGAGGAGGATATCAAGAAGAGGAAGGAGTTTTTGAGGAAGATCGGATATAAATTTTAAAAGAAAAGAATTGAGGCCAAGTCCCCCAGCTTTCCGAATCGAGATGAAGCCGCGCCAGGGGAGCTGATGACCGGCTCAAAAAATTTTCAGGCAGGTTGTCTTCCATTGCGGCTGAGGAGATCCCGGAGTGTTTCCGAAGCCTCCTGAAGGCAAAGTTTTTAGTCTGAATTATTCATGAATGACGCTGTATCTCCAGGTCCTGAATTTGCAGATGGCGCCGAATTCGGGGACATGACCCAAATTCTCCGGAATTTGGGATCGTGTCCCCCTCGTCTTGAATTCGGCGCTATCTGCAAATTCTCTTCTCGAGGAAACGACGCAATTTATGAATAATTCAGGTTAGTTTATGTCATCCGATTATTTCGGTAGAATTCTCCTTCCTCAGAGCCGTGTACATGGCGTGCTGAAGCTCTGTTATGAACAAAATTTTCTCTGCCTTTGTTGGATTCGTTTGGGCAAATGTTAAGGGAGGGAGAAACTCAACGATCAGGCGAGGCCTCTCATAGCGGCTGGCCTTGATTTTATTCATCAGCCATCTGAGAAATCGGCAGAGAGGGATTCTGTCGGCGAGATACTTTTTGTATGTCTCTTTATTGACGGTGGGTCTTTCTTTCACAATGCTCGGCACAATCTTGACGACTTTTCCCCGCTTGTAGAGTAGGCTGGCCAGTGTCGGAACAATCGTCTGGGAAATGGGATTTTCCGCCGCCTCGTGGGTGCTCCCGCCGCTCGGGGCAATAGCCACGGGAATATGATTCTCCAGGCACTTCAGACATTCCTCCAGAGCCAGCTTATTGATGTGCCTTTTAATAAGTTCTTCATCCCTTGTCGGGGGATCATGGAGATATATCGGTATGATCTGGAATCTGCTCATCTGAGCTATAAAAAACCGTGTTAGGAAATCCGTGAGCTTCGCAAAGCTAAAACGAGTCAAGGCGTTCTTCCTCATTTTCTGCTGAAAGCTGCGAGAGAATATGGAGTGCACGATATCTTCTTTTGTTGTCGATCTTTGATAATTGCTGACGATCGTAATCTCGGCGAAGAATCTTATGGGCGGCTTCGCGGGAGCAGTCATTCCTAGAAACATCGGTTCCGCTCGCCTGGTTATGTGATTGTAGACATAGAGTGTCGGCTCATCTTTCGGAATATTTTTCAGCCCGATCGCCTCTGGTTTGGGACAGATGGGGACAATCCTTAAAAAGTTTCTAAAATTCTTATAGGACAAAGTCAACATCTTGAATTCAGCAATCTCTCCGCTTTCAGCTCACGATTCGGGCAATTCGCTTCCCCAAGAACATATCGCCGAGCGATACTCGCTGTCAATAAGGAAATCAGCGGCCTTCTTTTTCTCCTCCAGCCGTCCTGACTTCTCTAACCTGAATTATGCATAAGTTGCGTCGCTTACTCGAGAAGAGAATTGGCAGCTGGACGGTCGTCGGCCTGACCGCCACCCGGAATCACTGTACCATCGCCCATATTACGATGCTGCTCGTGGCCCTGGCCGCTCATCGCGAGGGGTTCCCCGAAAAAATCCGCTACGTGAAATCCTTCTTGCCTCGTTACCTTGCTTGAGCTATTTTTGTGAAGCCCTATTATGCATAAGTTGCGTCGCTTACTCGAGAAGAGAATTGGCAGCTGGAGCCGAATTCGGGGACATGACCCAAATTCTCCGGAATTTGGGATCGTGTCCCCCTTGTCTTGAATTCGGCGCCCATCTGCGAATTCACGACCGGGAAAGATAACGTAATTCATGATCAATTCAGATGTATTAACAGACAAAAAAAAGGCAAAAATTAGGGAAACGGGTATTGTGTCCCCCTGCAATTTTGGTGGCCAAAATGTGACCTATGCGGCCTTTCTTTTCTTGCCTTTGCCGCTCGATTAAGATATAAAATTACCCGGATATTGCGACGGCGTGCCTGTAGCTCAGCGGATAGAGCGACGGACTCCGGATCCGTAGGTCGGAGGTTCGAATCCTCTCAGGCACGCTTTTTTTATCCCTGTAAATCGGGATAAATCATATAGTTAAGAATTCTCTGGTATCCCACCTCGTTAGACCAAATTAGGTTAAATTAAACGAATTGGCTTGGCATTCTAGCCATATTTTGTACCCCGAATTTCTGCCCGAGGATTTATATGAAAGGAGGCTATTAATCTGAATTATGCATAAATTGCGTCGTTTCCCGGAGAAGAGAATTCGCAGCTGGAGCCGAATTCGGGGACATGACCCAAATTCTCCGGAATTTGGGATCGTGTCCCCCTCGTCTTGAATTCGGCGCTATCTGCAAATTCACGACCGGGAGAGATAACGTAATTCTTGATTAACTCAGATGTATTAACAGACAAAAAGAAAGGCAAAAAAAAGGGAAACAGGTATTGTGTCTCCGAATTCGGTGGACAAAAAGAAAGGCAAAAAATAGGGAAACAGGTATTGTGTCTCCGAATTCGGCGCCCGTCTGCAAATTCAGGACCTGAGATACAACGTAATTCGTGAATAATTCAGATTAATGTATAAGATCAAAAATCCAAATAATAATAGTATATCCCGGGTGAGCATAAGAAAAAGGCTTTCAGGATTAGACGGTTTGATTGAAAAACATCCGCAGCTATTTAGCGTTCCGTTTAGAGACCCGATTATCACGGCTGCCATAAAAACCAAAAGAAGCGAAGATAAAGCAAGGACAGTAACACGAACATAAAGTCCGATAACCAGGAAAATTCCTAAAATCAATTCAACCCAAGGAAGAAGGAAGGCAAAATAGATTGCTAATTTTTCAGGCAAGATACGATATTTTATGACGATATTAGCGAATTCCCTGGGGAAGGCAATTTTATCGAGGCTGGCGTAAATAAAAACGCCGCCCAAGACAAACCTGGCCGCGAGTTGAACTTTTTTTTGATTCAGGAAGAGGACGACTCTCTTTACCACTGCCTCAGATTACTTATCATCAACAGGATGCCCACATGTACCAATAGCCACTCCCATCATATATTATGATCCAACAAGATCCTTCGCAGCATTTTGGACATTCACAATCACTTACCGCGTCGGTGAGGAAGCGAGTGAAGCCCATGACCTTTCTAATGATCCCGTTGCATTTGACGAATTTTGTGTCTAAGGGAACATATGCAATGCCCTTGCTGCAGACCTCGATATAGTCTTTGGATTCATTGACATAGGAGTTCGCCCTGATGGTGGCGATAGCAAAGGCTGAAGAAATCAAACAAAACAATAGTATTAACTGAAATTTTTTGTGTTTCATAATGATCTTTTCCCTCCAATTAAAGAGACACCAAAAAATGAGAATAATTATCAATCTTGACAGAAAAACTAAAAAACGAAATAAGGTATATCTTAATAATCCGGTTTTATTGCATCTTCTATGCTTTTTTGCCTCAGAAATGCTTAATCTGAATTATTCATGAATTACGTTGTATCTCCCGGTCCTGAATTTGCAGACGGGCGCTGAATTCGGGGACATGACCCAAATTCTCCGGAATTTGGGATCGTGTCCCCCTTGTCTTGAATTCGGCGCCATCTGCGAATTCTCTTCTCGAGGAAACGACGCAATTTATGAATAATTCAGGTTAAAAATAGTCTTTAAAAATTCTTAATTGAAAAAAAGAAGCAAGGCTCTTATAATTTTCGTGTCATAAAGACTGCAAATTCATGTTTTATCATCAGCGTCTAGGAATTCGGGAGCGCCTGTTATCTTCATTTAAATTAATCTTCATCGCTTTTTTCCTGATTTTCTTTTTGGGCGGCGAAATCTTGCTTCGCCCCCAAAGAAATATTTCTCGAACCAATCCGTTGATTGAGCGAGGGAAGAGCCTTTTACAAGAAGGGAACTATAAAGAATCCATTGAATATTTTAATAAATACCTGAATTCTTCTTCTACCGAAGATCGAAATACGCTCGAATGCGATTGGAATTTGGGCGTTCTATTTTGGAATTTAGATAAATTTGATGAATCTGAAAATTACTTCGAGCGCGCAAAAAAGCTCGCCTTAAGATTTAATATAGAGAATGAACGCCGCAAATGCGAAATGGCACTCGACACTTATAAATTATTCAGGCAAGCCATAGAAGATCGCAATAAGGGCAATCTGCTGCAATCGAATAAGCACTTTGAAGAAGCGAGGGCCTTGGCCAGGTCCATTAAAAGCGATGCCCATGAACTTAAGATTTTAAGGACTTGGAGCGTAAATTACCTAAGCGATTTGAGCTCTGGTAAATTCTTGGATCTCAGCAAGCAGGCCCTGCGTTTAGGCCAGTCTCTCAAGCACAAGACGGAAGTTATAAAGGCCTCTAAAAATATCGGAACTTATTACTCACAAAAAAACGCTTATTCCCATGCCTTGAGCTATTATTTCAGCGCTTTGAATTTGGTCCGGGATTCAAACGAGGCCAAAGAAATCATGAATTGTCTGAGCAACATCGCCTCCATATATTCAATTCTCGGCGACAATGATAAATCGATCGAATATTTATTAGAGACACTGAGGATTTCAAAATCTTCAGGTTCTCAAACCGATCTCTCGGTCCTGCTCAGTAATTTAGGCAGATCCTATCAGAGACAATTTCAAATCACGGGAAACGCGGAAAATTGTTCTCGGGCGATCGAATGCTATAAGGAGAGCTTAAACCTGGCTCAAAAATCCAACGATGAAAAATTGAAAAATATGTCTCTTGCGGATATCGGCAGTGTCTATGCCGACTTGAAGCGATATGACGAAGCTCTTTTATTTTTACAGCCTGCCTTGGAAATATCAATAAAAAGAAACGACTCAGATCACTCTGCGTATCTCCTGAACGGCGTCGGAACGATTTATTTGAAAAAGGGCGAATATTCAAAAGCAGAGGTTCATTTTGCAAAAGCTTTAATTGAGGCAAGAAAGACCGGGTCAGATCCGTTATTGAGGGCCTCTTTTTACGGCCTCGGGCAATGCCGGGAGAGAAACAGCGATTATGGGCAAGCGATTTTTGACTACAATGAATGTCTAAGAATTATCGATAGGATCGGCGCTAAAATCACGAGTGATATAAGCCGGGCCGAATACATCCAGGACAAAACGGCTATTTATCAAACATTGATGGACCTCTACTACAGGCTTTTCAAGGAAAAATATTCGGAAGCCTTTGAAAAGGAAATTTATTACACAGCGGAAAAGGCCAAAGCGCGGTCATTCATCGATTATCTGGAAAGGCTGAGCAAGAGCGGCGGCATCAAGGCTTCACCCGAGTCGGAGGCCGAAGAAGAGAAATTGAAAGTGTCGCGAATGGACTATTTGAAACTGCTTTCATCCGCCAAGCTGGACGGCGAAAAGAAGGCCCAAGCGGAACTGAAACTCCGGCAGACCGAGGACATGCTGAATGTCATGATCTCGAATAAATTTACACAAGGCGCAACCGAAGGGTTCTTCACAGAACCGGTGGCGATTGAAGTTCTCCAAAAGAATTTATTAATAAATGATACCGCCTTGATGGAATATGTTTTGGGTGATGATCGCTCCTTCTTATTATTTATTTCGGCCGCTTCATTTAAAGTCATTGAACTCCCCCCGAATGCTAAAATCTATGATTCGTTGATAGCTTATCTCAAATTCCTGGAGGATCCTGACCTCGATCCGTTAAAAGGAATCCCGGCCGCCCGCCGTCTCTATAAAATGTTGTTTTACCCGATTGAAAGCTTAGTCCCAAAATCCGTCACGAATTTAATAATCGTTCCCGATGGAATATTATATTATTTGCCTTTTGAAACGCTCATTCCCGGTGACAGCGATTCTTCAAAAAATGACTTCTTGATAAAGCGCTTTACGATTTCTTATTCGCCTTCAGCGTCCGCGCTCTATTATCTTTCAAGAAAGCCCAAAGGACAAAGATATTCCAAGGACTTACTGGCGTTCGGAGAGCCGTTTTATCCAAAAACGACTTTCCTCGGGAGAAAAGACTCCCCATCGCCCAGTGAAATTTTACTCGAATTATATGAAAAAAATGGTTTTTCGATTTCTCAAATACCGTTCAGCAAGAAAGAAGTGAAAGAAATATCCAGAAATTTTAAGCCGGATAAAAAAGACATTTATACAGGGAAGCAGGCCACTGAAAAAGCCCTGAAAAATTTGAGTCTGGATAATTATCGCATCATTCATTTTGCCTGCCATGCTTTTTCGGATGAAAATTATCCGCTCCGATCAGCTCTGGTATTATCTTTGGATAGGGATGATGAAGAAGACGGATTTTTGCAGGTCCTTGAAATGTATAAGATGCAGATAAACTCCGATCTTGTTGTCCTTTCGGCCTGTCAGACAGGAAGAGGAAAAAACATAAGAAATGAAGGCATTTTGGGCCTTCCCAGAGTCTTTTTCTACATGGGTTCTCGCTCTGTTATTTCAACGTTGTGGAGCATTGGGGATAAGGCCTCGGCTCAGTTCATGAAATATTTTTACGCCAATTTTTCCCAAGGCTGGAGTAAAACTCAAGCTTTGCGCCAGGCCAAGATGAGGATGATAGAGACCAGATATTCGCATCCCTATTATTGGGGAGCTTTTATTTTGACGGGAGAATATTAAGCGGCTATTTTGTTATCCGAAATTCCTTTTGCCGTGATGTGATTTTAGCCCCATCCTCCAAAACAGCCGTTACCATCCAATAATAAGTTTCACCGGGCTTAAATTTTTCAATGAATACTTTTGGAGGATAAGCTTCATTCAAACGGACAGGTTCGCTTCTCCAAATAAGGTCGAGCGAGGCATCGAATGCTTCGATCATGTAATATTTCGCCTTTGGAAAACCTTGCCAGACGAATTTGAGCTGGGCGGCGGGGAGGGATTGGCTCACGGGTGAGATCAGTTGGACATCCGATAGCGCTCCTCTTCGAGAATCGGACCTTGATGAAAGCCGAAGGATCGAAGAGGTGGCGATGGCCGCCACAAGAATTATTGAAAAAGCGATAGCGGCGGTATTCCAAGACAGGCGCCCCACGGACTGCCTTTTTTCTCTCGGTTTCTCAAGGCGGCGGGAATTCATGAAATCCTCGATTCCGCGAACGAAATGATTTTCTTCTTTTGTGATATCCAGGATGACTCTCGCTTCTTGGGCGCAGGAGCCGCATTCCGCGATATGGGCAATGATTTTCGATTTCTGCCTTTTGGATATGTCTGACCTTACGCAGCGAAAAATCGTTTCGGGCGGAGGACATGACTCTCTGAGTGTGACATTGTGATCTTCGAAATATTCTTTGTAAATTTCTTTAAGATCGGAGATGTTCGTCTTCATAGTAAACCCCCTTCGCTTTTAATTTATTCTTTAGATCTTTGAGGCCCCGGTAAAACAAGTTATTCGTTTTCCCCATGGACCAATTGTTCAATCTGGCTATTTCTTCCAAAGTGAGGTCGGACAAAAATAATTTGAGAACTTTTTGACGGGAGTCTTTAAGCCCGGCTAAGGATTGAATCAGAGTATCTTTGAAATCTTCCTTGCGGGCGGTGTTTATTTTCTGGAGACCATCATTAGGATTCGATGAGTTATGATTATTCAGCTCCAGAGTTTTAATATCTTTTCTTGATTTTTGTATCTCATCGACGACAACCGAAGTGACGATCTTTTTTATGTAAGCATGGGAATTTCTGATGTTATTGCCGTTATTCGCATAGGCTTTCCAAATTTTAATCCGGATTTCTTGGAAGAGATCGTCCTGCGCGATCCCATATTTTTGATAGTTGAACGTATTGATTTTGTGGGAGATAAATTGAGAAAAACCCACTATTAATTTCTCAATTTGATCATTTCGAGCAGACATATTATTATAAACCTTAATTATTCATGAATTTCGTTATCTCTCCAGGTCGCGAATTTGCAGACAGGCGCTGAATTCGGGGACATGACCCAAATTCTCCGGAATTTGGGATCGTGTCCCCCTCGTCTTGAATTCGGTGCCATCTACGAATTCTTTTCTCAAGGAAACGAGACAATTTATGAATAATCCAGTTAAATGGTAATCGTATAATCAGATTATGTCAATCCATGCACCCTCTGACCGCCGATCACGAGCGATGGACTTTTTAAAAGACACAATGCCCGTTTCCCTATTTTTTTCTTTTTTTTGTCTGTTAACACATTGATTCTAATAAAAAAGGGGAACGGGTATTAGGTCCCTCTTCAATAAAGGTGATAAAAATAGCCGGCGAATAGGGTCTATTTATATGTGGGAGTGTAGGGAAGGGGGCATAAATATATAAGAATTTATTTTAGGGAGGTCTTTTATCCTGCCCTAAAGACTGCCCAACCATCCTGAATCATCCATCAATTACGTTGTATCTGCAGGTCCTGAATTTGCAGACGGGCGCCGAATTCGGGGACACAATACCCTGTCCCTGGCAGTTTTCAACGGTATCGTCCTTTGGGGCGCTACCGACCAGACGGGGGCAGGGTATTGTGTCCCCCTTGCATTTAAAAGTGATATACGGTCAGCCCAACTATAGCTTGAAATGAACGATCGGTTTGAAATAAGATGAGTTCTGCGCGCTTGACTTGATGACAGGATTCCGGATCCGCAGGCCGGGGGTTCGAATCCTCTCGGGCAGGCCATAAAGCTTTATGAACAGCAAAAAAAGGATTCTCGTTTCCCTTTCCATCTTTCTTCTGGTCTTCGCCATCGGGGCGGCCGGCTTCAAGATCCTGGGCGGCCCGGGGACGACCCTCCTCAATAGCATCTACATGACCGTCATCACCATCTCGACCATCGGCTATGGGGAGGTCGTCGATACGGCGGCCCATCCGGCGGCCCGCGTCTTCACCGTCGTTTACATCATCGTCTGCCTGGGAACGATCGCCTACGCGGTCTCGTCCATCACGGCCTTTGTCGTGGAAGGGGAGCTCAAAAACATCCTTGGGAGAAGGAAAATGGAAAAGAAAATCAATCGGCTTCAGGACCACTATATCATCTGCGGCTCCGACGAGACGGCGCTGACGGTCATTCAGGAGATGCTCCTGACCCAAAAAAAGTTCGTGGTCATCGAGCCCGTCAAGGAAAAACTCGATCGCCTCGCCGCCCTCGGCGCCGGGCCATCGATCCAGGGAGACCCGGCAGAAGACAGCATCCTCGAAAAGGCCGGCATCGGCCGGGCGAAAGGTCTTCTCTCCTGCCTGCCGACGGACGAGGCAAACCTGTTCGTGACCATCACCGCCCGGAGCCTGAATCCCGGCCTCCGGATCGTGGCCAAGGGCATCGACCTCCGGTCGCATAAGAAAATGATGAAAGCCGGCGCGAACAGCGTCATTTCACCAACCCACATCGGGGGCATGCGCATGGTCTCGGAAATGATCCGGCCCGCCGTCACGACATTCCTGGATATGATGCTCCGCGAACGGGACAGGGTCCTGCGTTTCGACGAGGTGACGGTCGGGGCCGGGTCGGCGCTTTTGGGAAAAACGATCGAGGAGTCAAAACTCGAGGAACAAACGGGCGCCCTCCTCGTCGCCCTGAGAAAAGGAGGAGCGAAGGAGTTTGATTTCAACCCTCCCAAAACGACGAAGCTCGGCGCCTCCGACGTCCTTGTCTTCATCGCGAGCCCGGAGATGGTTCAGGAACTGGAAAAAATTTCAGGGACATGAGAATCTGGCGATCGGATCTTAGGATTTCGGTTCTTCTTTGGGCGGTTCCAACAACTCTGAAGGCGTGCCTCCGCTCAGCTTCTCCAGCCTGCCGGTAAACCGGTCCAACCGCTTTTCCGCGTCGTCGTACTTGCTCTTGGCGTTCGTCAGATGCGTGCCGATGAGTTCAAAGTCGTTCTGAAATCGGGCCATGTCTCCGCTGAGCCGGGCCAGAGATTGAATGATCTCCTGGGCCGACTTTTCGATCTGGAGGCCTTTAAGACCCAGGATGATGACCTGGAGGTAAGCATAGAATGAATTTGGCGAAACGGGCATGACTTTCTTCTGCATGGCGTATGTAAAAGTGCTTTTTTCCTCACCGAAGGCTTCATCGCGAAGGATCGTCTCGTAGTAGATATTTTCGGCCGGGATATACATCAGGGCGAATTCGTACGTCCCTTCGTCGGGGAGGATATATTTCGAGGCGATCGTGTCGATGTGCCTTTTGATGTCGGCGTCGAATTTCTTTTTGTAAGCGGCTTTGTCTTTTTCGTCCTCTTCCTGGATGAATTTCTTGAAGTTCTCAAGAGGGAATTTTGAGTCGACGGGGACGAGGTTCGTTCCGATCTTGACCACGGCATCGACCACCTCACCGCTTTTAAATTTATATTGAAGCTCGAAATGCGCCGGAGGCAGGATCTGGCTCAGAAGATCGCCGAGAAAGAGCTCGCCCATGCCGCCCCGGAACTTGGGCGCGCGGAGCAGATCTTCGAGAGCGGCGATATTCTTGGATTTTTCGAGAACCTCCTTGGTGACGACCTCGACTTTCCCGAGATGGGACCGGACATCTCCCAGGCTTTGGCCGATATGGCCCGTGGTTTCGCGGAATTGGGTGCCGAGAGACTGCAGCTGCTGCCCGATCGTCCCCGTGGTTTTTAGAAAGTGGTCGCTCATGGCCTGGAGCTGCTGGTTCATGCCCTGGGTGAGTTGGCCGAGCTGCTGCTGCATCAGGGACAGCGCCTGATTGTCGGTCTGGGAGCGGCGGAGCTCCTCGATCTTGGCCGACGTGTTTTTCATAGATAGACCGAGGATGAGGGCTGCCGCGAGAAAGGCCGCCGTCAGAACGATCAAAAGAAGGGTCGTGGTCATGCTCGCTCTCCCAGGAAAGGATTATAAAAGAAAGTCTCTTTCAAAAAAAGGGATATTCTGCTCAACAGAATCGAATAAAGCCTGTTATTGACATATATGTCAATAACAGGTATTATTAAAAACGAGATCTACGATGAAGATTCCCACTGCCAGACAATTTGTGGAACTTTTCCACCTTTTATTCCTTAACCAGTTGAGCCGAAAACTGGATAGGAAGTGCTATGCACTAAAAGGTGGGGTCAATATGAGATTCTTCTTCAAAAGCCCCCGTTATTCTGATGATATCGATTTTGATCTCCAGACCGTCAGAATTGACGCACTCAAGAAAAAGGTCAATGACGTCCTCGACTCAAAGCCGTTCCATGACATTCTTCAAACCAGACATATCCAGATTGAACATGTCACCGAGCATAAACAAATAGAGACCACTCAGAGATGGAAACTGGGATTGGCCTGTCCCCTCATAAAACAAACTCTGCCGACAAAGATCGAGTTCTCGCGGCGAAGACGTTTTGGCGAGACAGTGAGATTCGAATTTATTGCGCCTGAGATCATGCGCCTGTATGAAATACCTCTCCTCATTGTCACTCACTACTCAGCAGAATCAGCCTTCAAACAGAAAATTGACGCCATTATCTCCAGGAGTGAGACGCAAGCCAGGGATATTTTTGATCTCTATCTGCTCCTGACATCACAGTTAGAAAAAATACCCAACCTTGAAAGATACCCTGGGGACTTGAACCAGGCAAGAGACAACATTCTCTCCACGAGTTTTGCTGCCTTTAAAAGTAAAGTTATCTCATACCTGGAGCCGGAAGTTCAGAGGCAGTATGATTCCGCAGATGTTTGGGACGATATGAGATTGAAAGTTACTGAAGCTCTTGAAAGGAATATGCCATGAGGCTTGTGGAGGTTTACGCTAGGCTGCTAACCATGGAGGGAGCAGTTTTTCAGACTGGGGATGCATCCGCGTGGCTGAACATTAGCCCGGCTCATGCGAGCCAGCTTCTTTCCCGTCTGGCCGAATTCGGACATCTTATTCACCTTAAGCGAGGAAGCTGGGCATTCAGAGACAGAGTCGAACTCATGGCTCTGCCGCAGTACCTGACAAATCCTTTTCCAAGCTACATTTCTCTACAGAGCGCGCTTTATTATCACGGCCTGATTTCTCAGATACCGGTCGTCACCTATGCTGTATCAATTGCTAGAACGAAAAGATATGAAACGCTGCTTGGGGTAATT
>Ga0256868_10001410_pt1 | contig 13157 bp, 7 predicted proteins | sample RVTome_13_FD_187341 | JGI IMG/M metagenome (GOLD analysis project Ga0256868, IMG submission 187341) | Soil microbial communities from uranium-contaminated site in the Upper Colorado River Basin, Wyoming, United States - RVT92D227 HiSeq ... | reverse complement strand
TCGCTCAGGGCGGGCCCCTCCTCGGCCTCCTCGTGCGATGGCTTCGCAGCGACCGGGGCGGCGGCGACAGCACCCCTTGTCAGTATCTCCTTCTGTCTGTCGAGCAGCTTCCGCGCATCGCCCGCGACCCTCTCCCGGTCCTGTCGCACCGAGAGCTCCTCCTCAGCGAGGGCTCGCTCCCGCTCTATCAGCGCGTCCCGCCTTGCAGTGATCTGCTCGAGTGTGCGCTGGGTCTCCTCCTCGGACTTCTTCAGCATCTCCTCCCTGTCGAGGAGCTTCTGCCGCTTCTGGGAGATCTCCGACTCCTGACTCGTAAGCTGGCTCAGCCTGTCGGCGGCGTCCTTCTCTCTTGCTTCGGCAGAGCCCAGCGCCGCCCGGGCTGCGGTCTCGAGCTTGGCGAGCTCCGCGTTCCTGGATTCGATCTGCTGGGCCTTCTCCTGGTACGAAGCTTCGCGCCTCTTCAGCTCGTTCGCGCGCTGCTCGATGGCGGACTCCTTCTGCCTCTGGACGTCCTCCTTCTCCCGGAGGCGCTGCTCCAGCGTGTCGAGCTCGGACTTCTGCTTCTGGACCTCGTCCCGCTCGACCCTGAGTTCCTGGTCCTTCTTCCTGGCCTCGGCCTGCTGTTCCTTCAGCCTCTGGACCGCCTGGCCGATTATCTGGTCTATCGATTGGTCCTCTGTCATCTCACATCACTCGGGGGATGTTTTTGAAGTTTGCGACAGTCATCGCTCGGAGTTCGCATTCACATATGCCATGAGCAGTACTACAATATTTTGCTGTGCCCGCTCGTCCCGTTATGGTATGCTCATGATCGGGCCGAGCACCTGTATCCCGGTCTTGCCGACCTCTATCGCGTGCCTCTCCATGCTGTGCTCCGCGGCACGCATCTTCTCCACCTGGAGGAACCGCACCAGCTTGCCCCTCTGCCTGTCCAGACCGAGCAGCAGTATCCCGTCGGCAAGGAAGCCTTCGTTGCCGAGCAGTTGCGACTCGCCCGTGAGCGATCGCTCCATGATTATGAAGCATGTGAGGTTGTTGTCCCTGAGCATCTTGAAGAAATAGAACATCTTCTTGCGCATGTCGGACACGTTCTCCATCAGGGAGTACAGCGCGCCCAGTGAATCCAGGACGAATATCGAGAACTTGTTCCCGTGCGTGCGCCTGAACCTCTGTATCATCTTCTCTATGAACAATACGTAGTCCGTCTGGGCCTCCTGACCTATGACCTCGTCGATTTGGTCTATCTCTCTGAGGTCGGTGAGGTCGGAGATCTGCATCTTCATCGACAGCTTCACGCCCATGCTCTCCATGTTCTTGAGGTGGCTGTCCACCGTCTCCTCGAGGGTGGCATAGAGCCCGAACTCGTTCTTGTCCCTGAGGTAGTTCGACATCAGGGTGTAGCAAAACGTGGTCTTCACCGAGCCCGGAGGACCCGTCACGAGTATGACCTTCGGCCTGTCGACATCGTTCTTGAAGACCTTATCTAAGCCAGGTATGGAATCCTTGAACATGGGTGGGCACCACTAGGGGGAAGCTAGGTCGTTTCAATGGTATGATGTCTATTAAATCTTTTTGACTCGTTATCAATCCTGAAATCACTCCTGGGTCTCCCGAGTACGCTCAGACACTTCATGAACGCCTTGTCTTTCTCAATGCGAGCAGGAGAACTGTGGTCATTGCGACTGGAATGACCGCGGCCGGGAACTCCGGTATCGGGGCACGGTTGTAAAGCTGACCGTAGATCCCCCAGCCGTCACCGTCCTGACCGTAGGACTGCCACACGACGGCGAAATCACCTATGCCATTCAAGGACACGCACGGCAGGGACTGATCATCCGTTTCGTACGAATTAATCCTGAACTCGCTGCCAAGGGCAGTCCCATCGCTGTAGTACCTCTGCCCGATGACAGCGGAGCCGCTCGCATCCTGGTCGGCGGACGTCCAGACCACTACAAACTCTCCTGTCGAGCTCATCGCAACCGAGGGCTGATACTGACTGCCCAATGTGCACGTGTTGATCCGGAACTCGAGCCCGAGCTTCATGCCGTCCATGGAGAACCGTTGACCGTAGACACCCCAATCGCTCCCGTCCTGATCATAGGACGACCAAACAACAACGAAGTTGCCGGAGGAATCGGATGCGACCGATGGCTGTGTCTGGCTTCCGGAGACATACGTGTTCACGCTGAACTCGGGGCCGCTTGCATTTCCATCAGCGAAGAATCTCTGACCGAATATGCCTCCGGAATCGCCGTCCTGCCCGTCAGAACACCAGACCACAATCGAGTTCCCGTCCGAGTCCATCGCGACCGAGGGGGAGTGCTGGTTCCCGATAGTGTACGTGTTCACGCTGCTCTCGTTCCAGCGCCAAGGGAGCGACCCAAATATCCCCTCGCCGCCCCCATCGCTATCGGCCTCAGTCCAGACAGTGGCACACTGCAGAAACCCTTCTGAGCGAAGAGCCACTGCAGGATCATACTCATCTGGGCTGTCTCCGATATAGATGGGAATGTCTGGCATGGGCTGGCCCGAGATGCTCAAGAACCTCTGGCGGATACCATTATTGTAGGTACCGTTCCCGGGCTGATAATCCCGAGTCGTCTGATAGACGACGGAGTAATTTCCTCCTCCGCCCATCGCCACGTCCGGGTTTATCTGGTTATCTGAACTCCAGTTGTGCGCCGGAAACGCGCTGCCGACCTTCTGTCCAAGACTATCGAGCAGCTGCACATAGACACAGTACCCGCCCCAGTCCTGTCTGTAAGAACTCCACACGACCACGCATTCGCCGCTGGCGTTCAGCGCGACAGAGGGCGAGATTTGGTAGTCCGATGTGTAGGTGTTGACCTGGAACTCGGAGCCGACCGGGTCTCCTGGAACCATGATCGCGACTATGCTGACCAGCAGGATAGTCATCACCGCTGTCGAGACCGCAAGCACGGCAGAACGCTTCCTGGACTTCCTGACGTTTCTTGGCGAGGTTGCCCTCGAATGGTCTATCTCAGGAACCCAGGACCGCAACTTGCCCTCGCCAGACGCCGCCCACACCACCGAGTCGGAATATGGCATGTGATTGTCATAAAGGTTGTTCAGAGATGTGGATGACCTGAGATCTGAAATCCGGTATTCGCCTCACTTGTCCTCTTCGGTGGTGTCCTCTTCCTCGTCGCGTTCTTCCTCGTCGTCCTTTGGGCTGTCCTCGTCGACCAGGTCCCCGTTGGGGGCCGGGCAGCTCGTGATGGTCCTGCCGGCCTCGACCACGCGCTGTTCCTCGAGCTCCGCGAGCAGCCTCGTGACCGCGCTCACCTTGTCGCCCTCCCTGAGGCGCATGATGCGCACGCCCATGGTCGCGCGCCCGAGCAGGCTGATCCCGGTTACGGGCATGCGTATGACCATGCCGTTCACGCTGGTGACGATGAGCTCGTTGTCGTCCCCGACCTCCTTGGCGGTCACGACATCGCCGTTCCTGTCGCCCGTCTTGATCGTGATAACGCCCTTGCCGCCCCTGCGTATCTTCCGGTAGTCCTCGACGAGCGAGCGCTTGCCGTAGCCCTTCTCGGTGATCGTCAGGAGCTGGCTCTTCACATCGACAACAGCCATGCTGACGACCTCGTCGCCCTTCCGCAGCCTTATGCCCCTGACGCCGTAGGTCGCCCTTCCGGTAGGCCGGACATCCGTCTCGGCGAACCTGGCGGCGAGGCCTTTCTTGGTCGCGAGTATGATCTCCTTGGAGCCGTCGGTTATGGTCGTGTCCACGACCTCGTCCTTGTCATCCAGCTTGATCGCGATGATCCCGCTCTGCCTCACATGAGAGTACGCGGACAGCCTCGTCTTCTTGATGGTGCCGTTCGAGGTGGCGAACACGAGGTAGCTTTCGTCCGGGAAGAGTTTCACCGGGATCGTGTTGACGACCTTCTCGCCGTCCACGAGGTGCTCGAGCAGGTTCACGATCGGCTTGCCCTTCGCGTGCCTGCCAGCGGCAGGGATCTTGTAGGCCTTCAGCCAGTACACCCTCCCCTTGTTCGTGATGTACATGATGTAGTCGTGCGAGCACGTGACGAACAGGTCGACTACGTAGTCCTCCTCCTTCGTCTCCATGCCCATCAGGCCGATGCCGCCCCTGTGCTGGCTCTCATAAGTGTCGATCGGGAGGCGCTTGATGTAGCCCGTGTTTGATATCATCACGACGACGTTCTCGACCGGTATCAGGTCCTCGATGTCCAGGTCGAGGGCGTTCGCCTCGATACCCGTTCTCCGGGCATCGCCGAACTTGTCCTTGACCGCCTGCACCTCGGACTTGATCATCCGCAGGATCTTCTTCTCGTCCTTCAGGATCGACTTGTACTCGTCTATCAGTTTCTTCGTGGCTTCGGCCTCGTCCCTCACGGCCTGCATCTCCATGCCCGTCAGGCGCTGAAGCTGCATCTCCAGGATGGCCTTGGTCTGCTCCTCGGACAGTAGGTACTTCGCCATCAGGGAGTTCTTGGCTTCGTCACGCGTCTTGGCCTTCCTGATGATTCGGATGACCTCGTCTAGGTGGTCGAGGGCGATCATGAGGCCGGCGAGTATATGCGCACGCTTCTCGGCCTGCCTGAGCCGGTATTCGGTGCGCCTCTTGACGACGTCGAACCTGTGCTCGATGTAGTATTCGAGCATCTCCTTCAGCGAAAGCACCCTGGGCTGGTTGTTCACGAGCGCGAGGTTGATGATGCCGAAAGTAGTCTGGAGCTGCGAGTGGGCGAAGAGCTGGTTCAGCACCACCTCCTCGATTGCGTCTCTCTTCAGCTCTATGACGACCCTCAGGCCCTCCTTGTCGGACTCGTCCCTCAGGTCGGAGATGCCCTCGATGCGCTTCGTCTTGACCATCTCCGCGATCTCCTCGAGGAGGGTCGACTTGTTCACCATGTAGGGTATCTCGGAGACGACGACCTGGGCCTTACCAGTATCCTCGTCCCGCTCGATCGTGTGTCTCGCCCGGACGCGTATCCTGCCCTTGCCAGTGGCGTAGGCCTCGACTATGCCCTGGGCGCCGTATATGACTCCCCCGGTGGGGAAGTCCGGACCCTTGATGATCTCCATCAGGTCCTTGAGCTCGACGTCCGCCCCCTCGATCTGCCGGTCGATCATGAGCGAGACCGCGTCCACTACCTCGGATAGGTTGTGGGGCGGGATGTTCGTGGCCATGCCCACGGCGATGCCCTGGGAGCCGTTGACCAACAGATTCGGGAGCCTTGCGGGGAGCACCAAAGGCTCCTTGAGAGTGCCGTCGAAGTTGGGGGCGAAGTCGACCGTTTCCTCGTCCACATCCTCGAGAATCTGAGCGGCAATGGCGGACAGCCTGCACTCGGTGTACCTCATCGCCGCCGCTCTGTCCCCGTCCACGCTCCCGAAGTTGCCCTGGCCGTCGATGAGCGGATAACGCAACGAGAACTCCTGGGCCATGCGGACGAGCGTGTCGTAGATCGCGACGTCACCATGCGGATGGTACTTGCCAAGGACCTCGCCGACGACCCTCGCCGACTTCTTGTAGGCCTTGTTGTGCTGCATGCCCATCTCGTTCATGGCGAACAGGATGCGCCTGTGGACCGGCTTCAGCCCGTCGCTGACGTCCGGGAGGGCCCTGCCAACGATGACGCTCATGGCGTAGTCGATGTACGACTTCTTCATCTCGATCTCGATGGGCCGCTTAACCAGCTTGGCTGCGATTTGCGGCTGCTCCAGAGTCTCCTCGTCCATCAGCTACCACCTACACATCCAGGAACTCCACTTCCTTGGCGTGGTCGTGGATGAATAACCTTCGCGGTTCCACGGCGTCGCCCATAAGGACCGAGAAGAGCTCGTCCGCCTCGACGGCGTCCTCCACCATGACGCGTTTCAGAATGCGCGAGCCGGGGTCCATCGTGGTCACCCTCAGCTGCTCCGGGTTCATCTCGCCCAGGCCCTTGTACCTGGTGATCTCGACGCCCTCTCCCAGCTCCTGCACGAGCTCGCTGAGCTCCTTGTCGCTGTAAACGTACTTCTCTGACCTGCCCTTCTTCGCGCGGTAGAGCGGCGGCTGGGCGATGTAGATGTATCCTCGGTCAATCATCGGCCGCATGTACCGGAAGAAGAACGTGAGCAACAGGGTCCTGATGTGCGCCCCATCGACGTCACCATCGGTCATGATGCACACCCTGTGGTACCGGGCTTTGTCTATGTCCAGCTCAGACTCGATGCCCGTGCCCAGGGCAGTGATGATTGTCCTGATCTCCGCGTTCTTGAGCATCTTGTCCAGACGAGCCTTCTCGACATTGAGGATCTTCCCCCTCAGGGGAAGGATTGCCTGGAACTTCCTGTCCCTTGCCTGCTTCGCGCTGCCGCCTGCGGAGTCCCCCTCGACGAGGAATATCTCGCACTTGGAAGGGTCCTTCTCAGTGCAGTCGGCGAGCTTCCCGGGAAGGTTGCCGACATCGAGCAGGCCTTTCCTCCGGGTGAGCTCGCGCGCCTTCCTGGCAGCCTCGCGCGCCTGGGAGGCCAGAATGGCCTTGCTGATGCAGGCCTGGGCGATCTTGGGGTTCTCGTCGAGATACTCGAAGAGCTTCTCGCCCACTGCGGACTCGACTATGCCCCTGACCTCGCTATTGCCGAGCTTGGTCTTCGTCTGCCCCTCGAACTGCGGTTCGGGGAGCTTCACGCTCAGGATGGCGGTCAGGCCCTCTCTGACGTCCTCCCCGCTCAGGGCCTCGCCGTTCCCCTTCATGTAGCCGTACTTCTTGGCGTAGTCGTTGATGGTCCTCGTGAGTGCGGCCCGGAACCCTACGAGGTGGGTGCCGCCTTCGACCGTGTTTATGTTGTTCGCGAACGTGTGAATGCTGTCCTGGTAGCTGTCGGTGTACTGCATCCCGATCTCGACGTTCAGCCCGTCCTTCTCGACGTTGATGTATATCGGCTTCTCGTGCAGACACGCCTTGCTCCTGTTGATGAACTGAACGTACTCGACTATGCCGCCCTCGAACTTGTAGGCGTTCGCCTGGTTCGTCTTCGGCTCGGTGATCGATATTCTCAGACCCCTGTTCAGGAAGGCGAGCTCCCTCATGCGGCCCGACAGGGTCTCGAAGCTGAACTCGACCGTCTCGAAGATCTGCTTGTCTGGTTTGAACAGAACGGCGGTCCCCGACCCCGGGGCTTCTCCAGCGACCTTGACAGGTCCAGTCGGGACACCACGCTCGTACCTCTGGAAATGAACCTTGCCCTGGCGCTTGATCCTGACCTCGAGCCACTCCGAGAGGGCGTTGACGACGCTCAGCCCGACGCCATGGAGTCCGCCAGAGACCTTGTACGTCTTCCGGTCGAACTTCCCGCCGGAGTGCAGCTTCGTGAGGACCAGCTCGAGGGCGTCCTGCTTGTACTTCTTGTGCATCCCAATAGGGATGCCCCTCCCGTCGTCCTCCACGGTTACGCTGCCATCATCGTTCAGGACAACCGTAATCGTCGTGCAGAAACCCGCCATGGCCTCGTCAATACTGTTGTCGACGACCTCGTAGACCAGGTGATGAAGGCCGTGGAAGTCCGTGCTGCCGATGTACATGCTCGGCCTCTTTCGCACCGCTTCCAAGCCCTCAAGGACTTGGATCTTCTCAGCATCATAGGCACTATCTTCCATGAGATTGCATCCCCTATCGCACAGGCTCAAACATAGTCATTTCTTCGCCGCATCCCATCCCGCTTTTCGGCGTTTTTTTCGGTCTGTGTTTTCATTAATGGGACGCGCGTATTTAAATGCTTTCAGAGGGCTATCTGGCTACATGTAGAAACCCCCCTTTATTTCCACTGCAGGATATCGCCGAATTGGGGGTCTGGTTTCCATGTGAAATGTCGGCATATGACGAGGGGGGTGCCGAGGGGGACTTTCGGACCGGTTTCCCCAGGGTCCTCAGAGGGGGCGAAAGCCGTTCCTCAGCCGGCGTTGGACCACGCATGTGCCAGACTGGCTTCCGCATGATTTCGGCACCCGTCAAAAGGCTTTATACCGAGTCTGCACTCTGTAGGCACGATACTGGATGAGGGCTAGAAGGGCAGCCGAACTTCCACAGGAAATGAAGGGGGTTTCGAAAGTTGAGGGAGTCGAGCCAGCCAAGCTCAAGAAGCTATTCTCTGCGGGAAGAATTGTAATTCCTTCGAACCCGCGCCACTTGAACCTCGTGCCGTGCGCGATCGGCGAGGGGATGAGGGTCAAGGTGAACGCCAACATCGGGACCTCGCGCGACTACGTGGACATCAAGGAGGAGCTGGAGAAGGCCCGAGTGGCAGTCAAGTATGGCGCGGATGCGCTCATGGACCTCAGCACTGGAGGGAACCTCAAGGGAATACGGAGGAAGATCATCAGGGCGACCACCGTGCCAGTGGGCACAGTGCCTATCTACGAGGCCGTATGCAGGACTGCGGGGAGAGGAGGGCCCGCGGCCATGAAGGCTGACGACCTTTTCAAGACAATAGAGGGACACGCGAAAGACGGCGTGGACTTCATGACCGTCCACTGCGGGGTCACGAGGAAGACCGCTGCGTCTCTCAAGAAGCACCATCGCGTCACCGGAGTCGTGTCCAGGGGCGGGGCGCTCCTCGTCGCCTGGATGCATGAGAACGAGCAGGAGAACCCGTTGTACAAAGACTACGACCACCTGCTCGACATGGCCCGGGAGTACGGGTTCGCGCTCAGCCTCGGAGACGGACTCAGGCCAGGGTCCATCGCAGACGCGACTGACGTTCCCCAGCTGCACGAGCTCATCGTCTTGGGCAAGCTGGTTGAAAGAGCCAGAGACGCTGGCGTCCAGGCCATGGTCGAAGGACCAGGCCATGTGCCTCTGAACCAGATTGAGGCGAATGTCAGGATCGAAAAGGCCGTCTGCAAGGGCGCGCCCTTCTACGTGCTTGGGCCGCTCGTGAGCGACGTCGGAGCCGGGTATGACCACATCACTGGCGCCATCGGAGGTGCACTGGCCGCGTATTTCGGCGCGGATTTCCTGTGCTATGTGACTCCCTCGGAACACCTTTCGCTGCCGACCGTGGACGACGTGAGAGAGGGAGTCGTGGCCAGCCGGATCGCAGCACATGCGGCCGACATCGCTAGGGGACGAGATGCCTCCTGGGACCGCCGAATGTCCGTCGCCAGGAAGGCGTTCGACTGGGAGACGATGTTCGAGCTCTCGGTAGACCCTGAGAAGGCCAGGGAATACCACGACCGCCGCAAATCCAAGAGCGACAAGGTCTGCTCAATGTGCGGCGAGCTGTGCGCGATGAAGATGGTTGACAAGATCCTGAAAGAGTAGCCTAGAGGAAGAGACCCATAGGCAACCGCATCAGCATGCCCGCAAGCACATACACGATCCCCGCTGCTATCGCGGAGAGCATCGCGGACAGCGCGGCCTCTCCCATCGAAATGTCGTTGGCGACGCTAATCGCCCTGCTGACGACCCAGAGCAACCACATGAGCCCGACCAATGCCACGAGAAGCAGCACGGTCCCCCAGAAAATGGCCTGGTTGAGCTCGGAACCGGTCCAGTTCTGCACATCTGTCAGGTCAAGGGTGCCGAAACCGACAGTGAATATCAGGAGCAGGAGTATGCTGAGTAGGACGTATGCTGGGTAGGTGTACCCGATCAGCATTATCGTGGAGCTCTTCTCCCCGCGTCCTCCGAACACCCCTCGCGCGACCGATGCGGAAGTGAGAGCGAACACAAGGAAAGCGAGGAACGAGACCGCCCAGCTCACAAGGCCCTGCATGGCCACAGCGAGCGCGTCCCCAGTCGAGTATCCCAGTACCTCACCGACGTCCGCGGTCACGAGCGCGCTGACAATCGCCGAAAGCAAAGAGAACATGACGACAATGGCGAGGGCGCGGTGCAGATTGGTCGACAGATAGAGGGAGGGAAAGGCATTCCGTGGAGCGAAGCCTACCCTTGCAAGATCGACGAAGTCGAACCTCGGCGCGTGCTTTGGCTGCACATACAGGCCCGGATAGTGCCTGACATGGACATGAGGGTGTACAGGCGATACGAAAGCCGCGGGAGGGAGCTGCTGGACCGAATGCTCAGGCAGCGGCTGAGTGATTGTAGTGCCGCACCTCTCGCACTTCGAGGCCAACCTGCCGCCGTCCATGACTTGCATGTAGCCGGCGGACATGTGGCCGCAGGAAGGGCACACCATGCTGTGCACGTAGACGACTGACTCGTCAGCCATCTCGAGGTCGATGGGGTCCAGAGGATAAGAGCGTTGCCCAAACGGATGTTGGACGAGAATGATGGAGCCACTGGAGGGTATTGAACCCCCGGCCTGCGGTTTACGAAACCGCCGCTCTTTCGCGGCACGGGCGACAACGCACGTGCGACCGCTGAGCTACAGTGGCGCGCGGATTGTTGGGAAGATTGTCTTGCTAGTTAAGGCTTTTCTTAAAAAAGAATCGGCGCGGGCGCAATCCAGCCAACGGCCCCTATCGAGAGGGTTTTTAAGGCAACGACCGCATTTATCCAAGGGACGCCCAAATGGTCACCGACCTCCGAATACCCGAAGGCATCATCGTCCGAACCGCAAAAGGCGGACAGGATTCGCTCAAGGTGATTTTGGCCGACCTGCGACAGTACAGTTTCACGGGCTATGTCAGGGTGACCCTCCAGAAGGAGATCATGAGCTCGATGGGGTACCTCGTCGTCGAGCAGGGCGTGCCCGTGATGGCAGTATACCAGTTCGAGAAATCCAAGCCGCGGGAGCTGAGAAGGATATACACGGGCGAGAAGTCACTGAGGTTCATCCTTGAGGATTCCCAGGACAAGGGTTCGACCATAGAGCTGCACAGCCGAGTGCCCAGGGAGGAGTTCGAGAGGCGGTTCCCAGATGCGGGGATATCTGAGGACCAGGCCCCTGCACCCGCGCGGCCCCAGAGGGAGCTTGCGAAGGCAACTGCGGAGGAAGAACCGCAGGAGGGTGTCGACGCGCAGAGGGAGATCATCGAGCTCTGGCGCAGGAAGGGGTTCAAGGTTGACACGCTCGAGGCGGCGATGAATAATGGAGAGGACGCCCTCGCCAAGGAACTTGCGGCCTTCGAGCAGGACGCGCAGAAACTCAAGCAGTTCGAGGTCGTCCTCAACAATTTCCCGGTCATGGGGCACGAGGACGAGATCGGGGAGATCAGGGCGAAGCTGGACGACAGGACCAGGATCGCGGAGATCGAGTCCGACGTCGAGTTCCTCCAGGAGAAGATCAAGCACAGGATACAGAAGCGCAAGGCAGACGAGGAATCCATCAAAGAGGAGATGGAGAAGAAGAAGCGGGAGGAGAGGACCGCAGACGTCTATGACCTCATCCTGCGCTACCAGGCTTCCCCCGAGGAAGGTCAGGAGCGCAAGTGTCCACGGTGCGGGGAACCAGTTGGACCGGACGGCAAGTGCCCGAAGTGCAGCGCTGAGGAGGTCGTAACCGCCCCGAGCTTCGTGAAACCGCTTCCTGAAGGGATGAGCTTCGACAATTTCGTAGTCGGGCCAGGATCAAAATTCCCCGTGGCATCTGCGATCGCGGTTGCTGGCTCGCCGAGCAAAGCCTACAATCCGCTCCTGATATTCGGCGGTTCCGGGCTCGGCAAGACGCATCTGTTGTCGGCCATCGGCAATCACATGAAAACGAAGAGCAAAGGCGTCAGGATCGCATATGTCCCGGCCGACAGATTCGTCGAGGCCGTGGAACACGCTCAAGACGAGCAGCTGAAGCGCAAGATAAGGGAGGACCTGAAGAGAGTGGACCTTCTGCTCGTCGATGACATGCAGTTTCTCGCGGCCAGCGACGGCGCGCAGCTCGAGATGGCCCAGATAATCGACTTTCTCATCGACTCGAGGAAACAGGTGGTGTTCGCGAGCGACAGGCTCCCGGCGCAGATACCTGGCCTCAGCGACCGGCTGAACTCGAGGATCCTCATGGGACTGACCACCGACCTCCAGCCTCCAGACATGGACACGAGAGTGAAGATACTCAGGCTGAAGGCCAAGGAGAAGAACCTGAAGCTGAGCGACGACGTCATAGGCTACATTGCGGAACGCGTGACTCAGAATGTGAGGGAGCTCGAGAGCACCCTGACGAAAATCATAGCGTTCTCATCGATAATGAAGCTCGACATAGACCTCAACCTCATCTCCGACATCCTGAAGCCCCTCGCCCCGGTCCAGGAGACGAGGAAGGAGATAATGAAGGAGGTCAAGGCCGTCCCCGGGCATTGTTACCTGATCGAGGAGGAGCGGCCCATGTACAGCAACGTGCTCCTGTCGAGGATGATGGACGAGGGCTTCGCGGGACTGGTCGTCACGAGGATGAACCCGAAGAGGATCAGGGACGAGTTCAAGGTGCCTCCGGAGATACTCTGGCTGACTGACAAGGACAGCTCCCAGGAGAAGACTGTCCCACCTTCTCTCGAGATGCTCATCCATGTGATCCAGGAGTTCGTGTCCAGCGAGGAGAAGTCGATGATAATGCTCGACGGGATCCAGTACCTCGTCAGCAACACCAATTTCGAAGCCGTGCTAAGATTCCTGAGGAGCCTCATCGACGAGATATCGGAGTCGAGTGCCATCCTCGCGATATCGATGAGCCCGGATACGATGAAGCCTCAGGAAGTATCGATACTAGAACGCGAGATGGAAGTGCTGAACCTCACCTGACGGCCTGATTGAAACGCCTCAGACGGGCTTCCTCATCATCTTCTTGAATTCGCGCATCTCTCTTATGGCCTGCGCGTAGTCGCCTGACTTCATAAGGCTCGTGGCCGACTTCAGAACCGTGAGCATCGGAGTGATGTTCGCGCCGTTTGCCTTCGCCTCGATCAGCTCATCCTTCGCCCTCTGGAGCTCTTCGTTCATCCGCGCCGGGATAGACTTGTAGAGCGATTCGTTCGCGCTCTTCACGATCCCGTCCAGCTTGTCGAAGTCCTTGGCCTCCAGGGCCTTGTTCGCCTCGACCAAGAGCCGCCTGGCCTCCTTGGTGTCAACGATGAAAACCTCACAGTCTGCGATCAGCAGCTTCATCCCCGCGACCTTCTTCCTGGCCTCGTTGTACCTGCCAGTAATGGGGAGCAGCTCCTTGTCGACCTTGTCGATGTAGACGAAGGCGGCCTCGACGTCCTTCGCAGAGCGCGCGCGTGC
>Ga0256868_10001409_pt1 | contig 13164 bp, 12 predicted proteins | sample RVTome_13_FD_187341 | JGI IMG/M metagenome (GOLD analysis project Ga0256868, IMG submission 187341) | Soil microbial communities from uranium-contaminated site in the Upper Colorado River Basin, Wyoming, United States - RVT92D227 HiSeq ... | reverse complement strand
GATCATCACCTGCTGGATCTGATGGGGGTCTCCCTTCCATTTCGGTAGATCAACCTGAAATTCAGTGACAACCTGGATCTGCTCCCAAATTTTCTTCTGGTGATAGAGCAAAGAAAGAGTATTGGAGATCACCTCGTTTAGGTTCACATCCTCTTCCCCACCCCGGGATGGGCGGGAGAAATCCAAAAGTTCGCGAACGATTCTCCGGATGCGTTCAGCCTCAGATCCCGCCCTTTTCAGGACTTCTTTTTCTTCGTCCGTTGGCAACCCGCCGGTGGATAATAAATCCAAATAACCCAGAATGGCTCCCGTGGGATTTCCAATCTCATGAGCGACTCCCGCGGCCAACCGCCCGATGGAGGCCAATTTCTCCGAGCGGATAACCTCGTCCTGTGCCCGGCGAAGCTCCCGGTTGACCCGTTCCAGAGAGAGGATATACTCTTCCACTTTGGCCCGATCTTCCCGCAGCCGGGAAGCCATGTGGTTGAAGGAAGAAAATAATTTGCCTATTTCATCCCCACCCGACGGCCCGCCCATAGATTCTAAGTTTCCCTCGGCGATTTTCTCGGACATCTGGACCAATTTTCTCAGGGGATTCACGATCACCCGGGAAAGGAGAAAGCTTCCTACCGCAATGAGTAAAAGAGCATCAAAAAGGATGTAAAGAAAAACTGTGGCCTGAGAACGGGAGTGGGTTTCCCGAAGGTCATCTAACGGGAGCTCCACGCGCAGAGCCCCCAGAGTCTCCCCCTGGACCGTGAAAGGAGCGGAGAAAAAAAGGGGAGATTTTTTCATGAGGGAAAAGGACTCCTCTCCACCGGCACTGTAAGCCAATATTTTTCCTGAATTCAGGGCTTTCTCCAGGCCATAATCCCGCAAAAACGTTCCTACTCTTCCCGGATTGGAATCAACCAGCACGCGAAACTTCCGGTCAACGACCGAGAAGTTGGAGAAGAGCTGGCTCTGGGCAAAGAAGGTCGCGATTCGCTGCAAGTTTTCCGGGGGCCTCTGCTTATCCGAGATTTCCAGGTCGGCGGGTTGTAAATCTTTCAAAAACCACTGCAGGGAGAAGATCAGCTGCTTGCCTCCTCTGATCTTCTGCTGCAGGAGGGTGCGTTCCTCAACCTTGAGAAAGAGGATTCCCACTAAGGCTATGGTCCCGGCCATTAAAACGGTCAGGGTGAAAACGATCTCGGTACGAATCCCCGGTCGAAAATTCCAAGCCATTTAATCATTCACCGCAGAGAACGCTGAGAACGCGGAGGAAATTTAATCTTGAAATTTATTAACGAAACGGCGAATACCATTTTTGAGGACCTTTACATTGAAAAAATTTAATAGGACGCAGATTTGCACAGATAAACGCAGATATATATTTTTTGCGAATTATTTTATTTGTTAATATCCAGAAAATCTGTGTACATCCGAGTCCAAAAAGGAATTTCCTATACAATTAAATTATACTTCATCTCAGCGGTCTCAGCGCTCTCTGCGGTGAAAAAATTCTTTACGGCCTTCCCCAATCCAGGTACCAGTTGATCAGCTGGGAGCCGATGAAAATATAGGCCAACGCTGAAAAGGCCAAAAAAGGTCCGAAAGGAATGGCGTAATGACGGCCTTCTTTTTGAATCAACATGGCCCCTCCCCCGATAAAAGTCCCGGAGAGCGAAGCAAAGAAAAGGGTAAAAAGGATGGCCTTCCATCCCAACCAGGCGCCGATCATCGCTAAGAGTTTGACGTCCCCTCCCCCCATCCCTTCCCGCTTGGTCAGGAGCTGGTAGGAAAAAGCCACTAAATACAAAGATCCCCCTCCTACGGCGATTCCTATCAAAGATTCCTTTATGGTCACCACAGAACCGAAAACAGCCAGGAGGAAACCGACGGCAATCCCGGGAAGGGAGATAACATCCGGTATGATCCGGTGGTCGAGATCGATGAAAGTGATCACGATCAGAGCTGCAGCAAAGGCCAGGGTGGAAAAAAAGAGAAACGAGGGGCCGAATTTTATAAAGAGGCCTAAAGCAACCCCGCCGGTCAAGGCTTCGACCAGGGGGTAACGCCAGGAAATCCCTGTCCGGCACATGCGGCATCTCCCCCCCAGGAGGAGATAGCTTAACAGGGGGATATTATCATAAGCCCGTATCGGGGCCTGGCAATGAGGGCAGAAAGAGCGGGGAAAAGCGATGGAAAGACTTCGAGGCAGGCGGTAGATACACACGTTGAGAAAACTGCCCAGGCAACAGCCCATGAAAAATACTAAAGAGAGCTTGATCCAGAAAGGCATCCTGAACCCCTAATCGCGACTTGCAATGCTATAACCTTACCAGCCTAAAAGGGAATTTTCAAGATCCCCTTTATACAATCAGACATCGATAGCTTTGTATTGAAGGGGGCAAGCAGTTATTTTTAAAAATCATCCTGGCCATCCACCTGCCCTTTTAGGAGGGTCAACTGCTGGGCCATTTCTTTGACCTGCCGGGACAATTTAGATATTTGGATAGAATAATGGAGGCTTATGAGCATCAAGAAAAGAAGGCCGAAAATAAATAAGGTTGTAGTTGGCGCAATGGCCCCGATCAGGTGGGTCAGAAAAACCAATGGATCATACCAAACGACCAAAAGGATAATGATCACTCCGGTCAATAGCCACAACCAGGAATATTCTTCCCGAAGCTTTCTCCTCCTGACCAGTTCCACCACGATAATCATGATAAGAATGCTGGCCATGACGGCAAAAATCTTTTGATGAAAAAGCATAGAATCCCTCCTTGGCCTTCTCTATTCCTTCCGGATTAAATTCAAAGCAATGGTAAGAATCATCTTATAGGCATAATAAAGAGGTTTAGCGCCGCTGTGCATGGACCTTCCTTTTAAATTGGGATGCATGCCAACAGGGGTTTCCTGGGTCTGCAGTCCTGCGCGGTGGAGCATGACCAGGACGTCGGCATCCGGATAGTCTCCCGGGAAAGAATCCCGGGCGCAGAACTCCACCGCCCGGCGTCCAAGGCCCTGGTAACCAGAGGTCGGGTCGGTAATCTTTTGGCCGCTCAACCATCCGGCGATAAACCCGAAAAGGCGCATTCCCATCCGCCGCAGAAAGGGAATGGGATATCCTCCCTCTCCCAGGAATCTTGAGCCGATAACCACATCCGCTTTCCCTTCTTTGACCTTATTCAGCAGGATCCGCAGGTAGCGTGGATCATGCTGGCCATCCCCGTCCATTTGCAGCACATAATCAAACCCATACTTCAAAGCGTATTTATATCCTGTTTGCAGGGCCACCCCGTAACCCATGTTAAAAGGGTGGGATAAGACCTTCCCTCCGGAATCCAGGGCTTTTTGCTCCGTTTGATCGGTTGAGCCATCGTTCACCACCACCACCTGCGCCTCTGGAATTTCTCGCTTCACCTCCCCAACCACAGAGGCGATCTGCTCCTCCTCATTGAAAGCCGGGATGAGAACCAAAATTTTTTCTTTTCCCCCTTCCCTTAGACCCGTTGTCATTCTCTTTTTCCCCTATTTCTTTCTGGCTGCCACAAGGCAATGGAGGCTGCACCACCAGAAGAAGAAAGGCATGCAGGTCATTTCCTGGATTTCAAACCCTACACCATTAAGAGTCTTCCGCATTTCCGCCGGCCGCCACTGTTTCACATGGCCGGATGGCGCAAAAGCTTCCGTAAGCTTTAAAAAAAACAGACGAGCGGCCTTGAATAACCAGTCATGCGGAAAGATAACGAGAAGCAGCCCCCCTTTACGCAAAACCCGGTGGATTTCCCGCAGGGCCTTCTCTGGATCCAACAAGTGTTCGATTACTTCCAAAAAAAGACAGCAATCAAAGGATTGATCTTCAAAGGCAAGCTCATAGGCACTTCCCCGCTGGGCGGGCAGGTTATGGATTTTACAAATGGCCACATTGTCCCATTCGTAATCGAGGCCCTGAATGATCCGATCAGGAAATTTCTTCAGGATTTTCTCCAGGGTAATTCCCTCCCCGCACCCCACATCCAGGATAAATTTTTCATCCCCGATCGAGGATAGGGTTCGCCGATCACGATAATCCCAGTACCTCCTCCCGATTCCTCCTTTGGCATACTGCTCCCTCTGGGGCAAGAAAGATGTCATGGAGCGCCCCCCTTGGAAAAATACCAGCGGAGAAGCCCGCAGCCAACGCCCCACAACGAGCGGATTTGCTGCCAACCCTTTACGCCGCGTAATCTCTTTAAGGCATAGGCGGGACGGAAATAAAATTCCTTATGGGCCCGGCGAAGGATCTCTTTTAAGGAAGTGCTTGACCAATTTTCGGAGAGAAGAACCGGCCGTTTTTGATCCTTGTCAAAGGGGTTGTTGGCATCCACTTCTTGGTACCACCCTTTGGCCTTCGCTTCTTGGTATAGTTTCGTCCCCGGATAGGGCGAAAGAATGCTGAACTGGGCATAATCCGGGTTCAGCTCCTTGGCGAATTCTATGGTCCTGAGGCTTTGCTCAAAGGTCTCAACAGGGATGCCCAGTATGAAATAGGCCATGGGCCGGATTCCTGCCTGGCGGGTCAATTCAAAAGCCCGGCGAATTTGGGGTAGGGTAATCCCCTTGCGCAGGTAGTCCAGTCCCTCTTGATTGCCGCTTTCCACCCCGTAAGCAATCAGCTTGCATCCCGCTTTTTTCATCCAGGAAAGCATCTCTCTATCCGCGCGATCGACCCTTCCTTCACATTTCCACTCGAATTGTAAGCCTCGCTCCAAAATGCCCTGGCATATTTCAATCGTCCTTTGTTTATCGAACGTAAAGAGGTCGTCATAGATGACGAGCGACTGGATCTTAAGTTCTTTTACGATTTGCTCCATTTCGTCGAGGACATTCCGGGGGCTTCTGGCCCGCCATTTTGAACCGGAGATCGACTTGTCGCAGAAAATACACCGGTACGGACAGCCCCGCGAAGTGATCAGGGTGGTGACCTTTTTCCCCGGCCAGAGGGCGTAACGGTAAGACGCGTTGGGCAGAAGATGGCGGGCAGGGAAGGGAAGGCCGTCAAGGTTGCCAATAAAATCTCCGGGTTGATTCAATTGATCCGGACCCACCAATCCAGGAACATCCCAGGGGTCTTTTCCTTCCTCCAATCTTCTTACCAGGGCCGGGAAGCTTGCTTCCCCTTCGCCCACGATCCCAAAATCAAGTTCCGGGCAATCTTTGAAAAATTCCTGCTGGCGGACGGAAAAGTGGGGCCCGCCCATAACGATCGTCCGGGTGTGAGGGCGACAGATTTTAATGGCCCGAAGGCTTAGGTCAATCGTCGGGGTCATTCCCCCGATCCCGATGAGATCGGCTTTTTCTTTTTTTACTTCTTCTTCAAACTCATTCCAGCTCAGCCTCAGGGCAAAGGCATCGAAGATCCTGACCCCATGTCCTTCCCGCTCAAGGACCGAAGCCAAATAGGCAAGCCCCAGCGGGGGAATGATCACCTCTTCCCGTTTCAATTCCCTGGAGGGAGGGTTGACGAGAATTATTTTCATGCTAGGAGCTTTCCTCTAAGGGTAATCTTTTCATTTTCGCTTGGGCCTTTGTTCCAACTCAATACCGATTGGCCTTCATTTCTTCTTTCATGGCAAAATACATCTTTACAAAATCATGGATGACCGGAAGCGGGCGGAACCTCCAGAGCAGCCTGGCCAAGTATGCCGGCCTCTCAAAAAATTTTTTCGTGGCCATTCTCCGCAGATCCACCAATTGTTCTGCCTTCAGCGATTCGTTCAGGGGGATGGGGGGCGTGTTCACGCTCCCGAAATCGTTCCAAGCCGGCAATGGAATCTTCTGCTCAAGGCAATATTGATATAGTTCCGTCCCCGGGAGGGGAATGGCAAGGGCAAAGGAAGCGTAATCCTGATCGAGATCGCAGGCCAAGCGGATCGTGTCCATGGCCGTTTCACCGGTTTCACCCAGATGGCCGATCATATAATTACCGGCGATAAACAACCCTGCTTCCCTGGATTTCTTGAAGGCATCTTTGATCTGAGCAACCGTAGTATTCTTTTTCATCCTGTCCAGAATATATTGGTTGCCACTTTCCACTCCGAAACAGATCCAGCGGATTCCGGCTTTTCTCATTTTTTGCAGAGTGGGGACATGAATGGTTTCCACTCGGGATGAAACCATGATCTGCAATTTTTTATGATAACCTTTTTGGATGATAAAATTACAAATTTTATCGACCATCGCCCGGTTGGCGGTGAAGGTATCATCCTGAAAATATAAAATGCGGATTTGATATCGGTTTACCAAAAGATCAATCTCATCTTGTATCCTTTGAATGGGGAAATACCGTATTCGATGGCCAAAAATTACTTTGGTCGCACAAAAATTGCACTTTCCATAACATCCCCGGCCTGTGAACACTACCCCGAGGGGGCGGCAAGCTCCATCCACCCATTTATTCCAACCGTAGGATCGATATAAGTTGTATTTTAACAAGTGGTACGCCGGAAGCGGTAATTTCCCCAAGTCTTTTATCAATCCTCGATTCTGGGTTTCAAGGATCTTAGCATTCTTCCTGAAGGCAATCCCGGCAACGCTCGAAAGATCTTGGTCGCGGTCGATGGCCTTCATGAGATCAACGATTGTATCCTCTCCTTCCCCCTTGACTACGATGTCGATCGCCTCCGATTCTTCCAGGGTCCTCTCGGGCAGTGCGGAAACATGGGGACCTCCGACGATCACGGTAACACCGGGAAGCTTCTTCTTCACGTCAGCCAATAGGTTTTTAGTAATATCCATCGTTGCCGTCATGGTCGTTGCCCCCAGATAGTCCGGCTTGGCCTTGACCGTAAGCTCTACGGCCTCTTCCAAAGAAAGCCTCTGGGCGTCGGCATCGATGAGTTCAACAAGATACCCTTCTTTTTCTAAAACGGCGGCGATGGAAATAAGGCCGATGGGGATGGAACAGGCAACAAAATCCTTAAACCGATGGTATGCATTTTCAACGGTGGGAACGACCATTAAAACGAATTTTTTCATGATTCTTCCGCTGCTTATATTGTCTTCCCCTTTTTGGCTTGCCGCTCGGAAGCTCATCCTCTTCCGCCAGCCAAGGGTCTGATGGAATCCTTATCCTATCTTAGCACAACATGGGTAAAAGCTTTGGTTTAATCTTGTAAAGAAATCTTGCGGGCACTAAGGCCGAAGCGGTGGAACCAGTTGCGGATTTCTTCTTTGCTCACCCGGGTCAGCTTTTTCATTGCTTTTCTCTTCCGCCACATTTTGGGCATACCCCCGAGGGCGGCAACATAAGCTTGCAACAAAACGCTCAGGAGTAAAAAGCGGGAATATTCTTGGGTGAACTTTCCCGCTGCCCCTTGCCCGGTCAAGGCTCCATAAGATTGGAAAAGAAATCGCCAGAGGGTGTAAAAGGGGCTGATCAAGAGCATGGATAGGGGAAGGTATTTGACGGCAATCCAGACCCGATTTCTTTCCACGTAAAAAGCTTTCAGGGGAGAGTACGGGCCGCTGGACTGGGAATAGCGGTGGTAAACGATGGCCTGAGGGATGTAGAGGCACCTCCAGCCGGCCAGCCTTCCTTTCAACCCCAGGTCCGTATCATCGGCGTAAGCAAAAAAATCTTCATCAAAGAGGCCGACTTCTTCCAGCATCTTTCTCCGGTAGAGGGCAGCACAACCGCTGGGGAAAAGAACTTCCTCTTTTTCATCAAACTGCCCATGGTCTACCTCCAGCCTTCCCCGCCCTCGATTCAAACCATCCCGGTAAATGAGGTGGCCAACGTTATCAATAACCTTATCGCTTCCATGGAGATAAATTTTTGAGGCAACCATGCCCACGCGTTGATCCTCTTCGGCTCCTTTCAGTAATCCTTCCAGCCAATGGGAATCTGCTTGGGCATCGTTGTTGAGCAGAACAATGTATTCCCCTCGGGAAACTTCTATTCCCTGGTTGTTCCCTTTGGCAAAACCTACATTCTCCTTATTTTTCAAGATCCGAACGAATCCAGGGAAGTTCCCCTCAATAGACTCCACCGATCCGTCTGTGGAGCCATTATCAACGAGGATGACCTCAAAATCGCGAAAACTTTGGTTGCGGAGAGAATTCAGACATTCCCCGACATACTCTCTCCTATTCCAATTCACTACAATAATCGAAACCAGAGGATGGCCCATGGAAGGAGATTCTTCGATTCGTTCCATCTAAAAAAATTCCCCACCGGCTTGAGGGAGGTATTTGATCGAAGGGGCATGCCGGAGGGCTTTCTTGGATGCTTCCTGGCTTTTTTCTTTCCATCCTTTTTTTTCGTATAGCCGGCTGAGCATGCCGTAAGCGCGAAATGATTCGGGTGCTATCTTTATTACTCTCTCCATGTAGGCGATGGCCTGATCAATGTCCCCTTGCCTGGCATAGAGGTCCCCCAGGTTGTAAAGAGCAGCGTCGTTCAGGGGGCGAATATTGACAGATTGTTGATAGGCCTTGAGGGCTTCTTCCGTCTTTCCCTGGTTTAGGAAGATGACTCCCAGGTTATTATAGGCCTCCGGGGACAGGCGCGGGCTCAGGACGATGGACTTTTGGAGACCCTGGATTGCCTCTTCCAGTTTTCCTTGCTTAAAATATATGCTTCCCAGGTTTAAATAAGCCCCTCCGTGCTTGGGATCCAGCTCAAGGACCCTTTGAAATTCTACGATGGCTTCATCCAGGCGGCCGGTTCTCGAAAGGGCTAATCCGAGCCCGTTATGAGGCCGGGCTTTATTCGGCGATTTGAGGGCGGCGTCCTCCCAAAGCATCCACTCATTATGCCAGGTAAAGTTCCGTAAAAGGGTGGCATATCCATAAAACTCAAGGATCAAGGCACAAAGAAAAAAGAAAATGATCTTGTTTGGACGGGGGCCATATTCTATTTTGGCCCGAAAAATCCATTCTGCCGTCAAAGCAAAAATGATGGCATAAGCCACGGAGGGAAGATAAAGCCACCGGTCGGTCACGACATCTTCGAGGGGAATTATACTGTTGGTGGGCAAAAGGGTAATAGCAAACCAGAGGGCGAAGAACCCGAAGGGGCGGAAGGTCCGGGAAGCCCTCCAGACCATCACGCCAATCATCAGAAGAATTCCGAGGGCAAGAATCACCTGACCTTCAAAAATAGAATGGGAAATGGGAAAATCATAATCCACATTCAGGGTTAAAGGAAAAATTAGGGTCCCGATGTAATGAACCCAGGCCCGTAATTGCGTGAGTAGCTGCTCGTAGAGAGAAGGAACGGCTTGATGAGTTTTATACTGGAGGGAGCCAAAGAAATAAAGCCGGCCCCAAAGGTAGATGGCCGAAAGGGCTAAGTGGGAGAAGAGGGAAAAAATCCGCCCTTTCCAGGAGCGTTCCGAAGGGAAAAAGAAATTCAATAGAATCAAAAGAGGGACTAAAGTGATCGCCGTCTCTTTCACCAGAAGGGCACAGAAATAGATCAGGGAAGACCAGATGAGATGATGCAGCTTGCCGGTAAAATAATATTGGAGATAAGTATAAAAAGAACCAAGGAAAAAAAGGGTTATGAGCGAAGAAGAGCGGCCGGTTATATAGGTCACCGACTCCGTCTGAACGGGGTGGATGGCAAAAATCAAGGCGGCCAATAAGGCGGTTAAGTTATGTCTTCTGGAGTCTGCTTCCTTAGCCTCAAAAGGATTGCGCAAAATGAGGAAGGTAATGAAATATACCAAAAGAGCACACCCAGTATGGATAATCGTGTTAAGAAGATGATATCCAAATACATTCATTCCCCCCATGTAAAAATTCAGGCCATAAGTAACCAGGAGGAGCGGACGGTAGCTGCTGGTTTCTTTTACCAGACCACTCCCCATTTCGGGAGTCCAAAAAAGCTTCAGTAAATTGGCAGGATCTTTAATATAGGGATTGACTACAAGGGAATGAACGTCATCGTATTGGAAGGTACTCTCGAAAGAATTCGAATAAACCAGAAGGCTGAGGATGATGATGATTAAACAAGGCAGCAAATGTTTTCCTTTAAACCTCATCCTTCACCTGCTTATAAGTAAAAGGGAAAGGGGTCTCCTTTCCTTAGATCTCGTCAAGAGCATAAGAGCAAGCCAGCTCTTTCCGGCCATTGTCCCTTAAAAAAAAGGGCCGTCTTTCGGGGGCGGCCCTTTTCTCATAGATTCAATCAAACGCTCCTAACGAATCGTTACGGGGTGCTTAGGCTGTCTGTGGGAGAACCCGTGTTAGCAGCAAGAATATAACTACCCGACAGATTCGCATGGACGCCAGTTACCTGCCCGCCAGCGGCTACGGTTACGGTAACACCGGTTGATGTCCTCGCAGCGGTATAAGTAGCTCCGGTGGCATTGGGACCAATGGCTTCCCCAGGTGGCGTGCTTCCCGGGTTATCCGTCATCCAAGCCTGGACAGCCGTATAAAAATTCCTTGAATCGGACCGGGTAGTGGCCGCCCAGCCCCTTCCTCTATACTGGGCAAACTGTGGAATGGCAATCGCCGCCAGAATACCGATGATGGCAACGACGATCATCAACTCGATCAACGTAAAACCTTTTTCCCCTTTTCTAAATTTTCTTAACATCTCAAACCTCCTTCTTTTCGTTATCCTTTTTTTCTTTAGTGTTTTGTGATTCAAACTTTAAGTCCTCTTCTGGATTATAATCTCCGGTCCCTTGCCAAGTTTCACCTCCTTTCCTTACCGCATCTTTAATCTTTGGTTTTTTAATGCTGCAATCCCTTTGCCATTTTTCCAGAAAAATCACCAAAAATATAAATTTATTTTTTAATAAATAAATTCATAAGGTTATCCTTAATATTTTCTGTTACTTGTAAAGCCACTAAATTAATTATAATGACTGGGGAAGAGGATAGAACATTGAAATGACAAAATATGACACTTTATAGACATTTTTTGTCACTTGATAGGAAGGTATATGAAAAAGGTTGTTCCTTTCCCCGGCTGGCTTCGAACCGTGATTTTGCCGCCATAACTTTCCACGATTTTATGCACGATGGAGAGGCCAAGTCCTGTACCTTTTTCCTTGGTAGTAAAGAACGGGTCGAAGATCCTGCCCAGTTCGCTTTCTCCGATTCCCGGCCCAGTGTCGCTGATGCATATTTCACCCTGGGCCACCTCGCCCGAGAGAGCTTCCTGAGGAAGCCGGCGGCGAAGCTCCACTCGCAGTTCTCCGCCATCCCCCATTGCTTCAGCCGCGTTGATGAAGAGGTTCCAGAAGACCTGTTTGAGCTGCTGGGCATCCGCCAGTATGGATAAATCATCCTGGAATTTTGTAACCAACCGGATTCCCGGATGGCAACCAGGGCTATGGGAAAATACGGCCAAAATTTCCTCCACGATCCCGTTCAGATGGATTAATTCCTTGCCCGGTGATGCAGGCCGGGCAAAAAGCAAAAAATCAGCAATCAGAGAATTCAGGCGCCCGACTTCACGGAGGATGATGTCCATGAGGTGCTGGTGTTGAAAGGAATTTTCCATCTCTTCTTTCAGGATCTCGATCGAACCGCTGATCGAAGCGAGAGGGTTCCGAATCTCATGGGCCATGCCGGCGGCCAATGTCCCGATGGCCGCTAACTTGTCAGCCCGCTTCAGGTCTTCCTCCATCTCCCGTAGCTTGGTCAAATCCTGAAAGATGAAGATGCTGCCGATCTGCTGGTCCATTGAATCCTTCAGGGGGGAGACGGAGAACCCTAGGGCCACCGTGGCCCCGTCCTTCCTTTGAAATTTCGTTTCCCAGCGGGAAAAGCGGAGTTTTTCCCACCCCTTTTCGGGAGCCCACCCGATCGATTCAAACCAGGTCAGAAACCCTGGGAAAAGGGCCTCGATTCCCTTTTGGTAGACCTCCTCAAATTTGTAACCGGTAATGTCTTCCGCCATGCGGTTAAAGGAAATAACCCGCCCTGCCCCATCGACCGTGACCAGCCCGCTGTTCACATTATGGACAATGTGCTTATAGAGTTGTTCGAGTTGATTGTAATCGATCTGCCGTTCTCTCAGTTCTTCTTCTTTCCGGCGGACTTGTTCGGAAAGATAAGCGCTGAGAATAGCTACCAGGTAAAAGGCTACCATGTTCACGGCGATCAGGTAAAAAACGTAACTACTCTGATAGGCGGTCGAGAGGGGAACTCGGCCTCCGAAAGGAAGGACGGCCTGGTAATATTGCAAGTCCAGCAGGGTTCCGTAAAGGATGCTGCTGGCCGAAGCCATCAGCAGCCCGCCCCTGCGGTAGAGGATCGTGCTGGCGCTGAAGATGGAAAGGAGGTAAACCCAGGAAAAGATGGATTCGATCCCACCGGTAAAGTAGATCAAGAGGGTAATGAAAAAGACATCGCCGAGAATCTGTCCGTAGGCAAAAACTTTGAGGCGGCGGATCCGCCCCAGGAGAACGGCATAGATCAAGGTCAGGGCATAGGTAAAACCGATGAGAACGTAAAGGGGAAGGGGGGAAACATGCTGAAAGAACTGACTCTCTTTAATCTGCACGATGGCCGTGGCCCCAAGGAGCAGGGTAACCACCACGGCCCGGAAAAACATGAGCCACTTGATTTTGGAAAAAAGGCTTGCCTGGAAAACCTCTGAAGACTTCTCTCCCTTCACAACTTCTTCCTTAAATTATTTAGGACACAGATTTTCACAGAAAAACACAGATAATTATTTCCTATCATTATCAAATACTTTACGTTTAACCTCTGGCTTAGGGCCAAAATTAAGTAAAAGCCCAATTTCAATATCTGTCGCCTTTAAATAATTTAATAACTGCGCTTCATTCTCCGCGGCTAAACTCTTGGCTGCTTTAATTTCTACAATCACTTTATTATCAACCAGCATATCAGCAAAATATTCACCCACAACCTCATTTTCATAAAACACCCTAATGGCAGATTGCGGCAATACGGTCATACCTTCTTTCTTAAATTCAACCATCATTGCATTTTCATAAACTTTTTCCAAAAATCCATAGCCTAATTTGTTATAAACGCGATAGAAAATCTTAATGACTTTCTCGGTTAGTTCTTTATATTTCACATCCTGTTTTTCTGTGTTCATCTGTGTCCAGTATATTATTCTTTGAAATCCTTCAGGCCGTGCTTCTGGATTTTCCAGCGCATCGACCGGAAGCTCAGATTTAGCAGCTCCGCAGCTTTTTTAAT
>Ga0256868_10001407_pt1 | contig 13167 bp, 14 predicted proteins | sample RVTome_13_FD_187341 | JGI IMG/M metagenome (GOLD analysis project Ga0256868, IMG submission 187341) | Soil microbial communities from uranium-contaminated site in the Upper Colorado River Basin, Wyoming, United States - RVT92D227 HiSeq ... | reverse complement strand
CCCCGCTTTCTACCGCCGGGGAGGGAGGGGAGGGGAGGGGAGGGGAGGGGAAAATATCAATTGTGTTTGTTCAAAATTCATTTGACATTAACAACAGATTGGATATTTAATATTCTCATGGGGTAAGCAATCTATTGGCATTTGGATGGGGTTTGGTGGGAGTCCAAAACTCCAAGAAGGAAAGCCCTTGTAGTTTTAGCCTGCCTTCGGTAGGCGGAGAGATTCAGACTGCAAGGGCTTTTTATTCATTAGTTAAACTTAAAGTATATTGTTAAAAGTAGTATTACATTATATTGATATAATTGTATAATTAATATTTATATATCAAACCAAAATCGAGGGCAAGGGAGATGAAAAAGAAAGAGATATCTGCGCCGTTTTATTCTTAGGTGGGGCAAGTGTAAAGTGGCATGGTATTTACATTTGATGACATCATTATCAAATCCTTCCAATAGTAAACAAACTTCAAAAAATTCACAAAATTGAGATGTTATGAGGCGATTTATAAGAGTTAGTAACTAATGTTTTCCCGTTAGTCCACTCCTCCCTTTTGGGGTGGATGTATAGCCTCCCTTTTGCTTCCGACCTTGCACCAATAACGACCTGTATTTTTTTCTCGAATTTTGTACTTACCTTTAATAGAAACAAACTCCCAGGGATGCTGAAGATCATCATAGTATCCAACTGGCTTGGCATCAAAACCCGGCCTCTTTGACCTTTCTTGAAACCATACTAACCCACAGTAAGTACATCTATATACGGTTTCCCCTTCTTTTTTGGGCGTCCGAACTCCCGGCGGGAGCCAGTTAGGTTTTTTTCTTATATGATATAATTTGTTTTTGCTTCCCCCAGTGCAGGTAGGTGAAGGACAATGTGGTTCATACCGTTTCATGCAGAGCATTTTCTATTTTTTAAAAAGAGGCGAATCACACAATAGAGATTTCAATGACTTCGGAAGTTGATCATTCCTGCAATTCCTACTACATACTTTCCCTTCCTTCCCCCCATCTTCCCAAAGGTAAAAACTGCTAATGAAGCAGGAATCAGAGAAATATGGAGCCTGAACTAATCTCCAGATCATATACCCACCGACTGGGTTCGAGGTTAATCAAGGATGGCGTTGGTTTCAATCAGGAGTGTATTAAATTTTGAACAGGGTGTCAATGGTAAATGGAGGAGGTGATGATCTCAATACAATGCAAACCATATACATAGGGTTGAAATCAGTGTCACTTGTCGAAGCGATGGCTCTTAATAAAGCTATTGATTCTGTTCGTCCGGGTCAGAAAGCTGACTTAAAGTTGGAAACCTTCTCATTCCGATAAATTAGCCCTTTAATCCATTTTATTCCCCGTCACCGAGAAGATGCTTGAGTTTCTGACGGTCTTCCTCCAATATCTTGATGAATCTTAACCCCAATTCGTACCCCTTCCGGCCTTCATCCGAATAGGCTTTTGTCCAAACCACCTCGGCTGATACCTTGAAGTTTGCCAATTCGAATCCTTTAGAGAATAAAACTGCAATATTTAATCTTGTACCAACAGACATGTTGTGAGGAGATTGAATCAGAAGGCCTGTTTCACTTGCATTGACGATCATCGCTCCATGGACAGATGGAGCATCCATCATCCTGAATTCAATAGGTAAATTCAAATAAAACCGTGGATGCCTTCTTTTTTCCCTTGTTGAATCTGATTCCTGTGCCGAGTTCGTCCAATGTAGATTGGCCGATCCGTCCATCTCGAGAATCCTCCTCTCGTTTCACCCATATGCTTTTTCTATCGACCCTTCATGAAACCGCTTCTATCATTGCATACAAAGATGATGCCAGCCCATTAATAAATCTGTAACTATTTGACATATATGGTATATATAGAATTATCTCTTGACCGGAAGATTTACTAATATGCCCAAAATTGTATCCCCTGCGCGAATTTATTAAAAATGGGGGAAGAAAATTCTCATTGACTCTCTGTAGAAAGTTTAATACATTTTACCAGGGAGGAGCCTCCAATGAGTCCGCGGAAGTATCTTACAACAGTGAGAAGGAGGAGAAGAAAGGGAAAATCAAAATCCAAAGAAGGCATTTTGATAGTAGAGAGAAGGAAACATCCGAGATTTAGTCTTGAGCTTCCTTTGGACTATTCCATCGAAAGTATCGAGTGCTTTGGAGGCGTTGCAGCCAATGCAAGTAAAGGAGGGCTCCTTGTCTATCTACCCGAAGCTATCTTGGTAGGAACCTTGTTGAAAATTGAGATTCTTTTTGTGAAGGGATCCGAGTTGAATTCGATCAGAGCGAGCGCAAAGGTGGTTTGGTCTGATTTAGCCCCTAAGGAAATTTGGGGAGAGTACAGATATGGACTGGAATTTAAATCGTTCCAGGAGGGGGGCCTCCAAAAATTGAGGAGGCTACTGAAAGAGGTGGGTGAAACACATAGCCGATAGGAGGAGAGATAGGTTTTTCAGAATTCCTCTCTCCTCCGTTTCTGATATTCCTCTTCTCTCGTGAGCCCGTTCCGTTCCGGCTAACTGCTATAATTGCGTTGCCCTGTTCTCCTTCGCCGGCATTTCTTTTCTACATTCTTTTTTTTACATTGCGCTAATAGGCTTCTGCTTTTCCGTACCCGTAGTGATAAGGAACGGATTCCCACCGACCTATTCCCAATTTTCCAGATGATATCGGACTTCAGAGAGCAGTATCTCCCTTTCTGCCCTCGTCACAGCGGGAACGAATACGTCCTCAGAACCTTCCCAATTGAATTGTATTCCGGAAATCAATTGAGAATCGCTTATCAGGGGAGTTGATTTCGGACCGGCGGTTGCGCAGCCAAGGACAAAAAGAGCCGCGAGAATTAAGACCAATGAACTTTTTACCTTCATAAAGAAACCTCCTTTTTTGAGAGATGAAAGAGGTTTTGCAAGTAGTATACCAATGGGCTTAATTCAGTGTAACTATATAAAATGTCATCCATTTTACTGAAGTGGCCTTTGTATTGAGTGGCAATCATTGGCAATTTTTTGGCAGTTTGTTTTTCTTTTTACCCGGATGGGATGTTTGATTGGATGTATTTGCTCGAGGCGAGTCTATTCAATTTAAGAAGGGAGAACTCATATGATCTCTTTGCGTCCGGCCGATCAGCCGTCTTCAGCTTGTTCAGTCAAGGTCTCGAGAATTCCCCGGAGGTAGCCGATACTTCGACTGGCTACCGTTCGAGGATCAGGATTAAAGTCGAAGACCGCTACAGAAATATAGCCCCTATAACCATTCTTAAGTAAACTTTTCAAAATCGGGATGAACCTCGTTTCTCCAAAACCAGGTCCCCTTCCGCTGGCATCGTTGGCATGGATATGACGGAGGTATCCGGAATCCAAGGCACGGAGAAGTGCCTCAGAAACCGATTTCTCCTGAGCCGATGCGCTTCGACAGTCGAAAACCATTTTGAAATTGGGATGTCTTATCTCCCTCACCAATTGGATGCCTTCTGCCACGGTGTTGATGAAGTTGGTGATCTTATAGGTCAGAGGTTCAACGCAGTAGAGGACATTTCTTTTTAGAGCCGTCTTAAGACATACCTTGAAGGTTTCCTTAGCAAAATTCCACGACTCCTGGAAATCCCATCCCTCTTGAACGGTCCTCTGATGTGGAGAACCGTGAACCAGAATCTTTCCTCCGATGTCGGCGCAGAAGTGGATGAGGGCCTCGATATATTCCTGGGTTTCAATACGGATGATCTCATCGGGATGGTTAATGTAGAGCCCTTCCGGCTTTGCCAGCAGCCAATGGAGGCCAACAATCTCGATCCCGTTCTCCTCTGCTGCCTGACGAATGGCTTTTCGCCCCTTCGGCGTGATTTCGGTGACCGAGTCTGCCAGGGTGTAGGGAGCGATCTCAACCCCATCGTACCCCAACTGAGCCGCGTACTCAAAGACTTTATCGATCGGCCACCCCTGGAAAAGCTCATTACAAATCGAAATCTTTATCAGACTCTTTTTGCCCATTTTCTTTACCTCCTTTCCTGTTTCTCTTTATTTCATCCGGGGCATGGGCTTAGTCTTCGTTAACCCATCTCATATCCTTTTCTTTCGGATGCGTGGATGGACTCCATTCCGTTCAGTTCTCGCAGCATATTTTTCAGGGTACTCTCCATGAGCCAATTATATTCCTGGACTCTTTCCGCTGTCAATTTTCGATTGTCTTGACTTTTCCTCCTTATCCTCATCATAATTGAACAAACGAAAGGGGAAGAATAGGGTGTGATCAGAGAAGGGATTGCCAAAGCATTAAAGGAACTTTTGAATATCGAAGAGATACCCTTCAATGTGCCCCCCCAGCGCGAGTTGGGGGATTTGTCCAGTGCTGTCTGTCTGTCCATGGCAAAGCAGAGAAGGGAATCTCCCATGAAAATTGCTCAGGAAGTGGCTGAGCGATTGAAATCTAAACTCCCGCCTTATGTTCAGGAGATAGGTGTTTCTCCTCCGGGATATCTCAATTTGAAGGTGGATTGGCCGGCATTGGCTCAAGACCTCATCCCCCGAATCCTTCAGGAAGGTGAGCTTTTCGGAAAGCCTGTATCGCCACCGAGGAAAAAGGTCTTTATTGAGCACACGAGTGTGAACCCCAACAAAGCGATGCATATCGGTCACCTCAGGAATTCGGTTTTAGGAGACACGGTAGCGAGAGTTCTTGAATGGCTCGGTCTTTCAACAGAGGTTTGTAACTATATTGATGATACGGGTCTCCAGGTGGTGGACGTGGTGACGGCCCTTCTTTATCTTGATCCCCCTTATTACATGGAAGGGTCTGATTTTGAAGTTATCTGGAAAAAAGTTTCGCCCAATCAACCTTTTGATTATTTCTGTTGGGATCTCTATGCTCGCTTCCGGGATGAGCTTGAGAAGAACCCATCCCTCCTTGAGAAAAGGGACGAGGCTCTCCATAAGATCGAAGAAGGAATCCATCCCATTGCCGGCTTGACTAAAGACTTAGCCACAAAAATTGTCCGGTCCCATTTAGAAACAGTGGCCCAACTCTCTATCTATTACGATCTTCTCAACTGGGAGTCAGATATCATTGCCCGGGGGTTCTGGGAGGATACGTTCGAACTCCTGAAAAGGAAGGGGGGACTTCGATTTGAAGCAGAGGGTCCGAACGCGGGGTGTTGGGTGGTCCCTTTTGGCGGTATTGTCGAGACCGCCGAGGGAATGAAGAGTTTGGATAAAATACTGGTTCGGTCGAATGGAAGTGTAACCTACACGGGGAAGGATGTCGCCTATCAGCTCTGGAAGTTTGGTCTTCTCAAGAAAGATTTCTTATACAGATGCTGGGGGTCCCAAGCTAATGGAGAAATGCTCTGGACAACGGTTCGAGAGGGCGAGCCAGGGGATCGAGTTTCAAAAAATTGTGGACATGCGGAAATGGTCATCAATGTGATTGATACCCGACAGAGTTATCCTCAGCAAGTCGTGGTGGAGTGCCTTCGACAGATGGGCTTTGAGAAAGAGGCGAACCAATCCATCCATCTGGCCTATGAGGTGGTCAACCTCTCGCCGCAGGCTGCCCGACTCTTGGGGGTGGAGGAGACAGAGGAGAAAAAGGCCTATGCCATGTCAGGCCGTTCCGGGACAGGGGTGAAGGCAAAGGATTTTATCCAGATGGTGAAGCAGAAGGTGGTCGAGAAAGCAGATCATCCATTAGAAGAAAGGGTTGCTTCTGCATTAGCCTCAGCGGCCATCCGGTACTATTTGCTGAAATTCACATTAGAGAGTCAGATTGTCTTCGATTTTGATGAGGCTTTAAAGACGACAGGAGATACAGGAGTCTATTTGGAATATGCCCATGCCCGGGCATGTAGTATCCTGAGAAAAGCCAAGGAACTGAAAATCGATCTTCAATGGAAAGGGGATTGTATTCCTAAACAATTGACTGAGACCGAAAGAGGCCTTCTCGACGGACTATCGAGATTTTCTTCCGTTGTCGCTAAAACCGGTAAAACGTTAAGGGTTTCTCAATTGACAGAATATGCCTTTGATCTGGCAACATCTTTTACTAATTTTTACGAACATCCTGATCCGGGGGCTGATTTCCAGATCCCATTTATTCATCTTCGGGATCAGGGGATTCAAACCTTCCGTCTCTCTTTGGTCGCGGCATTTCAAAAAGTGATGGAGAATATCCTCAACCTGATGGGCATGGACGCGCTTCAAAGAATATAAGGGTTCCAGGGGTCTAGGATTGAAGGGGCAAGGGAGATTACAGACACTAGAACCCTTGAACCCTCGAATCCTTGAACCCTTTGTGAAGTGGAGGTGAAAACCATGAACCAAAGAAAAAGAATCTTGCCGAGGGGCTGGTATCCTTTTGATGGAAAGGATTGCAAAAAAGAGATCGAATCCTATTTAGAAGGATGGACACCTTCTCAGCTTCCTGTAAGCAAGGGATTGGGTGGGATTGTCCCCCATGCGGGTTGGTATTTCTCCGGAAAGCTTGCCGCAAGGGTATTCTATACATTGAAATTGAAAGGCAAGGTTGACGTAATTGTTCTTTATGGAGGCCATCTTTCCGCTGAGGATCTTCCTCGGATTGTGACAGAAGAGGCCTGTGAGACCCCTTTGGGTGATATCGAGATTCATGCAGGCTTTGTAAAAAACCTGATGAAAAGCCTTGAGATGAAAAAGGAGAGTCCCACCAGCGGAGACAATACCATTGAAATTCAATTAGCTATGGTAAAATATTTTTTCCCAGAGGCAAAGCTCGTTGCCGCCCGATCGCCTCTTTCTCTTAAAGCCGAAGCACTAGGAAAAGAGGTTGCTAACATTGGAAAAAAAGAGGGAATTTCCATCCTTGCGATTGGATCAACTGATTTAACTCACTATGGCCCTAATTACGGGTTTTTGAGTAAAGGGATTGGTCCGGCCTCTGTGGAGTGGGTGAAGAACGAAAATGACAAGGGATTTATTGATCGGGCATTAAGGATGGATGCGGAGGGCATCCTAAAACATGCCATGGAAAATGATAGCGCCTGCAGTGCGGGGGCAGCTATTTCTGCCATGGCTACCTCCAAAGCACTGGGGGCTGAAAAAGGGATACTCCTCGATTATTACACCAGTTATGATATTATGCCAGACGATAGTTTCGTAGGGTACGCAGGGGTTTTGTATTGATGCGTAGATTGATAAAAGCACAAGAGAGATTCAGAATAATACGATTGCAAGCTCCGTGATTGGAAAGAGAGGATAGGTAAGGATATGAAAAAGGTGGCCATCATTGGAATCGGTCATGGAAAGTTTGGAGTGAGATCGGATGCCTCCCTTCGGGAACTAACGTTTGAGGCCGTCAAAGCATGCCTTGATGATGCAGGTGTGGGTTTAAAAGAAGTGGAGAGCATGGTCACAGGCATTGCAGGAGATGAGTTCTCCATCGCCCTACAGCCCTCTGCACAGGTTCATGACTATATCGGTTTTTGTCCGAAGCCCAATTTCCGTGTGGAAGGAGCCTGTGCCACAGGGAGCATGGCTTTGAGAACAGGATGGATGAATGTCGCATCGGGTCTATCCGACCTCGTTCTGGTCGTTGGTGTGGAGAAGATGACCGAAATCCCGACCAGCGTGGCAACAGACATCATGGGCAGAGGAGGGGACTCTACGTGGGAATATCCATTTGGTACGACCTTCCCCGGTTACTATGCGATGATCGCCAATGCCCATATGGCTGAATTTGGGACAACAGAAGAACAGCTCGCTATGGTCGCGGTGAAGAATCATTATTATGGAAGCCTCAACCCCTATGCCCATATGCAGAAACCCATTACTCTGGATAAGGCCCTCACTTCATTTGCTGTGGCCCATCCATTGAAACTTTTCGATTGCAGTCTCATTACGGATGGGGCGGCTGCGGTGCTTCTTGCTTCTGAAGAGAAAGTAAAAGCCCTATCAAAAAAACCGGTCTGGATCGCAGGGCTTGGTCTGGCGACCGATACGATGAGGATGGGCGACCGAAAAAGTTTAACCTCAATTCTTTCAACCCGTGAAGCGGCAAGGATAGCTTACCAGATGGCAGGAGTGGGGCCGTCCAATATTCATGTCGCAACGGTCCATGACTGTTTTACCATTGCGGAGATTGTGGCTTATGAGGATCTTGGTTTCTGTGAAAAAGGGGAGGGCGGAAAATTGGTCCAGGAAAAGGAGACCTATGTGGGGGGAAAGATTCCGGTAAATGTAGATGGAGGATTGAAATCGAAAGGTCATCCCCTCGGGGCCACAGGGGTTTCCATGGCCATCGAGATTACAAAACAGTTGAGGGGGGAGGCGGGCCAGAGACAGGTGAAGAATGCAGAGATTGGCCTTACTCATAACGTCGGAGGAACCGGACAGGTTGTCGCTGTCCATATATTCAGGAGGGAGTAGAATGGATTTCAAGAATTTCTCCTTAGCTATCTCACAGACAAAAGTGGCTCGATTTGCGGAGGATCTCGCAGCAGGGAAGATTATGTCAACGATCTGCAAAAAATGCGGGAAGAAATACTATCCGCCACAGGCTGATTGTTCAGAATGTATGTCCAGCGATATGGAGTGGAAAGCGTTGAAGGGTGAAGGGACCCTTGTCACTTTTACAAAGATTTTTGTTCCACCCGAGCATTTTGCAATGCGGCAGCCTCTCATGCCTTTTTCGAGTATTGCGTTTGACCCCTGTCCCATTGGACTCTTGGAGGTTGAGGGTGGCTTGAGGGTGATGGGCTGGATTCCAAAAGTGGATCTGAAAAAGATTAAAGTCGGGACGAAGATGAGAGCCTCTCCACAGATTCTTCCTGACGGCAAGATCACAATCGTCCTGGAACCGGTTTAAGAAATTTTGAATTTTAGATTGCAGAACCGGTATTGTATTGAATGCCTCGGAGCGATTGAATATCTTTATCAGTGCCTACGCGCTGAATCGCTACCCTGCCTGCGCGTAGTCCCGCCTTGCGGGACGAAGGCAGGGTTAGCAAGCGTGAAGCCCCGCCCAGTGGGCGGGGAATTTAAGTTCTGTAAGATTTTTGGTTGCTTGAGAGGTTTCGTGCCGATTTTAATAACGGCCCCTGCCACCATAATTGGATCTTCCGCCTCGACCTCCTTGGCCACCGGATCCTCCTCGATTAGGGCGAGGGCGAGCCTCATTCACATTCATCTGGCGGCCCAGGAGCTCTTTTCCATTTAGGTTCGCAATCGCCGTTCGAGCCTCATTTTGATCAGGCATTTCTACAAAGCCAAAACCTCGAGGTTGGCCGCTATACTTATCTCTCACGATCGTCGCTGAACTGACCTGCCCGAAGGCCTCAAAGGCTGTTTGAAGATTTTCCTCTTTTACGTCAAATGATAGATTCCCCACATAAATGTTCATCGTTTCTCTCCTCTCAAAATCAGTGATTACACGGATTAAATACCGATTACACAGAAATCAAACGCATTGCAAGAGAGCCTATAATAATTTTTAAAGCTCTTTTAATATTCGACAAAACTCTTCAGTTTTTCCGCCCGACTAGGATGTTTCAACTTCCTTAATGCCTTCTCCTCAATCTGCCGGATTCGCTCCCGTGTTACGTTAAAGTCCTGTCCCACCTCCTCAAGAGTATGGTCATGTTTCTCCCCGATCCCAAACCGCATCCTCAGAATCTTTTCCTCGCGCTTATCCAAGGTTGAGAGTACAGTCTGAGTCTGTTTCGCCAGATTGGAAATGATGGCGGCATCCTGAGGAGAAATGGATCCCTTATCCTCGATAAAATCCTCTAGGCGGCCATCCTCCTCCTCACCGACAGGGGTTTCAAGGGAGATGGTCTTTTTGCTGACTTTTAGAATCTTCTGAACGTGATGAAGGGGTACTCCCATTCTTTCGGCGATCTCCTCCAGGGTAGGTTCCCTTCCCATCTGCTGGACAAGAGATCGAGAGGTCCGGTTCAGCTTGTTAATGACCTCGATCATATGGACGGGGATGCGTATCGTCCGGGCTTGGTCAGCGATGGCGCGGGTGATGGCCTGACGAACCCACCACGTGGCATAGGTACCGAACTTATAGCCTCGTTGGTATTCGAACTTTTCCACCGCCCTCATTAACCCGATATTACCCTCTTGAATCAAATCCAGAAACTGGAGCCCCCGATTCAAATATCTCTTGGCAATGGAGATGACCAATCTCAGATTGGACTTGATCAATTCCGCTTTCGCCTCCTTGATCTTGGACTCTCCTTTCGCGATCGCTCTCAATGCCTCTTTAAGCTGCTCCGAAGAAAGGCCACACTCCGCCTCCATTCTGCTTATTCTGCGTTTGGAATTTCGGACGAGCCTATTTATCTGCTCCAAATTTTTTCTTTTAGGGCTCACCTTGTTCCTCTTCAGAGACTTCTTATTTCCTTGGGGTGAGATCCCTAAGTTTTCCCCAATCTTCTTCACCTCCTGTTTGGCCTTTTCCATTTGAATGTCCCATTGCTTCAGCCTCTGAATGATCTTGTTGAACTGTTCTTCTCTTATGTTGATCCGTTTAAAAGCATCGAGTATTTCAGCCTGTTTCCTAATGATCTCCCCCTCCACCTTTTTCTTAGAGGATTTCCTTTTCATCCCCCCCAACTTCTTTTGAAGAAGTTGAATTCTATTTCCTCCCTTCCGGATTTTATTGATGAGGTAGAGAACCCTTATTCTTTGAAGCTTTTCCAATTTAGTATTTGTCTCATCATCTTCGATCTCATTAGTGACCTCACTGATTTTCGCCCTTCCGGTTCGGAGAGCCTTTCCAAGGTTGATGATTTCCCTGACCGAAATGGGGCAGCTCAGTGCCACACTGAGGACCTCCTGACGACCGCTTTCGATCCTCTTAGCTACTTCCACCTCCCCCTCACGAGTCAATAGTGGAAATGATCCCATCTCTTTTAGGTAAATCCGGACGGGATCGATGATTTTCCCAGGATATCCCACAAAGCCAACTTCAACAGGTTCCTCCTCCTCCACTGTTTGGGCATTTTCATTCTCTGTATCGATTACCGGTAACTCGACGAACATATCGATATCCAACTCATCGGATAGGAGGATGGGATCTTCGGTAGGTTCAAATAGATAAGGTTTCTCAGACACTTGGTCTTCCAAACCTCTCTCTTTTTTCCAATTTCTTCGCATTAATGTTTTTAATGAAACAGGGTAAAATACTCCGTCGGGCAAGGAGGGAAAAAGTACATTCGAACTTAATGTACATTATCGTCGGGCGAATAGCAAGGGAATTCGTACTTTCGAGCTTTCAAAAGCTTGCGGAGCCTGGGAAAGGGTGTTCTGCACCGCGCACACAAATATGTCGTAGCTACTTGAAAATCATACGGAAAAGAGATGGAGATGAAACAAAAAAGGCCCGAGTTTTAATGGGCCTTTTCGAATTTTAGGGGGCTTTACTACCCAATCAAATGGCTCAATTGATACTAGTACCTCCGCTCGCTCCCATTAACGAAGGCTCGTAGAGATCGATAAAGATATTCCCTAATTTCGGGATACTTCCCTCGTTGAAGGGCGCTGGCAGTTCGTATTGGTATGGATTTTTAGCTCCTGACTGGAATGTAAACGGGAAAACCGCTTCGTTACTTTCATTCCCGGCTTTGTCGAAGACAGAGACCGTCAAGGTAATTTGCCTCCATTCAGTCAGATAGGGTGCTTTTGAACTAAAGGTATTCCATTGAATATATCCTTTGAAATGCTTTTGATATTCCGGTCTTAGATAGATCCAATCAGTCGGGTAACGACCGTAACCTGGCTGGTCTACAGCTAAGGCAACCCTCAGCATCTCTCCATCTGGATCCTCTGCTTCGATATAAATTTTCCAGATATACCCATAATACCCCTTGTCAACAGCAAAAGCGTGTGTAATGATAGGCGCTCTTGTTCCTGGCCTTGGTTGAGCCCACACCTGCGGATTAGAGAAAATAATCGAAACAATAACCACGCTTAACAGCCGATATATATATTTTCTATTCATTATTTTTTCCTCCTCTTTTTTTTTCATTTATTACTAACAAATAAAGCTTAATAATCCGAATTTGGTTTGTCAAGGAATCTTGAATAGGTACGAAGGTATCTATCTATTTCCTGCTCACGCCAGGCCCTATGGAACTGGTGCCAATCGGTGCACGACTTTAGGATTTCCATTTCAATTCTTATTGACACCCTGTTCACAATTTAATACACTCCAATTGAGATTGAAGCCATCGATTGAATAATAAACGTATTTGGTGGCATTATTTTTATTCGGCGCCCCCATCGTGGCCAATTAAACTTTTCTACCAATAAAGGAGGACAAAAATGCCAGAAATTAAGATTGCTTTTAGGAAGGCAGCGGATTATAGAATCATACCTGTTACGGGTGCATGGGGAGGTGTCAACCCCCAGGGAGAAATAGTTTTTGATCTATTTGTTGAAAAATTAGAGGTTCCTGAATCGGTTCAGATAAAAGTTGAACCTGGCCGCCCTCCTGTGGAGATAGCAAGAGAGGGTCAAGTTCATGTGCGTGAGTCTCAAATCGGTGTCGTTGTTCGTCCCGATATTGCACGTTCTTTAGGAGAATGGTTACTTCAAAAAGCCAATGAAGCCGCTTCCGGCATTATTGGGGGGAGCGAGGGCCATGCCTGATACGAATCGAAATTTGAGAATGAGGGGTTTTGATTTTAAGAGGATAATCAGAGAAGTAGATGGTTTGAGAAGGCGGAGAAAAGTTATACATACGATACAAAATGTATAAGGAAGACGCAAAAATCAAATGGTATTTGAGACCGATCAATGTAGTTCTACTCCTGTTCTTTGTATTAGGACCTTTGGGGCTGCCACTGCTTTATAGAAGTCATAAATTTAGCAAGACATTGAAAATAATCCTGACAATTGTTGTAATGATTTACACATTATACCTTATCTTTGCAACATTAGAAATTGCGAGAGAGCTTTATAATAGGCTGACAGAATTGCAGGACACGTTAAGTTACTAAGGAGTCCATAATAGGATAGACATCATTGATTTAAGTGACTGCGCGTTTGAGACCCCTGGACTGGACTCCGGCTTTCGCCGGAGAGACGAATTTAAGGCATTGTTCCTTTCCGTCATTCCGGCGAAAGCCGGAATCCAGTGGTATAAATGAAGAATTTGATGTCCATACAATTATGGCCTTATTA
>Ga0256868_10001406_pt1 | contig 13176 bp, 12 predicted proteins | sample RVTome_13_FD_187341 | JGI IMG/M metagenome (GOLD analysis project Ga0256868, IMG submission 187341) | Soil microbial communities from uranium-contaminated site in the Upper Colorado River Basin, Wyoming, United States - RVT92D227 HiSeq ... | reverse complement strand
TTTTAATACTTTAGCTGGCTTCTGGAATGTCCCACCCCTTCCCGAAAATAGTATTCTGAGTCAGTCCAATGGAATGGAGCGTGCGGCTCAAGATCGGGAGCTCCGTCTGTACAGATTTTCTGGAAACCTCGGCGCCTTGCTTCGTCTCGACTATCCTGCAGTGCTTGAACTGAACATGCCAGGCACTCACGGGAAACGCTTCATCTCGCTGGTAGGCATGGAGGACGAACATCTCCTGGTTGACCCCCCAATTGCAGGGAGAACTTCCTTCTCGTTCGCTGAGATTGAAAAGCACTGGACGGGCCATGGCTTCCTTCTCTGGAAAGATTTCTCAAATTTCCTGACGAGTATATCGCCAGGGTCAAAGGGAGACCAGATTAAAAGGCTTCAGGACCTTCTTAGAGAGGCAGGAGCTTACAGTAGGCCTTTGACAGGTGTTTATGACAACGATACCCTGACGGCAATCAAGGAGTTCCAGTTGTCAAAGGGAATAGAACAGGATGGCATAGTAGGAGGCCAAACACTGATGCTCTTGTATCAGTCCATTAATCGTTTCGAAGTGCCAAGACTCACAACAGTACGAAAATGAGTGTCATACTCGAAGCTTTAAAAAAACTTGATCGCGAAAAATCATTCCACCGGGATGGATCAGTTAATATCGCCGTCGAGATTCTCAGACCTGATCTACCCCATCCCGGAAAAAGAATCCGACTCTACTTTGCCATCATCGCCCTTACTGCTGTCATTACCCTCGCAATCACTTATGCAGTGATCGTGGAGTTCGGATTCCTTTCGAAGTCATCTCCTTCCATCTCTGTAAGTTCACCTGCACTCAGTCAGCAGGTTGCACCCACCTTTCCAGAGGCCTTGTCAACATCGAAACCATTACCTCCCGAGCCAGTGTATCCTACTGTGCCACATCAGCCAGCCACACCAGATCCTCTTTCCCGTGAACCGATTCGTGATCATAGAGGAGAAATAAGACAGGAGACCCCAAAAATCCAAATCCCTGTAGAAAGCAAAACTCCCACAGAAATCAAACCTCCTGTGACCTCCTTGGATGAGAAAAAAGCAGACCAGAATGTGATTCCGGGAAAGACAGTGGTCACTCCTGAAATGACAAAAAAATCTGATGAACCCATCTCAAACGAGACTTCTGCAACTCCGCCACCCATAAAAATATCAGCTATTGTCTGGTATCAAGACCCCACAATGCGCTTCGCCATGATCAATGGCGTAAAAGCAACTGAAGGATCGGTGGTCGAAGGAGTCAAGATCGTGGAAATCAATCCCACCAGCGTCCGCTTCTTTCACAACGATCAATATTTTGAAATCTCCTTGCTGAAGTAGGAATTGTGCGACATACCGCTTCTGACTCAAACTGAAATTCGTTCCTCGACCGGCACCTGTTGAAGATCACTGGTGGAATCTTCTACCACCTCCCAAATCGTAGGGGCTGAAGGATCGGAAAGATCACGGACCCGTCCATGCTCGTCGTCAACTATAGGACTTAATGGATATCCAGGATGTGTTTTAACGATTATCCCACAACTTCCGTCCGAGAGGACAACCCGCTGCCCCACAGCCAACACATTCAACATTAAAAGAAACGATGAGACATAGTCCTTATGAAGTTTCCCGGACATAGCGTCCCTGATTAGAATCGTTGAGGCTTTAGGAACACTTAAAGCCGGTCGATAGGGGCGTACAGTGCGAAGGGCATCGTAAATATCCACAACGGCCACAAGAAGGCTTGAAAAATGTAGCGTATACTTTGGTAGACGTCCCTGGATTTTCGGATATCCGGATTGATTAGCTGCCATGTGGTGTTGGTAGGCCACTACCGGGAGGAGAGGGTTTGCCGATTCCACGCTGGGTATGTCGAGGAGGAGCCGAGCACCATTGGAGGGGTGTTTCTCTATGAGGAGCCGTTCATCGGGTCCAAGAGGGCCATTGAAGTTCAGGATCTCTTTGGGCACCTCCTTCTTCCCGAGGTCGTGGCAAAGAGCAGCCATAGCGATCGCATTGATCATCTCTTCAGAAATCCGGAGCGCCCGTGCCAGGGCTGAGGAAAGAACGCAGACATTGAGGGCGTGGGTAAAGGTGTAGTCGTCAAAGTCCTTTAGCTCACGAATGGGCTCAAAAAGCTCTCTACCGACGGCCAAACGGGCTGCAATCGCACACACGATCTCGCGGGCTCGAATGAGACCTTCGGGTTTTTTGGATTCGAGGTCGGACAGGGCCTCCTGAGCCTCAGCAAGAAATCCCAGATATCCCGTAATGGCCTGAGTTAAGACGGAATAGGGTTCGGCCCGTCTTTCCACCTTCAGGGAACCGGTAATGATTTTTAGACCCCGGTAAGGAGTCTGATTTTTAGAAACAACTTTCTCGATCCAGGCCGTCAGATCGTCCTCACCCGCATCGGCCTCAATTTGAACACTCTCGAATCCGAGTTGCTGGAGTGATTGAAAGAGAGCGCGAAAGGATATGGGAACTGTTTCTATCCTTCGGTCCTCAATAATTATATCATTTCCGAGGAAGGTGATCCTCACCGGCCGTCCCCAATCGGCAAGCCTTTGAGATGCTTGATTGGCCAGTTGGAGAACCTGCTTGGTTCCTGGAGGGTAGATTCGTCGCATTCGGAAAAGACCACCAAGGGCGCTTAAAAAATAATCAAGGGCATCCTGCCCCATAGCTTTTCTCCATTTCTTCAGAATCCTGGAGGTTCAATTCGATCAGTACTTCTCCTTCTTGTTCCCTTTGTGGGTTGCAGAGCAAGGTCTGGACTCTATTGAGAGCTCTGAGGGCTTCCCTCCTGACCTTTAAGTGGGGATGGTTTGAAAGAGCTCGAAGAGGTGGAAGGACTTGGGGATACCCTTGCTGTCCGAGAACGATAGTAAGATTACGGGCCACATACCAAGGGCTTGTGCGAGACTTCAACACAAATGTTGGTGTTGCGGCTGAAGAGAAGCAGGAAAGGAGGTTGACAAGAAAATGGCGTGTGGAGATCTGTTTCTCTTCCGCAAGGGCCTTTAGTGCCATTTCGAGGAGACACTTCTCATGGTTTACGGCGAAGTTGAGCAGAGCCTGTCGTTCCATGATCATTGTTTTGGAAAGGGTTGAGAGACCCTTTTGGAAAAGGTTCTTGACAAGAGAGGGGATAGAATCGAGCAATCTTGGCAACGTTCGATCAACCAGGCTGACGAATCCGAGAACGCGCAATGGACCGAGTTGCTCTATGCGGGCCTCAATACGATTGAGGAGCCTTTTATGAGAACCTCCTTCTTCCTCCACAGCCAATGCCAAGACCAACTGATCCAGGTATTCATCAGGGGTCTCTAACTGGACCGGCATATCCTCCTTGGGGTGCATTAAGACAGAATGATTCCCCAGAAATTCAAGTGATTCTAAATATTCTGTATCCATGAAAGGGTTTTCTGTCAGATTGAGGATAAGATCCTCTACCGTCTTCCACACCTCTGCCGCAAACCCGCTATCCTTCCCAGGAGAAAGCCTTGACTTGACCAATGAAAGAAGATCATCTGTTTTGGTGACCGGGGCAAAACGGCGGTACACCTCCACAAACCTACGAGTCCCTTGGTCACCCAGTGAAGCGAGACCTGCCAAAAGGTCAACAAATCGCTCTCCATCGATCTCCTTCAATAGTGAAGTTTTCCCAAGCCCTAATCGTCTGGACTCCTGACTTCCCTGTCCCACGATCTGTACGAGATCCTTAACAGAGAGGCACTTACCCATTTGAGTAAGATGGTTAAGGATGCTTTCACGCTGTTCTTCCGGAAGAAGAGCCAGGGCATCCTCCAGACGCTCTCCTAACATGAGCAGTAATTTCGTGAATCCTTCTGAATCACTGTGCCCCAAATTTATCCACTCAGACTTTGCAGTCTCCCAGAATTCCTCAGAGGCAAGGGCAGAGGCAAGCTGTCCAGTGGGTGCTTCGTGACTCATCAAGGTAAGCCAGGCATGACGACGTCTTTGTTCCGGATTATTCTCGGAATCTTTGACCGTATCCGTTATCTCGCTGTGGATCTGATCGAGCTTAAGGGGTTCAATGTCAATGGTAGAGACTTCAAAGCGAAGCTTTTCTCGCAGCTCAGGGCCCTCCAGTTTAGGGGTTGACATCAGTTGGGCGAAAGTCCAGATATCCTCAAGGGTCACCTCTTTCGTCCAGAAGATTTGAAGTACCTTTCGAGCATGAAGCATCGAAGCAAGACTGCTTGCCTTTCCGGCAATGAATTCTCCTGACACGACGAGTTCCTTTGAGGTGACACCGATCGTGAGAGACCCTGTAGAATCGAGGGGTACAGTATTAAGAACGTTTCGGGCGACCTCTAAAAGGATGGGATGCTTATTGGGGTAAACGCGTACACTGCGGATGAAGTGCAACAGGGTTAGGGCGAATGCCTCAACCTTTCTGGAGAGAGGAGACGGCTCTCTATTTTTCTGTCCTGTCATAGTGCCCATCGTCATCAAAAGAGGCTGGTGACCGCTTGAATTGTGATATTGTCTGCACAATTGAAAAGGCAATACTTATCCTACGGCTTATAATAAGCAAGTTCAATGCCAGGACAGGAGAGATCTTCCAAGCCTTTGTTTTAATATGGTATATTCAATTTTAACATGTATCTTCAGGATTCGGTGGATGACCTTTTTTGTCACCCAGAATTGGGGTTAGCGATACTCTCAGAACGGCGGGATGGCAGAAAGGTTATTAAATTTTGTGGGCCAGACTATACCTTCCCCTGAGCCTTTAGATAATCTTTCCAGAAAGGTGAGATATCCCTCAACCTCTGTATAATCGGCGGAAGATGTTCGATGATATAGTCCATTTCCTCTTTGGTACTATAGATAGAGAGGCTAAAACGGATCGATCCATGGGCAGCAGTAAAAGGGACCCCCATGGCCCTGAGGACGTGCGAGGGTTCCAGTGAACCTGAGGCGCATGCAGAACCTGAAGAAGCACAAATTCCAAGATCAGAAAGCAGAAGGAGAATCGATTCTCCTTCAACATATTCAAAGCTGACACTCAGTGTGTTTGGGAGCCGATGGACCCGATCTCCATTGACTAAGGTATTTGGAATCTTCTCCAAAATCTTCGCCTCAAGATAATCTCTCAAGGCAATAACCTTTATGTTTTCTTTATCAAGATGCTTCTTGGCCAACTCGCAAGCCTTCCCAAGGCCGATAATGTATGGGACATTCTCTGTCCCTCCCCTTCTCCCCTTTTCTTGATGGCCGCCGATCAGGAAAGGAGAAAATCGGGTTCCTTTCCGAATATAAAGAACTCCAATTCCTTTGGGTGCATGGAGTTTATGACCTGAGATGGAAAGCATGTCCAGCTTCGATTTTTTCAAATTGAGAGGAATCTTTCCGGCCGCCTGGACGGCATCGGTGTGGAAAGGAATACCCTTGGCTTTCACAATGTCGCCAATCTCTTCAATGGGAAAGATCACTCCAGTTTCATTATTGGCATACATGATGGTAACCAGAGCGGTCTCATCGGTGAGTGATTCCTTTAACTCATCCAGATCCAGGCACCCCTCTCGATCGACAGAAAGCTCCGTGATTCGGTAGCCTTTTCGGCCTAAGTAAGTAGAAACATTCCCCACAGCAGGATGCTCCACCCGGGTGGTGATGAGGTGTCGCTTTTCCAAATAGGAATCGAGTGTCCCCAATATCGCAGCATTATCACTCTCTGTCCCACAACTGGTGAAGACAATCTCTGAGGGGTCTGCCCCCAAAAAATCTGCCACTTTTGCTCTCGCCTCATCCACCTTCTTCTGAACCTGTCCCCCGAAAAAGTGCATGCTTGATGGATTTCCATAATACTCAGAAAAGTAAGGCAGCATCACTTCCAAGACCTCTGGAGCCACTTTTGTCGTCGCATTATTATCCGCATAAACGGTCTTCACGGCCTGACCTCCTCCACTTCAATATCATCACTGACAAATTCCCTCAACTTCGATTCGACATATTGTTTTAAAGTAAATTCAGAACTTGGGCAGAAGGAGCATTTTCCCCTCAAAGCCACCAAGACCTTACTCCCCTCAATGTCAATTAAGTCCAAATCTCCCCCATCTGCCTTTAAAGCTGGAATGATCTCCCTCCCTAATGTCTCTTCGATCAATTTGATTTTTTGGATGTTCGTCAACTTCTTTTTCTCTAGTTTGGGAGGAGAGACCTCTTTCTCCATTTCCTTTCTCACTTTTTCAATGATGGCTTCGATCTTTGGATGGCACTGACCACATCCTCCCCCAGCTTTGGTATAGTAGGTTACCTCCTCCACTGTTTTGAGATCATTCTCACGAACCGCCTTGATAATCTCTCTATCTGTTACACCGAAGCAGTTACAGATCACTTCGAAATCTTCTTTCATCACTTTCTCTCCGCGATAATTGGAGATCGCAGTCTCGAGAGCTTCTCTTCCCATCACTGAGCAGTGCATCTTTTCTTCAGGAAGCCCTCCAAGATAATTGGCAATATCTTGATTGGTCACCTTGGCTGCCTCATCAAGCGTCATTCCTTTAATGATCTCCGTCAGGGCTGAAGAAGAGGCAATGGCACTTGCACAACCGAAGGTTTTGAACTTTGCATCTTTGATCCGTTTATTCTCATCCAATTTGAAAGTGAGCCTCAAGGCATCCCCGCAGGCCAGCGAACCCACTTCCCCGGCTCCGTCTGGATTCTCAATCTCACCAACATTTCTCGGATTCAGGAAGTGATCCTTTACCTTCTCCGTATAATCCCACATAGAAAACCCCCAGTATTTTTATTCATTATCATTTATTATAAATTCAATCCCTTCGCACCGTCAACCTTTTTTAATATAGTTTTTTTAATTTAGTTCCAGGATCCTTTTCACGAAATTTCAAACTTCCTCAATCCCTTCATTTATCTTCTGTCTTGGATTATTCCTTTGATTGAACTGATCTGTAACCATCGTGACTTCTATTAAGAATTCGAAAAGGATTTGAATGGTTCGCTAACAAAATCCTTAGAGGTAAACCATTTTCTGAGTAATGGCGATGGGAGGGGAATTTCATTCTTCAACAAATAATTCTTCCTGCGGAACACATCTTTGTGCTATATAGACAATAAGACAATTTGTAACTGAGGTCTTTTTTAAGAATGTATCTCGGGATCGATTTTCTCATCACTTCTGAGCTGAAACTCTATCTGGTGGAGGTAAATGTGGGACTCCCCGGCGGAGCCCATGAATATCATCTCACCCATTTGGTCCATTTTGGGAAGCCATCGGATATCTTCAGAAGGATCGAATGGAACTCTCGAAAAGTTTACGGAAAGACATTCAAGGATTACCTCCACTCCCTTCCCTTTATTGAAAGCCTGAAACCACTCAAGATATGGATGGACGGAATGGGCCCCTTTCCAAAAACTTTTCATCCAGGATTGAGGCTCGAGGATAAATGGAATCAATATCAATTAATTAAATCCATTGCACCCATGCCTGAGACAATGGTGCTTGATCTTGAAGATTTAGTTAGCGCTGACCGATTCATTGAGAGAAAGAGGAGAGTGGTACTCAAACGTCGGGTGGGGAGAGGAGGAAGGGAATTACAAATAATTTCACAACCGTCCGATTTATGGAAATTGAACCTTGTATCCCAACGCTATCTCTTGCAAGAATATATAGAAAGTAAGATCAATGGATACAGTTTATCCGTACGCTCGGTTGTCTTTGGAGGAGAGTTCATATGTATGTATGCTAATCTCTCCCCAAGATTCACTTCTAATCATGGGATATTGACCTTTATCTCATATGGGAATCCATTCGGATTGAGCGAAAGAAATTTCAAGACAGAATCATTTAACCAGAAATCATGGGAGGCAGAGATATGGTTTGGTGAAGATGAACCACAATACTTAAGACACAACCTTTACGAAGAAGAGGTGGCAAAGACAACCCTCATTATTCCTGAACCTTTTTTAAGAACAATCAAAGACCTATCTATAAAAATAGAAAGACTCTATGATGGATTAGATCTCTCTAAACTGCCAAAAGCCTGCTTTGAAGAGTAACCGCGCTATTTCCTCCTAATAATATTAAAGTGAACCCCGTTAGAAATTCCAGCGCGACATTAAACCCCGCCGGAAATATTTAGAATGTAATCCCGCTATAGCGGGACTGCAGAGTAGCGGGGCATTATTTCTAACGGGGTGAACCCCGTACCTCCCCCCTCCTTGCATCCCTGTTCTCCAGGTCTCGCCTCACGGAGCGAGGCTGGGAGGGATAGAGGTCTTATGGGGTATGGGGTGAATCTTAAAAATATCTATATGTATAATTTATTTATTCAATAAAACTTTTTAAATTTCAATGAATTATATAAATTATAATGACGATTGTTCAACTATATGTATAATTATTAAATACACTAATGGTTTAACGTTAAACCTAACTCAAGATCATAAAATCAAAAAAACTTAATATAATCAAATTATTGCAAACTTCTTATACATCCACCTCATAGTTGGCATTACGTATGCAATTATAAAGGGTGAGGTGATTGAAAACCTCAATAGAAAAGAAAGGGGGAATAAGCCATGTTAGGAAAAAGACAAACTTTAAAGGTTGGGGTGATTGGAGCAATGATGACACTTCTTGCAACTCCTGCATTTGCCCGGTCTATTGAATTGAAAGGAGCCGGCACTGCCCTTTGGATCTTCCTGATCATCGGTGCCATTATCGTCCTTCTTCAATTAATTCCGGCAGCAATCCTCTTCTTCAGCTTCATCGGTACTGCCACTACAGCAGCTCTGAAGAAAGAAAAGAAGGTGGAGGAAGAAGTTATTCTTCCGGGTACTGAGCCTGCGGCCGTGAAGAAGTAAAGAGGGCAGAAGTTTTGAGTTTCATCAAAAAGACTATTGGTTAGACTTAAGGGAAAGACTAATTTCTGTCATCTTTAAAGAGAGGAGGGAGCAATGAATATCAAATTAAGTGCCGCCAATATAATTAGCATCATTATTCTAATGTGCATCCTGGCAGCCATGGTATCAATTGCCGTGATGCAGGTCGTACGGACGGTTGAGGATTTAGGTCCAAAAATTTATGTGGTGGGAGGAGCTGTCGTCGTCGTCGGAGCGATTATTCCTATCATGTTAACTGTCCTTGTTAAACATATGAAGAAGATGAGTCAAGATTAAAAATCTTGTCTCCCAGTTGACAATTTGCTGTTCCCCCCGATATATAAAAAGAGCAGGGAGATTTTAACCCCTGCTCTTTTTTATTATGAAAGAAGATCATTTCATCAAATTAATAAATGTCATAAAAATCTATCACCGGGGGGACAACCCCGTGATTGCACTGGACCACATCAATTTAAACATCTCGAAGGGAGAGTTTGTAGCCATTACTGGCAAAAGTGGTTGCGGGAAGTCTACCCTGATTAACATCATTGGAGGCCTCGATTCTCCGGATCAGGGCCAGGTAATGATCAACGGTGAAGATATCTCTCGGATGGATGATCGGCGTTTGACCCTTTATCGACGTGATCGGGTCGGGATCATCTTCCAATTTTTCAATCTCCTGCCCATTTTAAACCTCGAAGAGAATATCGTCCTACCCCACCTTTTGCGAGAAGGCTCGAATCCTCCGGCTGCTAAAATTGAGCAACTCCTTCGTGAAATGGGGCTCTATGAGAGGAAATATCATCATCCCCATGAACTATCCGGCGGGGAGATGCAACGGGTGGCTATCTGCCGTGCTTTGATCAATGATCCTGAAATGATCCTCGCTGATGAACCAACAGGTAACCTCGACTCCGCTTCTGGAAAGCAGGTCTTAGAGATCCTACGGCAATTACGGGACGAACATGGAAAGACCATTGTCCTGGTCACCCATAGCCAAGATGGGGCAGCCATGGCAGATCGAGTCCTAAAGATGAAAGATGGAAAGCTCCTTTAAAATAAAGCAATGTCAAATACCAAAGCTCAAAGTTCAAAGGAAATCCAAATGATAAATATCAAAGTTTTGACATTGAGCTATTTCCTTTTGACATTTGATATCTGACATTTGTCTGACACAGGCAGGATTTTGGGAATTTGGCATTCATTTGATATTTGGGTTTTGACATTTGACATTTTGATTTATGGTACTACCTCACCTCCTTAAAAATATCACCCTCCGCCATCTTCAATATCATAAAGGGAGGACCCTCCTCTCCATTACAGGGATTGCCCTTGGAGTAGGTATCTTTGTCAGTGTCCAGATAGCCATCTACACAGCCATCGAATCTTTCAATGCCTCAGTCGATCATGTCTCGGGAAAAGCCAACCTCCAGATCACCTCCTTCGGGAGGGGTTTTTCTGAAGAGGTTTATCTTAAGATTAAAAAAGTTCCCGGGGTCAAGGCAGCCACGCCCATTATTCAATATGTCTCCAAGTTTGATGAGCCAATAGGAGAACCCCTCTATCTTCTCGGTATCGATGTCTTTAGTGATCGACCTTTTAGAGAGTATCAGTTTAACGAGCCCAATGATGAAAGTCTCCTTTTTTTAAGAAACCCTCATTCAATAGCTATTACAGAAAAATTGGCCAATCGGCATGGATTAAAAAAGGGAGAGAAAATCACCCTCATCGTGGGCTCAAAAAAAGTCACGCTCACCATCACAAACCTCTTAAAGATGGAGGGACCCGCAAAATCATTGGAAGGAAATTTTGGCCTCATTGACATCGCCTCTGCTCAAGAAGCCCTGGAGAAGGTGGGGCTCATTGACCGAATTGACCTCATAGTAGAAAAATCTATGCCCATAGAATCGATAGAGAGAGAGCTGAGAAAGGTAATCCCCCCGGGGGTTGAAGTTCGTCGATCCGATACCCGGAGCGGTCAGATTGAGAAGATGGTTTCTGCTTTCCACCTCAACCTCACTGCCCTCAGTTTCATCTCTTTAATCGCAGGCATGTTTTTGATCTATAATGCCATCTCCATCTCTATTATCCAGAGGAGACGGGAGATTGGAATTCTTAGAAGCATCGGCCTTACCCGAGCTCAGGTCTTCGGTCTTTTCATAAGCGAGGCTTCGTGGATCGGATGTTTGGGAAGTCTGGTTGGAATAGGAATCGGGATAGGGTTGGCAAAGGTCATGCTCTATCAGGTCTCCCGAACGATCACCGCCCTCTATATTTTAGTCAAGGCAGAACATCTCTTGATTTCTCCATCTGTTTTAATGGCAGGGTTTGGAATAGGAGTGCTCGCTTCAATCCTTTCTTCAATTGGCCCTGCAAAAGAAGCTTCCAAGATTGCACCAAATGAGGCATTGGCCTTGGGGACCCTTGAAACAAAGATAAAAATCCGTCTTGGACATTTCAGTCTCATCGGGATTGGTCTACTCATTCTCTCCTTCTTTTTAGCCCTTCAAAAACCAATTTATCAATTGCCCCTCTTTGGATTTCTGTCCGCCCTTCTCATTCTCATCGGAGTTTCCTTCTTGATTCCTTCAATCACCACCCTCCTTAATCGTCTCATTGCTCCCCTTCTGGGTTTCCTATTTGGATCTGAAGGAAAACTGGCAAGTCGATACATCCATGACTCCATGGCCAGGACCGTGATCACCATCGCCGCATTGATGACCGCCCTCTCGATGCTCATCAGCATTTCTATCATGATCCTGAGCTTCCGAAAGACGGTTGACCTCTGGGTGGAACAATCGATCAATGGTGATGTGTTCGTCTTCCCAGGTTCTTACTCCATTACGGGCTACTCCGCTCTCCTCCCCCTTGAGGTCTCAAGGGCACTCCCTTCTCTCCCCGGAGTGAAAGCCGTGGATTCCTTCAGGGCATTGGAGGTCGAATATCAAGGCCAGCCGGCTCTGATTGCCTCTGTGGATGGAGAGGTCTTTTTAAATATGAAGGTCATTCGATTCACTCGAGGAAATCCTCAAACCATTCTCCGGCAATTCGCCGCTGGCCAAGCCATTCTCGTCACGGAGAGTTTCTCTCTCAGGCATCAGGTGAAGGCTGGAGATCGAATAAGGCTCAACACTCCACAGGGTGAAAAAGAATTTCTCATCTCCGGGGTCTTCTACGATTATTCTTCTGATTGGGGAATGGTCTTATTGGAGAAAAAAATCTTTCAATCGCTATGGAAGGATGAAACGCTCCATAGCGCTGGCATCTATCTCAAAGAAGGGGTCTCTCAGGAATCTTTCAAGGAGATCATTCGAGAGAGATATTCAAAACCTTATCGCCTCTTTGTAGTCTCCCATCGTGAATTGCGAAAGGAGATCCTAAAAATCTTTGACCAGACCTTTGCCATCACCTATGCCCTTGAATTCATCGCCATCATCGTGGCCATCCTTGGAATCATCAATTCCCTGAATGCCTTGATCATCGAAAGGAAGCGGGATATTGGAATCATCAGAGCTGTGGGCGCCTTTCGGAGACAGATTGAGAAGACCACCCTGATCGAGGCAGGGTTGATCGGGTTTTTTAGTCATATCCTCGGCCTTCTCTGTGGTCTTCTCCTTTCCATCCTTCTCATTTATGTCATCAACAAACAATCCTTTGGATGGACCATCCAGTTCTCCATCCCTCTTTGGAGCCTAATAGAGTCCTGGTTGGTGGTAATGGTCACTTCCATCATCGCCGGCTTCGTCCCGGCCCGGCGGGCTGCTAAAATGGATGTCGTGGAGTCGTTGAGGATGGAATAGGAATAAGTTTTGAGTTATGAGTTATAAGTTGGTATTTCCTTTTGAGATGGTGGAAGAGGTCATTCAACTGGTCTGCGAGACCTTCTTTATTTCTCCCAATTTTTGAACATTGCCTCTAAAGACTCAAATTCCTGAATGTCTTCGCCGCGACGGCTCTTCTCCAGGGTGGACGCCGTAAGCTCATTCGGAATCTCGATTGGGAAAGGCAACCCGCCACGGAGAGATATTTGCCTGTAGAAGATGCGGATGGCCTCCGTTGGAGTTAGGCCAAGTTTCCGAAGGACCCCTTCTGCCTTTTGTTTTGTTTTCGGCTCAATGCGTGCATGAACAATTGCAGTTTTCATAACTTTATTGTGTCACATTTGCAACACAGAAACAAGCTACGTCCCCATTTGTTCTGACCTAGAAAGCCGATGGTATGGCCCGGATTGAGGATTGTCTGACCATTAAACTCTTTATCTACACCGGCCATGATGCGCAACAAGGAGCTCTT
>Ga0256868_10001405_pt1 | contig 13177 bp, 8 predicted proteins | sample RVTome_13_FD_187341 | JGI IMG/M metagenome (GOLD analysis project Ga0256868, IMG submission 187341) | Soil microbial communities from uranium-contaminated site in the Upper Colorado River Basin, Wyoming, United States - RVT92D227 HiSeq ... | reverse complement strand
GATGGTCTGCAGTGTTCAGTAGCTGAGACCTGCTTCCCGATGAAAACCACTATGGGACATGTACAAAACCTTTTGGAAAAGGGAGTTGATTATTTATTCCTGCCCACTACCAGGGATATGCCCACAAAAAAAAATAATATTAAGGGGGACAGAACCGGGAGTTATCCCTGCCCTTTCATACAGGGGACCTGGTCAATTGTAAAGTCTTCCCTGGATACAGGAGAAGTTAAAGTACTTACCCCGATTCTTAATTTTAGCTTTAAAGAATATATAAAAGAAAAACAATTGACCGGTCTGGGAAAAGAACTGGGGAAGGATAGAAAGTCCATAAAAAAAGCAATAAGAGAGGCTTATCTTGCCCAGGATAAATTTTACCTGTCTGTTAAAAAAAGAGGAGAAGAAGTACTCGGCAGTCTGAAAAAAGATGAAATTGCAATTGTCATTTCCAGCAGGTCGTATAATAGCTGTGATGGTGCAATCAGCATGGATGTTCCTAAAAAATTAAGAGAACTTGGCTTTAAAGTAATTCCCCTTGACTTCCTACCCATAGATTCCATTGATCTTTCAAAAGAATGGCCAAACCTGTACTGGGAATTTGGGGATAGAATTATGAGCGCAGCCAGGATAATTAACAAAGACAGCAGGCTTTACCCGGTTTATATCACTAACTTTGGCTGTGGTCCTGATTCTTTTATATTTCAATATTTTGAGAGGGAAATGGACAGGCCCTTTTTAAAACTAGAGGTGGATGAACACTCTGCGGGCGCAGGAGTAATAACCAGGTGCGAAGCATTCATTGATTCTCTGATGAATGTAAGAAACAGGAAAGATTTTTCGCCTGGTCAGGTAAAATCAAAAACAAAAGATGCTGTTTTTAAAAAAAGTCAGGGCAGAGTAATTTATATTCCTTATATGGGTGATGGTGCGGTTGTACTTAAATCTGCTTTCAGATCGGTAGGAATTAATGCTGAGATGCTTTATTCTGATGATGAAACACTTGAATTGGGGAGAAAACATACACTTGGAAGCGAATGTTATCCATTTATTATAACCACCGGGGATATTATAAAAACACTGGAACATAACGACCCTAAAAAAGTAGCTTTTCTGATGGCGCAAACATATGGGCCCTGCCGGTTCGGGCAGTATAATAAAATGCAAAAAATAATAATTAAAGAGCTGGGATATGAAGATGTACCTATTATCGCTCCCGGTGCCCCGGAAGGTGGTCAGTTTTACAGAGAATATGACATGCTGGGGTTAAAAGGATTAGTTCTGCTTCTAAAAGGTATGTTTGGTATTTTTACGGTCGATTACCTTAATAAAATGCTGCGACAAACAAGGCCTTATGAAAAAGAGAGGGGAAAAACAGATAAAATTTATGAAAAATATATAGAGGAAGTATGCCAGTCTGTAGAAAATGATCCCCTATATAGAACACTGGGTAAGATGGCTAACATTTTGAAAAGTGCCAGAAGAGAGTTTGAGGATATTCCAATTAAAAAAGCAGACAAACCCTTAATCGGTATAGTAGGAGAAATATTTGTCAGGAATCACCCTTACAGCAATAATGAAATTATAAGGAGAGTCGAAGCACAGGGTGGAGAAGTAGAAATTCCTGCATTTGGGGAGTGGCCCTATCATACTACTGCTACCAGAAGAATAGATATTATAACCAAACAAACAGATCTTTATTATAAGATTATTAAATCATTTAGCATAAATGGTAACGGAAAAAAGAATGGTTACGGGAAACTGACTGAACTTACCGGTGATTTTATGAGAGGAGTAAGATTATATACTTCAAATAGGATACTTAATAAATTTCTGGAATACTGCCACTACAAACTGGAAAAACCACTAAAAGGCTTCTTGAGGGAAGACAAAGAAGCTGGTATTTATGAAATCTGGGACAATGCCGAACCTTATATAGTTAAATGGTTTGGAGAGGCAGCCCTCAGTATTGGAAAGTCTGTAGACTGGATTGAAAATGGTGCTGATGGAATTATAAATGTACTGCCCTTTACATGTATTCCGGGGAATATTGTTAATGCTGTCTCAAAAAGGATTAGAGAAAAATATAAGATACCCTGGCTGAATCTTGCTTTTGATGGGCTGGAGCAGGAAACTACTGAAACCCGCCTGGAAGCTTTTATGTATCAGGCAAAGCAATATATGAAGAATAAGAAATAAAGTGCAAAATTAGAATTAAATAAGGTAGATTTTTTTAGAAGAAATTACGCCTTTATGAGATATTTAAAAGAGCGATAAAAAAAGTAAAACCTGGTAGATACCATTCCTTTCATTAGCTTTCCTATTAATATAAGCCTTGCTGTCTCTCTTTTTTTCATGTGATATTGTTTCTCTCTTGTATTCATAGGTGACATTTTCCCTAAATAAGATAAAGGTGACAATATCACTTAACAATAACACTTAAAAGAATTTTTATTGACAATAATTGTAAGTCATTATAGTATATTATTACTTAATAAAGGCACTGGAAAAAGTAAGTCTATAATAAGAATTTAATTAAATGCAAAGAACTGGCGATTTAAAATTAATTCAAGAATTAAATAGATCTATAATTCTTAAAACAATACAAAATTAAGCAAGCTTTAACTATTTTAACCAATAAACTGGAAATTTGTTCGATCTCTTTAGGAAAAGATTTTAGGATAATTGCATCTGCGGCTATTCCTTTAAAGGAGATATTTCATTTTTCTATTTCTTCTTGATTTGGGATTAAACAATATTTTCCTGATGATCAAAATAAATTAGTTTGGCAGCTTTTTTGATAAGTTAAAGTTAGAAAGTGAGGTGACAGGTTAAAAAAATATAAGAGTGTTTAGATTCAAAATGTATTTATTAAGAAAATTTAATAAATGGGGAAGGAGGTGTATATGACAAAATAAGTGAGATTTGCTCAGGTATGACTTAAGCTCCATTGAAACTAAAGCCCTAAACAAATCTCAGAAAAGATTTTAATAGAAATCGTTGTATAAGTAAAATTATTAAAAGGAGAGTGTATAAGAAATGAAAAAGTTATTATGGTGGTTGTTAGTTGTAGTGTTGGCTATATCTATGGTAGCAACTTTTTCACTTGCAGGATGTAAGGAAGAAGTAGCAGAAGAAGAAGAAGTAGCAGAAGAAGAGGAAGTAGCAGAAGAAGAAGTTGTACCTGTGGAAGAAATATCAGGAACACTCGTGTTTGGCAGTTGGAGAACTGAGGATATTGATTTATGGAATACGATTAATGCTGCTTTTACTGAAAAATATCCAAATGTGACTATTGATTTTCAGCCAACAAAGAATACGGAGTATGATGCACAGTTAGCTTCTGCTTTAGAGACTGGAACAGGGCCGGATGTAATGTTTCTACGTTCTTTTGATAATGGTGAGGCTGTTTATGATGCTGGTTATCTGCTTGAAATAACTGATGATGTACCGGCACTGGCAGACTTTCCTGCAGCAGCTATAAATGCCTGGGCTACAGATGATGGTGTTATATATGGGGTACCAATGGCTGGAGTAACTCATGGAGTTTATTACAATACTGCTATTTTTGAGCAATATGGTTTAACAGAGCCGGCAACATGGGCAGAATTTCTTGAAATATGTCAGACATTAAAAGATAATGGAGAGATTGTAATTGCTCAGGGCACTAATGATAGATGGGACTTATATGAAGTTATGTACAGTGGGTTAGGTGCCAATTTCTATGGTGGTGAAGCAAGCAGACAGGCTCTTGTAGCTGGAGAAATGAAAATGACTGATGAACCATTTGTGAATGCATTTGCAGCTATGGACGAATTGCAGCCTTTCTTCCCAGATGGTTATCAAGCTCTTGACTATGTTGGTCAGCAGCAGTTATTTGGAACAGGACAGGCTGCTATGTATATAGGTGGATCATGGGAAATAGCCACATTTGAGGGGCTCGGATTAACTGATGTAGGTTACTTCGCACCCCCGGTTGAAAATGCAGGTGATACTGTTTCTATTTGTTTCCATGTTGATTTTGGTGTAGGGATAAATAAGGATACAGAAAATTCTGAAGCAGCTTTAGCATATGCAAATTGGCTCGCTACTCCAGAATTTGCCGCATTGTTCATGGATGCAGTACCGGGCTTCTTCTCATATGTACCGGGAGATTATACACTAACGAATGCACTGGCAGCAGAAATGATTGCCGCTACAAGTGGCGCTGATATAACAATCAGAACTACCTGGGAGAAGTTAGCATCTGGTGTACCTTCAGGATATGACTTGATGTGTGATGCTATGGTTGGTCTTTTGACTGATGTTTATACTCCTGAAGAGGCAGCAGCTTATGTTGAAGATGGTCTGGAACAATGGTATGAACCTTTACAGTAAAATAGTAGAGGTGTTTGTCTTTTCTATTTATATATAGTAGAAATGAACTGTCCTGGCAGGTTTAACCCGCCAGGACAGTTCAAATAAATATGATAGCATTTATATTATTTATTATTGTTGATAGAAAGTATCGTAAGATATGAGGAGAAATTTGTGACAGAAGTTTACAGGAAGAAAAAAAGATATTTTATTCTTTTTTTTCTAGCAGGTGGGTTTATTGTATATACTGCTTTTTTGGTGGTCCCCTTATTACATTCTATGTTTTATAGTTTATTTGGTGGTCCTGGTATAGTTCCAAAAGAATTTGTTGGATTTCAAAATTATATACAGCTTTTTACCCAAAACCCATACAAAGAAAGATTTTTTGGAGCTTTTGGGAACACGGTAAAGTTTTTCTTGATAGTGACTTTTTTTCAAAATATTATCGGGTTTTTTATAGCGATATTGGTGACAAGAAGATTTAGAGGAAGTACATTTTTCCGAAGAATAAGCTTTCTGCCAACTACATTATCAGTGATTGTGGCAGGGTTTCTATTTACTTTAATCCTAAATCCTGTCTGGGGAATTTTTGATAAATTTCTTGAAGCAATAGGACTGGGATCTTTAGTAAGACCCTGGCTTGGTACCCCATCAATAGCATTGGTAGTAATAGCTATTGTCACAAGCTGGCAGTATTTGGGTACATCAATCATATTTTATACCGCAGGTATCGATGCTATAGATAGCGAGATTTTAGAGGCTGCAAAAATAGATGGTGCCGGGCCTTTAGCTGAGATTAGATATATGATATTTCCTTCAATTCTACCTATTGTCGGAATAGTTACGATACTAATCTTTATTGGTGATTTTACACAATTTGATATTGTTTATGCTATGACCAGTCCTTATGCAAATCCACGGTATGGCACTGACTTATTTGGTTCATTATTTTATAGAGCAGCATTTTTCCCAATCGGCAGAGGTGGTTGGGGTATGGGCATGGGAGCTACTGTGGCCACTATAATATTTTTTATAGTAACTATAGGAGTTCTACTTTTATTGTTTGCATTTAGAATGAAGGGTATAGGGAGGAAGAAAGAAGGAATAGAATAGTAAGTGGTTATAATTATATTTTGGTATTAAATTAATAAGGAAATGTATAGATGATTAAGTTTAAGAATGGAACAGTAAGAACACTTTTATATGTTATTTTAATAATATATTCTATGAGTATATTCTATCCAATTTTTTTAATGATTATAACATCGTTAAAGGAAAATAGAGAAATATTTACAAGACCATATAGTTTACCTCAATCACTTAATCTGGATAGTTATATACATCTTTTTAAAATATCGCATTATTTAATTTATTTCAGAAATAGTATTATAATTACGCTTACATCGCTTTTAATAATTTTAGCTCTTTCATCTCTTATTTCATATATATTAGCCAAGTATAAATTTATTGGAAGCAGATTTCTTTATTTTTATTTTATTGCCGGTTTAATAATTCCGATCAAGCTGGGGACCATTAGTATAATTAAAATTATGCTTGGTCTGCATGTATTTGATACTCTGGCTGCATTGATAATAGTTTATGTAGCTATGGGCATACCATTTGGCGTGTTTATTCTTACTGATTTTATCAGGTTGATTCCCGAAGAGTTAAGCAATTCAGCCAGAATAGATGGCTGCAGCGAGCCTAAAATATTTTTTAGAATAATATTTCCTCTAATTCGGCCGGCTTTAGCTGCTGTAGCCATTATCAATTTCATACCAATTTGGAATGATTTCTGGTTCCCATTATTATTAATTAGAACAGACAATATGAAGACCATTCCTTTAGCGACTGCACTATTATACGGACAGTATGAGACTAATTTTGGATTGATTTTTTCAGTATTGGCTGTTGCTTCACTACCTGTGATTATTTTTTATTTGATTATGTCACGCCAGTTTATAAAGGGGTTGTCTTCGGGAGCACTAAAAGGATAATTTCTTCTGTTATTCATATTTGAAAATAATATAAATAATCTTTTAAATTTTCAAGTAGTATTAATTATTAAAAAAGGTTTTTAAAATTGAGAAACGGAAATAAAAATAAATTGGAAAATCTACTTTCTGCTGTGACTCTTGAAGAAAAAGTGGGTCAGATGTTTCAGGTGTGATATTGTTTCTCTCTTGTATTCATAGGTGACATTTTCCCTGAATAAGATAAAGGTGACAATATCACTTAACAATAACACTTAAAAGAATTTTTATTGACAATAATTGTAAGTCATTATAGTATATAATAACTTAATAAAGGCACTGGAAAAAGTAAGTCTATAATAAGGATTTAATTAAATGCAAAGAACTGGCGATTTAAAATTAATTCAAGAATTAAATAGATCTATAATTCTTAAAACAATACAAAATTATGGGCCAATTTCACGAAGCGTAATAGCCAAAAAGAACAAGATAAGCTCTACCACAGTAACTGCTGCAGTTAAAAAATTAATAAAGCAAGAGCTGGTATATGAGGAAGGAGAAGGAAAATCGACTGGTGGTAGAAAACCAATATTATTACGATTTTCTTCGGATAGTAAATTTATTATTGCACTCGCAATTACTAATTCTGCTATAAAGATAGCTGAAACCAATTTAGAAACAAAAATTAACAGGCAAGAAATTTATCCTGTGAAAGAACTAACAGGAAAACCATTTATTGATTATCTTTTAAAGTCAATTGGTCAGTTTTTAGAGATATATCCTAATTCTAATTTAAAAAAATGTATTGGGATTTCTGTTACCTCTCCTGGAATTATAAGTGTGGATAAAGCTGTAATTTATGAAAATACAAAATTAAAATTAAAGAATGTCCCTCTAAAAGAAATAATTCAAAAAAAATTTAAACTTAAGGTCTGGTTGGAAAATGATACTAATGCAATTGTATTAGCTGAAAAAAGTTTTGGAGCATATAAAAAATTAAAGAATTTAGTCTATATTACAATTAGTGATGGAGTAGGAGCCGGAATTATAGTAAATGGACATATCTTTCGTGGGCATAGTGGTGGAACAGGCGAGTTTGGTCATACAAGTATAGATAGAAATGGCATCCTTTGTGATTGTGGTAACAGAGGTTGCCTTGAAAATTATATTAACTGGTCTGCTATTTACTCTAAGGTGTTGGCTTCTGTAGCAAATGGAAAACACACTATGATGGTTGAATTAACAAAAGGAGATATAAAGCAAATTACCCCATATATTTTTCGTGATGCCTTAGAGAAAAACGATCAACTAGCAAAAGAAATTATGACCGAAACAGCAGCATACCTGGCGACAGGGATTGTTAATATAGTTAATTTGCTAAATCCAGATGTAATAATTTTAGGAGGAAAGCTTGCATATGACAACCATTTTCTTATTTCTGAGGTAAAAAAAATAGTATTTAAGCAAGCCTTGAATATTCTAACCGATAAACTAGAAATTTGTTCGATTTCTTTAGGAAAGGATTTTAGGATAATTGCTTCTGCAGCTATTCCTTTAAAGGAGATATTTCATTTTTCTATTTCTTCTTGATTTGGGGTTAAACAAATATAAAAAAATTTAAAAGTAAAATGTTTCATAAAAAAACAAATGAATATTCTAGTAACAAGTGCTTCTTTTCAGGCAGTAGAATCTCTGCTAATTAGTAAATTTCCTTATAAAATTGAACAAGAGGTAGGATCTTAAAAAATGAAAAATAGTTTAATAAAAGAGATAGATAAAGTGAAATATTTTAATATCAATAAAGAGGAGATTTTAAATAATAGTCGGATAAAGGTTTATGTGGTGGAAAATAGAATAGATATTTATAACGAAATAGCAAGAGTTATGGCGGAAAAAATAAAAGAAAATAATAAAAGTAATACTACAACTTCTTTTATACTGCCCATAGGTCCAAAAGGGCAATATCGAAGATTTGCAGCAATCTGCAATATGGAGAATATCAGCTGTAAAAACCTAATTACTATTAATATGGATGAATATTTAGATGATAGTGATAATTTAATATCAGAAGATAGCCCTTTAAGTTTTAGAGGTTTTATGAGGAAGGATTTATTTAACCTGTTGGACGATGATCTAAAAATAAAACCTGAAAATATACTCTTTCCCGATCCGGGCAATATTTTACAAATTGAAAAAGCTATTAGTGAAATGGGTGGTGTAGATATTTGTTTTGGTGGTATCGGAATTAATGGTCATATAGCTTTTAATGAACCAATGGATGAAAATTTGATAACAGTAGATGAATTTAAGGGTTTAAAAACAAGAGTTCTTGATATTTCCCCGGAGACAATTTTAATGAATAGCATAAAATATGGAGGTCATACTGAATTTATCCCCAGAAGGTGTATTACCCTGGGCATAGCGGAAATCTTTATGTCTAAAGAAATAAGATTTTATCTAGAGCATAACTGGCAATCGGCTGTTTTAAGAAGAGCCATATTTGAAAAACCAACTCCTTCTTTTCCAGCAACGTATCTAAAGGAGCATAAAAATAGCAGTATTACAATATCAAAAAATGTTTTAAGAAGGTATGTGCGCCAATAGTAAACTTTTTTTGATCAAAATAAATTAGTTTGGCAGCTTTTTTGATAAATTAAGGTTAGAAAGTGAGGTGACAGGTTAAGAAAATATAAGAATGCTTAGATTCAGAATGTATTTATTAAGAAAATTTAATAAATGGGGAAGGAGATATATATGACAAAACAAGCGAGATTTGTTCAGGTATGACTTAAGCTTAATTGAAATTATAGCCCTAAACAAATCTCAGAAAAATTTTATCAAAAATTGTTGTAAAATTAAAAGGAGAGTATAAAAAATGAAAAAGTCATTATTGTGGTTGTTAGTAGTAGTGCTGGCTATATCTATGGTAGCAACTTTTTCACTTGCAGGATGTAAGGAAGAAGCAGCTGAGGAAGAAGCAGTCGAAGAAGAAGCAGCTGAGGAAGAAGCAGCCGTGGAGGAAGAAGTAGCCGAGGAAGAAGTAGCCGAGGAAGAAGCAGCAGAAGAGGAAGAAGAGGTAGTGCCAGAAACAGGAGAACCAGTAACAATAACAATGTTAAACTACCTTGATATTACTGCTCCTGAAGCTTCAGAATTTGATGATATTGTAGCAGCATTTAATGCTAAATATCCTTATATCACAATAACCATGGAAAACAGCTTTAGTGATGCATATCATACGAAACTTGCTGCACTGGCTGCTTCCGGGGAATTACCGGATGTTATGTTCCTCTGGCCAGGTGGGCGAAGTATTGAATTGTATCAGAATGATTTAGTAGAAGACCTTTTCCCATTCCTGGGTGCAGATGCTGACAAATATGTTCCTGCTGTTGTTGCTCCTCAGTTTGATGGCAAACTTATGGAGCTTCCTTATGCACTTACCGCGACCCATGTATTGTATGTTAATAATACATTACTGGATACCCTTGAGCTAAGTATGCCTACAACTATGGCTGAACTTGAAGCAATGGCAGAACCATTAACGACAGCCGGTTATTATCCTATCTTAATGGCTAACAAAGCTACCTGGGTTATGCAGTCTTGTCTCTTCAGTGCTGTAGTAGGAAGAATAGCAGGACAGGATTGGCTGGATGATTTAATTGCAGGCGAAGCTTCTTATACCGATCAGGTTTTTGTTGATTCTCTTGCATTTATACAAAATCTATATACTACCGGTTTACTTCCACCTCAAAGCATCCAGTTAGAGTACTCGGATGCTCCAAACCTGTTTGTAACAGGAAGAAGCCCGTTCATGATTGATGGAGATTGGCGAGTAGGTGGGGTTGCGCCTCTCTTGACTGATGAGGAACAGGCAGGTATAAGCCTTACCGTAATTCCCGATATCGAAGGACAGGTTGGTCCATCCGGTTCCACCTCTACTGTTTCAGGAACTGGTTTTGGTATGAAAAAAGGTCTTGATGCTGACAAAGCTGACGCAGCATGGAAATGGATTTCATTCTTCTCAGGACCTGAAGCTTCAGCAATCAGGCTAGAAGCAGAGGGAATAATACCCGTTTATATAATGGATATTTCCGGCTTTGACATCCCGCCTCTTGCAGTAAAAAGAGGAGCTTTCTATCCTGAACATTCTGGTACCTATGTACTTGATGACAAAATTACTGGTGATCCAATCACTATAATGAACACCGGTCTCCAGGAATTGGCATTAGGTGGTATCACACCTGAAGAACTAGCTGCAGATATAGAAGCTGCAAGATAGAAGCAAGATAGAATATTGAGAATAATGGGCACCGTATAAGCGGTGCCCATTAAATATTGTTATAAGGATATTATAAGGATATTATGAGGATATAATCTAAAAAAATGGGAAAATTTAAAAGAATACTTACATATTCAATTTTTGTTTTTCCGGCACTTGCCGTTTATCTGGGAATAATTGCATTTCCTATTATATCATCTCTTGGGTTGAGTTTTACAGATTATAATGTTTATAAGAACCTGGCTGTATGGATCGGTGCGGCAAACTATTTAAAAATATTCAGGGACCCGGTTTTTTGGTTTGCACTAAAAAATAATTTTATTGTTATTTTTATATCTATTTTTGGTCAGATACCCCTGGCGTTTATACTTGCGTATCTTATATATAGAAAGATTGTAAAACGTACAGGTTTTTTCCAGGCTATGGTTTTTCTCCCAACTGTTATCTCAGCTATTATTATAGGAATTTTATGGGGAAAGATATTTTCCCCTGTTGGAGTTTACCCGAGGATTGTTCAGGCTATTACAGGTAATATTAATTATACAATGACTATAATGAACAACAAATATCTGTCAATGGTCCCTATTGCAGTTGTTATGCTCTGGTTTTATACGGGATATTACCTGATCATTTTTTTAGCTAACCTTCAGAATATTGATCCAAATGTCATAGAAGCTGCTCAGATAGACGGAGCGACAGATGGCCAGATTTTTAGAAAGGTTATTATACCTCAATTTTACGGTGTGCTGGTATTAGCCTCTATTCTTGCTATAGGGGGGAGCTTGAGGAGCTTTGATTTAGTTTTTGCTATGACGGGTGGAGGACCTGCATATTATACGAATTTATTGTCAATTTATATGTATAATAACGCTTTTGTAAATTATAACTATGGTGTGGGAACCGCTATTTCTACGTTTATGGTTATTTTATCAATTGTTTTGATTATCATAGTTCGATTAGTTAGAAAAAAAATTGATATTATGGAGGCATAAACCGTGTATGAAAATACTTTGAGAACGAGAAGAGGGCAAAATATTTTTGGCAAGATTGTAATTTATACAATTTTTGTATTATTTACAATACTTGCGCTTTTTCCTTTGATCTGGGTTTTTTATTCTTCATTTAAACCACTGCTTGAAATTATCAGGAATAGTTTTGCACTGCCACACCATTGGATATTCACTAATTATACCGAAGCAATAAGGGTTGGGAAATTAAATATATATGCAATGAATAGTGTAATTTATACATTTGTTTCTTCGGGACTGGTAATTCTTTTTTCTATGATGGCTTCTTTTGCATTTGCAAAGTTAAAAAACAGGGCAACCCCGTATTTATATAATGCGTTTTTAATAGGTCTGCTTATTACCATACAGGCTATTTTAATCCCACTTTTTATTTATATGACAAAGATAGGACTTAGAGACACCCGTACGGGGATAATACTTATTTATACCGCTATTAATTTGCCTCTGGCAATTTATATAGCGACAGAATTTATAAAAGCAATACCTGATTCTTTGATTGAATCAGCTCAGATTGATGGCGCTTCTTATTTTACAATTTTCTTTAAAATAATTATGCCCATGTGTAAACCGGCTATAATAACTATTTTTATTTTTACTGCTCTTGCATGCTGGAATGAATTTGTGTTTGCCCTTATCTTTACCAGCTCCGACTCATCAAGAAGCTTACCTGTTGGTATTTTTTCCTTTTCCGGTCCCTTTGCTACAGAATACGGAATGCAGTTCGCAGCTCTGGTTATCGGAATGACGCCAATGATTATAATGTATGCAATATTTCATAAGCAGATAACCCGTGGATTTGTAGCAGGGGGAGCAGTAAAAGGGTAGTTTTTTATATGACAAAAACAATATAAATAATTTCTTAAGATAAACTGACTGGATAACTATTAGGAAATTTTTTTAAAATTGAGAGTCAGGAATGAAATAAAATTAAATATGGAAAAAATAATTTTAAGAAAAATAATATCTGAAATGAGCCTTGAAGAAAAAATAGGCCAGATGTTTCAGGTGGGTTTTAACGGTACGATAGTCACTCCTGATATAAAAGAGCTGATAGAAGATTATTGTGTGGGGGGAATAATATATTTCAGACGAAATATAGAATCACTTAAACAAGTATCAGCTCTATCTAACGAGTTGCAGATATTATCGATAAATAATAGACCTAATCTACCATTGATAATATCTACTGACCAGGAAGGCGGAATGGTTAATCGCTTAATAGGTGGAACTCATTTTCCCGGTAATATGTTAATGGGCGCAACACGACAACCGGGTGTGGTAGAGAAAGCTGGTAGAGCAATTGCAGGTGAGTTAAAAGCTGTAGGGATCAATATGGATTTTGCTCCTGTCTTAGATGTCAGCAATAATCCATTAAATATTGTTATAGGAACCAGGTCTTTTGGTGGAGAACCTCTTCTAGTAGCTAATATGGGTGTTGCTTTTATTAAAGGTATGCAAAAAGAGGGGATTATTGCCTGTGCTAAACATTTTCCGGGACATGGTGATACAGCTGTCGATTCACATTTAGATCTTCCTGTTATTGAATG
>Ga0256868_10001404_pt1 | contig 13207 bp, 9 predicted proteins | sample RVTome_13_FD_187341 | JGI IMG/M metagenome (GOLD analysis project Ga0256868, IMG submission 187341) | Soil microbial communities from uranium-contaminated site in the Upper Colorado River Basin, Wyoming, United States - RVT92D227 HiSeq ... | reverse complement strand
GGGACCATGTATTCCAGAAATAAACATATGTTCAGTTAACCAATTTTCTTTTGAAGCTCTGTTTATTCCCAGACGCATTGCGAGTTTCTTATGCCCAATAGTATTCCCACCATACTGGGTATTTACGGAATACACTATATCTTCTTCAGTATCCATATATATCCTTCTTTTATCGATATTTATACTTACTGCATCTTTAACTTCTCCTGCTGAATGTACAAATCTGAAAAAATCTTTATAATTCCCGAGCCTTTTGAATTCTTCGTATCCAGGTCTATAAAGTATGATTTCAGAATGTGACACATAACTTGAATCCGTTAACTGAATAGCAGGAATTGCGAATTTAGAATTAGCCGGCCCCAAACAAAAAAACAGGACATATAATTCTTTATCATGCATTATGTCCTTCATAATACCTAAAATTTCTTTAAGTCCCTTTTCTTTCTCTATTGTATTCAGGTTTGACCCTAAACAAACCCCATTCGGAACCATCAACCTGGTATGATCCTTATCTCTCCCCTGGTCGTAATAACTATCAAAATGAATTGTATGTCCTTTTACCGCAAGGTTTTTTTCTTCACCATCACTTATGGCTTTATTCCTTATATAATTAAAATCATTTTCAGAATCATCACAAATAAAGATTGATTTTGGATTTAAAATCTTAACAAATTTTTCAACAAACTCAAAAAGATAGCTATTTTTTAATCTAACAATTTTTCCAAAATTTTCTTTGCTACATTTTTCCTTTATTATTTTCAATTCTTTACTCATGATTTTTCTCTTCTATTAGCCTCATAAATAAATATTACCTCTTTCCTTATAAAAAGTCTTGATTTTTAAATATTTAATAAAAATGCAACATATTTTAAAAAATTAAATATTTTTATGATTATACTAAATAATTTAATAAAAATATAGTTATTATAATCAATATTTAAAAAAAATATAAAAATTTTAATAAAATATGAAAAATTATTTCATTTTAAATAAATTTTTCAAAAATTTTACTATTTATATGAAATTTTAAATAATTTTATTCCAAAAAAGTCTTTTAATAAACAATAAATTTTTATATTATTATTATTCTATAAAAGAAACATAACCCAAAAAAGGAGGTTTATAATGAATGTTGGTTTTTATGGACACGTAAGACAGTACCACAATATTAAAAGCGAAATTGACGCCAACATCCAAAAAGTATTAGAAAGTGGTTCATATGTAATGGGCCCTATGCTTAGTCAGTTCGAGGCTGAATTTGCTGCATACACCGGGATGAAGTATGCAATCGGCGTTGGTAACGGTACCGATGCTATATGGCTTGCCCTTATGGCGCTTGGACTTAAACCGGGTGACGAAATCATTACTGTTGGAAATACTTTTTTTGCCACAGTCGAAGCCATCTGGATAGCAGGCTGCAAAGCTATTTTAGTTGAATGCGATGAAAAATCCAGGTTAATTGATCCCGATAAGATAGCAGCCGCTATTGGACCAAAGACAAAAGCAATCATTCCCGTTCACCTCTATGGCCAGTGTGCCCCAATGATAGAGATCCGTAAAATTGCCGATGCACACAACCTGATAGTTATAGAAGATAATGCTCAGTCTATAGACGCTCACGGAGATGATTTTAAAATCGCTGAACTCTCAGATGCTGTTACTGTAAGTTTTATAATTCAGAAAAACCTCGGAACTTTTGGTGATGGCGGAGCTGTTTATACCAATAATCCTGATATCGACGCTAAAGTGCGCAAGTTTCGCAACCATGGCTCTGTTAAACGGGATGTTCACAGCTTTGGCTTTAACAGTCGTCTGGATGACATACACGCCGGTATTTTAAGCGCAAAATTGAAACATATCAGCGAATGGGCTGATCTTCGACGCAAATGGGCAGCCCGTTATACAGCAGGCTTAAAAGATGTTGAATTCATCACTCTTCCTTATGAAAAACCGAACTATCGCCATGTTTACCATCTTTATGTAATTGAAACAAAAGATGCTGAAGACAGAAATAAACTACTACGCTATTTAAATGAAAATGGTGTTGATGCAAAGACACATTACTCTATACCCATCCATAAACAGGAAGGTTTTCCATGGGGTAAAGATGCAGAGCTACGCGGCTCTCTAGAAAACTGCGAAAAGAACGCTGCATCATGTATTTCTTTACCGATGTTCCCCGAACTTACCGAGCAGGAAGTTGACTATGTTATTGATGCAGTCAAATCCTGGAAAAAATAGTTTAATTTAATAAAAATAAGAATTATAAAATGAGGATTATATTATGAATAAATATAGAGTATTGGTTGTTGGAATGGGCAAACGTGGTAAACACCACGCTACATATTTTCATGCAAACGATAATTTTGAAATAGTGGGAATCTGTGATATAGATAAAAGCAAGCTTATAGAACCAGCTTCTGCTCTGGGTAATCCTCAGATAGGTACAGATGCTTCCGTCATGGCAGAAGAACTTAAACCAGATATTTTTTGCTTCTGTACACTGCCCAATATTCGATCTGAAATGGTTGAAATTGGAGTGAAGTGCGGCGCAAAGCTTATTGCTTTTGAAAAACCTGTGGCACTTACTTCAGAAGAGGGTTTCAAAATAAAGGATTTGCTTTCTAAAACTCAAATTAAGGCAGTTATCAGCCATCAGCACCGCTATGGGAAACATTATCAGGCAGTTAAAGATATAATTGCCAGCGGTAAAATTGGCAAAGTTCATGCAGTTTATGGTACCGCACATGGTTGGGCAGCCCATATGCTGACACATCTTATAGATTATACTATGTGGTACAACGATTATGTAAAACCCAAATGGGTCATGGCCCAGGCAGCAGGAAAACATAAATTTTCCGATTTCCATGCTTCTCCTGACTACATCGGGGGTTTTGTACAATTTGATAATGGAGTTCGCGGTATTTATGAATGCGGCGGCGGTGCACCTGATGTTCCAGAAGTCGAACGCTGGTGGGGCAAGAACCGGATAGGTGCTGTAGGTAAGGAAGGATATGCAGAAGTGTATACCGGAAACGGCTGGAAAGCTGTAACAAAGAATGGCATTTTAAAAGGCGAAGGTGTAATGAATTATGATCTGGATATGCCCGGTTACATTCAGGATATAGCGAATTGGCTAAACAAGGGTAAGGTTCATCCCTGCTGCTTCGAGAATGCATATACAGGTTTTGAGATTATGATGGCTATGTACCGCAGTGCAGCAAAAGGTGGCCAGATCATACTACCTTTAACCAGCCCTGAAAATGAACTGGAAGAATTAAAGAAAGCAATTCCGGACACTAAATTACAGGTAACTTTGGAAGAAAGCAAAAAAGAATATAACTGATTTCATCTTTTATTTCTATATTTAAATAAAAAAATAAAATATTTGGTTTATGATATATTTTCCGTTTAATAGGAATTTGTTGAAGAAATTAAGCATATTAGATAACTGGTTTAAATTGTTATTGGGCAGATGCTAAGCTTTCACAAAGATTTCTATGGATTATGGAACAAAAAAATGATTTATTTTTAGTGTTATTTAGATAATCAGATAAAAAAACGGTGGCGACCTACTCTCCCACACCGTTTCCAGTATAGTACCATCGGCGCTGAAGGGCTTAACTTTTGTGTTCGGGATGGGAACAAGTGTTCCCCTGCCCATAATAAGCATCCCTTCCATGTTTTCTTAAATAATGCTTATCAAGCAGGCTCTTTTTTATATTTTTAAGAGATGGGTTGATCATAATTGAATAAAGTGCTGTCTTTGCAATCTCTTCCAATGCAACACTAATTTTTACAGCCTCTTCAGTATTTTCTCCCCAGCTAAAAGGACCATGACATGCAACCAGTACTGCTTTAATACGATGATAATCTATAGATTTAAAGGTGTCCACAATTAACTTTCCGATTTCTAATTCATAATTTTTTAATATACTTCTGTCATTTATAACCCTGGTACAGGGTATCTCTCCATAGAAGAAATCGGCATGAGTGGTACCAAAACATGGTATGGCTTTTACAGCCTGTGCCCAGGCAGTAGCATAGTTTGAATGTGTGTGAACCACTCCTCCAATATCAGGAAAGGCTTTATAAAGCTCCAGATGGGTTCTGGTATCCGAGGAAGGATTTAGCTTTCCTTCTATTTTATTTCCCTCAATATCTACCAGTACAATATCTCCGGGAGTCAATTTTTTATAAGATACACCGCTGGGTTTAATAGCAACTATGGATCTTCCCCTATCAATTCCAGATGCATTCCCAAATGTAGATGTAACCAGGCCGCTATGGTAAAGTCTTATATTGGCCTTATACACTTCTTTTTTTAGTTTCAAAAGGCTCATTTTCTTAATTCATCCTCTAGTATATTACCTAACTTTTTATATCTGGCATATATATTATTATAAATAGAAATATTTTTCTTATCCGGATAATACACAGTCTCGAATCCTGATGCCATATGTTTCTGGGCTTCTTCTGCCGATCTATATGTTCCGGCTACTGCTGCTCCGAAAATAGCAGCTCCTAAGGCTACAGCCTGTTCTGATTTCGTTACTTTTACCGGCATATTCAGCACATCGGATAGTATCTGCATGGCCAATGGAGATTTTTTAGGTACCCCTCCTATTGCTACCACCTGATTTATAGCAATATTTTCCTCGTCAAATCTTTCTATAATGGCTTTTGCCCCAAAAGCAGTTGCCTCAATCAATGCTCTGAATAGCTTGGGCGCATCCGTCCCCAGAGTCAGACCTAAAATTGCTCCTTTTAGCTTCTGGTCCGCATATGGGGTTCTCCTCCCGTTTAACCAATCAATAGCAACTAAACTACTTATCCCTGGGTTTATTCTACTGGCTGCTTCGGTTAGCTCTGGAATAATTGAATCAACTATTCTTTTTGTTTCGTTTTTACCCAGAGTATTTGATAGAAAATTTTCAATAGGCCAGGAAAGCGTGTCCCGAAACCAGGCGTAAACATCTCCATAAGCAGATTGTCCTGCTTCCAGCCCTATCATACCCGGTATTACAGAACCATCAACCTGTCCGCATATACCGGCTACCAGCTTTTCTCCGATTTCATTTTTTGGGCTTACTGTTATGTCGCAGCATGAAGTGCCAATTATTTTTACGAAAACACCCGGACCAACTCCTGCCCCCACTGCTCCCATATGAGAATCGTAAGCTCCTACTGATACAGGAATATCTTTCTTTAAACCGAGTCTTGCTGCCCACCCGGCAGATAATCCTCCTGCAGAAATATCCGAGGTGTAAGTTTCAGTATATAGTCTATCCCTTAAGCCTAATAGTAAAGGTGATATCCTTTCAAGAAAATCTTCCGGAGGTAGTCCTCCCCAGGAAGCATGCCACATTGCTTTATGTCCCGCTGCACATCTGCTGCGCTTTATCTTAAGCGGATCTATATTATCGGTTAATATGGCAGGTATCCAGTCGGCATGTTCTACCCATGAGAAAGCAGCTTTTCTTACCCTGTCATCCTTTTTTAATATATGGAGTATCTTTGACCAGAACCATTCGGAAGAATATACTCCACCCTCATATTTGGTATAATCTTCTCCTCCCCAGGATCTGGCAACCTTATTTATTAATTCTGCTTCTTCCACGGTACTGTGATCCTTCCACATCACGAACATAGCATCAGGGTTGTTGGAAAACTCCTCTTTTAAAGCCAGCACCGTACCGTTTTTATCTACCGGTCCGGCGGTAGAACCAGTTGTGTCTATCCCTATTCCTATTATATTATCTCTGGTATCCGGGTCAATCTTTTTCAGCGCTCCGACTATCGAGTCCTCAAGGGATTCGATATGATCCAGAGGATGCTGCCGGAACTCGTTTTTATCAGGGCTGCAATACAGCCCTTCTGCCCATCTTTTAAAATATGATACATGAGAAGATATCTCCTCACCATTTGAGATATCGACGATGACCGACCGTACAGAATCAGTACCGAAATCTATACCTATTGCATATCTGGATTTACTCATATTGTATTTTTCTTAAGACATTTATTATCAAACAGATCTAATTTTAGGTTATTATCTTTTTTATAATATAATGACCGGCGACACTTGAACTATCAAGATCGAAAATATTATTAAAAACAATAGATGCAGCTCCAATAACTCCGACATTATCTCCCATTTCCGAAAATTGAATATTATAATCATCCTTGACCTTGGGAAATGTATTTTTAGAAACTGATTCCTTTACTTTTCTTAAATATTTCTCACCAAACTTGATAACTTCTCCATGAATTATAATAAGCTCCGGATTAAACATTTTAATTGTATTAGAAATTCCGATACCCAGATATTCGGCGTTCTTCTCTACATTTATAGTAGCTACCTCATCACCTTGATTATAAAGATCATATAGATCTTCCAGCTTTAAACTGCTTTTGCTATTCCTCGAAGATGTGCCACTTTTTTTTATATCATCTACAATATCTTCTAAAAGATAGCTCGTTGAACACAGAGTTTCAAGACATCCTGTATTCCCGCAATGACATACCCTGTTTCCCGCCAGATTAGTTATTATATGACCGACTTCTCCCGCCATTCCTTTATCCCCACTCACAAGCCTGTTATCTATAAACACACCGGTACCTATACCGGTTCCTGTTTCGACACAGACAAAATTCTTAATATTTTTAGCAAGACCATATTTTTTCTCTGCAATTGCCTGAACCCTGCATTCATTTTCGATAAAAGCAGGAAGACCGATCTTTTGTTCTATGATCTCTTTCAGTTTTATATTGTTCCAACCATTCAGGTTAGGTGAAAAAATAACCAGACCTTTCTTGCTGTCAACCAGGCCTGTTGCTCCAATCCCAATACCTATTATTTCTTCTTTATTAATCTTGAATTTTTTTATGATTTCCTTAATATTCTTCACCAGTTTATCTATAACTGCATCCGGCCCGAGCCATTCTTCAGTTGGAATCTTTATTATTTCGATTATATTTGATCCTAAATCAGTGAGAGCAATTCTGATATTTTTTACTCCTATCATTACTCCTAATATGTAACCGGCCCTGACTCTAAATTGAAGAAGCATTGCTTTTTTACCGCCAGAGGAAGTGGAGTCACTTTTACCAATCTCTTCTATAAGACCTTCCTCAATAAGTTCCCCAATATAGGCAGAGGTGGTAGGACGACTTATTTTAAGCTGCCTTGATATGTCGATCCGGGAGATTTGTCCTACATCTATTACTATTTTAAGTATGTTTTTTTTATTTATTTCTTTCAGCGAAATATTATTTTTTTCTTTCTGGTAAATCATAATAAAAAAAATTATAGCACTTAATTACAATTTATCATTTATATTCTTTGGTATTTATAATAATAAAAAACTCAGACTTCTATAATATCTATTCCCGCAAATTTACAGAAAGTATTCATTTCTTTTCTTAGGTCTCCGTAAATCATACTGGCATGATGTACAAAGCCTTCCTCTATTATGGTTCTATAAAGCTTTTTTAAATCTTTTACTTTAACCCATTTCCAGGAACCTCTTAGTGTTCTATTATCATGTACCGCTTCACCAATTGTAGAAAGCATCTTAAACCTTCCGCCTATTTCCACCAGTCTGTTTATGGTCAATAGTCCTTCTTTCAATTGAAACTCTGCTGTTCCGTAGCTCTTATCATAGCCAATCTGCCAGCCCAGTACCGAATGGGTATTGATCTGAGGTTTGCATGATTCACATTTCAAACTTATAGGAGCATTCCCACAGTGCCATGCCAGAAACATATTTTCATTCTCCTGGTTTTGTATGGTCCAATCAATAAAATGGGGTACACTCTGCGCAAAAGTTAAAAGATGCTGTATTACCATAGTAATTGCACCATGAATATCAACCTCACATGCACTCATTACCCCGCTGTCAGTAAGTCTTCCCATGCTAAGACAGGGAGATAATCCTATTTCTTCCTGCATCGCTGTCCAGCACTGTATTGCAAAACCTGAAAGATTTTCTTCTGCCGCATATTTTTTTAGAACATATTCAAGCCTTGCAATTTTAGAGGTTATTTTGTTATTTGCTAGCTTGCAGTCATAATATTTGTTTATCTCATTTTCTATTTCTTTTATTTCTCCCTCTTTTGTATTCTCCATATCTGCTTTTAACTTAAGCAATGTAAATGGTACAACCTTGATTCTAAACTTTTCTATCAGATCCAGCTCATTTATTGCACAAGTCTCAAAGGGAGCTGGTCTTGGACCAAGTGCTCCTATTTTCATTCCTGTAAAACCGGCGCCAGCAGCCACTGCTCTGGCAAACTTTCTTACGCCGGATATAAATTCCTCTTCTTCGGGAAAATAAATCCCGGAAAAATCAAATTTTATATTCCTTCTTACAAGTCCCGATGCAGTAGAGATAGTACCGCAAAATGAGTCTGACTTTCTGTTTCCATCATCAGTGAATGGTCCTTCCTTTGTACCAAAAACCTGAATTGGGATGTTGCTGAAAGCTTCCGCAATTAAGAGATTCGGGATCTCTTCCCCAAAAGTCATCATACCAATAAGCAGGCCCTGAATATCTTTATCTTTAAAAAGTTTTATGACTTTTTTCGTATCATCCATGAAAGTAACCAGCCCGCCGTCTGTTAATTCTTTATCAGGGTATATTAATTCAACTTCTTCTATATTTTTTTCAATAGATTTGATTATCTTACCTCTCATATTAATTGCCCATTCTTTATTAAACGGTGATCTGTGAGATGGAACAAAACCTATTTTTACCATTTCATACCTTTCCTACATAATCTTAATTTTTTATAATTACTATATACTTTATAAATGAAAGTATATGTACAAGTATATTAACGCAAATTTTTATTTAATTATCTATTTAACTAATGTAAAGTTTTTCTTTTTAAATAAAAAGATATATGTTAGTCAGTTTAACTAACTAAACATATATTGTCAATAATCGGCCGGTAAGACATCCTCGGCCGTGATTATCCGCACTCCAAGGCCCTTTCAGCTACCCTTGTTTCTCGGCCTTTTTCTTGCCCTTCAGCCAGGGCAGCCGCAGCCAGGGCGGTAGAGCAATTCTGAATTTCCTCCCGCCACGCAACGACATAACAATGCTTTGCAGCACAATGAAGAGATACAGCAAGAGCCCGCTTACTATCGCTTGAAAGTTTGATTGGACACCCGCCGCACGGATCAGTTCGTTGATTACCAGAAGGGTCAGTGTGCCTATTGGCGCGCCAAGCAGGTTCCCCACGCCGCCGTTGAGCAGAATTCCGCCTATTACATTCGAGGCTATTGCTTTTATTTCGAACAACGCCCCGTTTCCGATATTACCTGCTCCTGTTGTCATGATGAACACAAAGCCTGCGATGCCGGCCGTCAATCCGCATATCACGTATGAGAAGAATATCGTTCTCTTTACGTTGATACCGAGCATCCGAGCGCTCTGAATATTGCCGCCAACAGCGTAGACATTGCGCCCGAAACGCGACCACTTCATAAGGGCGGCGAAGAGGACAACAAGGACCACCACAACTATGACGCCTGGTTTGATTTGACACGGGATGAAAACGCCTAGTCTGTTTTGCGTGCCAAGCCAAGGAATCATTATTTTAAAATCCCGCAAGGCAACAAAAGCAGGCATAGTCACGTTGATCGGATCTTTGTGGAGTGTCGTCAGCAGTCCTTGCGCTAAGAATAACCCTGCCAGCGTTATGATAAATGGCTGTATTTCAAGATAGGCAATAAGATATCCATGCAAAAGACCAAACGCGATACCTATACCCAGCGCGAGAAGTAAGGCGCCCCAAATGCTCCCCATTTTCGATTCCAGCAACATGGCACAGGCCATGGTTACCAGGCCACACAGCGCGCCGATGGAAATGTCGATGCCGCCTACGATCATAACTACGCACAGACCAAGTGTCATGATGATGAGCGGAGCGTTCAGGTTGAACAGGTCAAAGAAGGTCTGAAACTGCATGAAACTGCCCGGAAAACTTATAATGGCAAGCAAGTACATCAGTACAAATATGACCGCGGCGATGAGAAACAGAAGATTCGAATTCGATAGTCTTGTTTTTGGTTTGGTTGCATTCAGAGATTCCATCCTACTCCTCCTTCACAGATTTTGGTGTACTTCTCTTTAGTACGCTTCTAAATCGCCCGGTTCGAACCCTGTTTATGACTTTCCCGGCAAAAACCCTAACCACAGGCGATCCAACTACCATGAGAATGATAATGAATACTGCCTTGAAGGCCTTAATCGTCTCGGTTTCTATCTCCAGCCTGAGCAGGGTCCTATTCAGCATCTCTATAGTGTACGCGCCGATAATAGAACCGGTGATGCTGAACTTTCCGCCGTGGAGCGAGTTTCCGCCTATTGCTACGGCGAGAATCGCGTCCATCATGATAAACTTGAGCAGATTGACACTGTCATGGCGCCCCGCCTTGTTAACTGCGATGAAACCTGCGACCGCGGTACAGATTCCCATAATCAAAAAGGTCAGGAATATAATCTTTTTCGGGTTGATACCCATCAGACGCGCAGCATTTGGGTTGATTCCCACAGACTCAACATAGAGCCTGAGATTCGTGGTCTTGAGTACCACTGCAACGATCGCAATGAAGACGACGGTCAGGATTATTGGAGTCTGTATTGGCACTCCCGGTATTACGGTGCCGATTTGATTCGATATATCGTTCGCCAGTATGGGAGACAATTTGCCGTCAATCATAAAGGCGATGGACCTGCCCCCCATAAACAGTATAAGGGTCGCAACCATCGGCTGAACCCTGAATATGGAGACCAGGGTGCCGTTGAATACGCCGATGACTAACCCGACCACGCAGCTTAAGAGGAAAGCCGCTACTATGGTCAACAAGGTGACCTCACCAGCATTTAAGACGAACCAGACAAATACTGCGGAAGTAATGGTGGCGGCCTCACCTATGCCTATGTCCTGCCCCTGTGAGGCCGCAGTAACCAGGGTCATACCTATTGACAGAATAACCAACTCCGAGGCGCCGAACAGGATATTCGGTATGTTCCCGTAAAATGCTCCATTTACCATGGTAAAGCTGAAGTAATCGGCTCCCTTTATCAGATTAATCACAATGAGGAGCACCAGAACAGAGAGGGGAAGGAATAGATTAGATAAGTGATATAAGTGTGCTTTTAATCCTAAGTGTATTTCTGACCTTTGCATATTTATTCACCTCCCCGGGCTATCATGTGCATAACATCGTGTTCCGTCACATCCATTCCACTGAGTTCTCCGACAATTTCACGGTCCTTCATAACGATCATTCGAGAGCAGGTTCGAAGCATTTCGTCAATTTCTGAAGATATGAATGTCAGGCTCATTCCCTCTTCAGCGAGCTCGAGCACAAGTTTTTGAATCTCCACCTTGGTTCCGACATCGATTCCCCGTGTGGGTTCATCGAGGATCAGGTACATGGGGTGCGTAAGTAGCCAGCGCGCTAGAATGACCTTCTGCTGATTGCCGCCAGAAAGAGATGCGATTGGCGTGTTGATGGACGGTGTTTTAATGCTCAGTTTCTGTATATACTGGTTAGAAAATTCCTCAGCCTGTTTCCTCGAAAGAGGCCTAAAAAAGCCTTTCATGACCTGCAAGGCTAGAATAATGTTGTCGCGAACCGAAAGCTCGGCAATGATTCCGTCGCCTTTGCGGTCCTCTGGTAGATAGCCGATTCCCTGTTTCATGGCGTTTAGGGGCGATTTGATCTTCACTTTCTTACCTTTCATTTTGACTTCACCGCCCGTCACCTTGTCGGCGGCGAAGATTGCGCGAGCACTTTCGCTGCGCCCGGAGCCGATCAGCCCGACAAACCCATTTACCTCGCCTTTTTGTATAATGAAATCGAATGGCCTTACCCCGGCGGCACTCGAAAGTGCCGTAGCCTCGTATACCGGCACACTGCTGTCAGATTTAAGCGGCTCATGTTTTTTTATCTTAGAGACATCACTCAGTGCCTTCCCCATCATCTTCGAGATAAGCTCGATTTGGGGAAGCGCAGATGCTTGGTATTCGCCGATCAACGCTCCATTGCGAAGCACCGTAATCTTGTCGCTGATCTCGTATACCTGATCGATAAAGTGGGTAATGAAGATGATCCCCACACCCCTGGACTTAAGTTCGCGCATGAGGTCGAAGATTTTTTTCACCTCATCTTCGTCAAGTGAAGACGTCGGTTCATCAAGAATGAGAATCTTGCAGTCCATATCGACCGCGCGGGCAATCGCAATCATCTGCTGGACCGCCAGCGAACAGCTTGAAAGTTCCTGGGTCGGGCTCGCTGGAATACCGAGGGAGTCGAGCATTTGTGCCGCCTTTTCGTTCATCTGCTTCCATTGAACGAAAGTGTATTGGCCGCGACCTATAAACATATTCTCCGCCACGGTCATATTGTGGCAAAGCGCCATTTCCTGATAGACCGTACTGATTCCCATGTCTTGCGCTTCCTTCGGCGACTTGAAGTGGATCGGCCTTCCATTTAAAGCAATCCGACCGGTGTCCTCTTCGTAAACCCCGGTTATGACCTTTATCAGTGTGGACTTGCCCGCTCCGTTTTCACCCACAAGGGCATGGATATCACCTTTTCGGAGCGCGAAGTCTACGTTATCCAGAGCTTTAACACCTGGAAAGGATTTGCTGATACCCTCCATTTTGAGTATATTTTCTGACACCAACTAAAGACCTCCTTACTGGTACTATAAAAATTAACTGCAGTGCGGTGTGCGGATCTAGTCCGGCACACCGCACTGCGGTTGTGAAATCTTACCAAAAAATCTTACCAAAAAAACAACTACCTTGTTATCACACCCTTGCCAGGATCGGCATTGATACCCCATTTTTCGATGTCTTCGTCGGTTATCGTGGCAGTATCAAGGAGCAATTCTTCCTGATAGACGATTCCGCTGGGGAGATTACTTTTGATCCACTTAGAAATCTCGGCTGCCTGACGTGGATTGCACTGCATGTCGGCGTCCCAGTAACCTTCCTGTACGTTCCTAAGTGCAAAACGGTTAAAGTCAAAACCAATTATCTTGACCTTGCCGTCCTCGCCATGGCTGATACCAGCCGCCTCGAGCGCCTGAACAGCGCCTTGCGCCATACCGTCGTTCTCCGCGTAAATGACGTTGAAATCCTTGTTTGCAGCAATTGCGGCTTCAACCACTTTGCGGGCTTC
>Ga0256868_10001403_pt1 | contig 13208 bp, 11 predicted proteins | sample RVTome_13_FD_187341 | JGI IMG/M metagenome (GOLD analysis project Ga0256868, IMG submission 187341) | Soil microbial communities from uranium-contaminated site in the Upper Colorado River Basin, Wyoming, United States - RVT92D227 HiSeq ... | reverse complement strand
GATATAAGTAAATGTATTATTACCAGAGAAGTTGTAGAGAATAAAACCGAACCCGAGATAATCGGTAGATCAAATAATAAAGTTTTTTTGAAAGATGAGGAAAAATCTGCTTAAAATGTTCGGTGAGATTAAAGGTAAATACAGTCCTTTAGCATTTGAACAGGAAATCTACCGGTATTGGCTGGAAAATAAATATTTTTTTACGAAAATTGACGGATCAAAAGTTCCATTCAGCATGGTAATACCGCCTCCTAATGTAACCGGATATCTTCACATTGGTCATGCTCTCAACAATACTCTACAGGATGTAATCATAAGATATAAGAGAATGAAGGGATACAATACTACCTGGGTACCGGGGACCGATCATGCAGGGATAGCTACTCAAAATGTCGTAGAAAGAGCTCTGAAAGAAAGAAACACAAGCAGATTTCAGCTGGGAAGAGAGAAGTTTATAGAAGAAGTATGGCGCTGGAAAGATAAGCATGGCAGCCGGATCATAAATCAATTAAAATTGCTGGGATGCTCATGTGATTGGGACAGGGAAAGGTTTACCTTTGATAAAGAGTACAGCAAAGCAGTAACAAGAGAGTTTGTCGTCCTGTATAGAAATGGTCTGATTTACAGAGGGAATTACATGGTTAACTGGTGTCCCAGGTGCCAGACTGCAATCTCGGATATTGAAGTGGAACATGTTGAAAAAAAGGGAGATCTATGGGATATAAAATATCCTTTAATTGATCCCGAAACCGGCAGACCCAGCGATAGCGAATATATAGTTGTTTCAACTACAAGACCCGAAACCATGCTTGGTGATACGGCAGTTGCTGTGAATCCGGAAGATTCAAGATATAAAAAATATAAGAGTAGAACTGTTTTTCTTCCGCTAATGGAAAGAGAAATACCTCTGATAGAAGACACTTTTGCAGATATGGAATTTGGAAGCGGTGCAGTTAAAGTTACTCCGGCACATGATCCCAATGATTTTGAAATCGGTAAAAGGCACGGGCTTGAAAAGATCAATATCTTAAGTGAAGACGCTACTCTTAATTCCAATGCAGGAAGATATAAAGGTCTGGACCGCGATGCTGCAAGACAAAAAGTCCTGCAAGATCTGGACGAGCAGGGTTACCTCGTGGGTAAAAAAAATCACGATTCTCAGGTTGGAATTTGTTCAAGGTGCAGCACCATAATAGAACCAATGATTTCGATGCAGTGGTTCATGTCTATGAAAGAGCTGGCTGGTCCAGCCATCCGCGCGGTGAAAGAAGGAAGGGTAAAAATAATTCCGAAAAAATGGGAAAAGATATATTTCGACTGGATGGAAAATATAAGGGATTGGTGCATATCGCGTCAGTTGTGGTGGGGGCACCAGATTCCGATATGGTATTGCAAGGATTGCGATGAAATGATAGTAGCTGAGGAAGAACCCGTAAAGTGTCCAAAATGCGGCGGCGGCAATATGGAACAGGATCAGGATGTTCTCGATACGTGGTTCAGTTCCTGCCTGTGGCCATTCGCGGTTTTTGGCTGGCCTAAAGAAACGGAAGACCTTAAATATTTTTTCCCAACCGATACCCTGATAACTGCTCATGATATTATCTTTTTATGGGTAGCCAGAATGATTATGATGAGTCTCTATTTTAGAAAGGATATTCCCTTTAGTGAAGTTTTTATGCATCCTATTGTGAACGATGTTTTCGGGCGGAGAATGAGCAAGTCCAAGGGTAATGTGATAGATCCTGTGGATATAATTGAAAAAAATGGGGCCGATGTCCTGAGATTCGCCTTAACATCTTTGACCACACCCGGAAGGAATTTGATTCTGGGAGATGAGAAGATCGAGGGGGTAAGAAATTTTGCAAATAAATTATGGAATGCATCCAAATTTGTTATATCAAATTTGAGTGAAAGCGAAAATATTAGTGATATTAAAATAGACCTTTTGGAATTGGGTCTCTGGGACAGGTGGATACTGTCAAGATTAAACCGGGTAGTAAGGGGAGTTGAGAAATACCTGGGGAAATATAATTTTTCTTTCGCCTCAAGACTACTCAGTAGTTTTTTCTGGGATGATTATTGCGACTGGTATATTGAATCGGCAAAGGTTAGGATTTACTCTCCTGAAAATAATGATGATAAGAAAAAGGCATTATTTATATTATGGTATGTTTTAGAAAGATATCTTAAACTTCTCCATCCATTTATGCCTTTTGTAACCGAGAAGATCTGGCAGAATATTCCGCATAAAGGGAAAAGCATAATGATAGAGAGTTTTCCGGAATTTGAACCTGCCAGGGTAAACCAGGAAATTGAAGATGAAATAAAAATAATTTTTAATGTCATAAGCGAGATAAGAAAAATAAGATCAGAACTTAAGATAAAACCGTCCAGCAGGGTAAAGGTAAGTCTCGTGGCAGGCGAGGATAAAAGCAAGAATGTGCTGGAAAGGGACAGAAAGTATATTTACAGCCTGGCAAAAACAGGTGAAGTGGAATTTAAGGATCGTACCGGTGAAAAAGGATATATCAAGACTACCATAGAGAATATAGATATTTTTATTTATATCCTTGATACGGTTAATATAGAATTAGAAATAAAGAGAATAAAAGACCAGATTAAAAAAATAGGGCTGGATGTAGAGAAAAGCAGAAAGAAGTTATCAAATGCTGATTTTACCAGTAAAGCGCCAGAGGAAATAATCAAAAAGGAAAAAGACAAGCTTGAACAGGCAGACAAGATCCTTAAAGTGTTAAATGACCAGCTGACCAGAATTAAAAATATTAGCAAATGACAACCGGTAACTAAAGCGGGAAATAGTGAAATACAGGCAAGTATGTAAATATTTAGATGACTGCCTTATTTTTGGAATAAAGCCAAGTCTAATAAGAATAAAAAAAATACTCGAGCTTCTGGATAATCCTCAAAAAAAGGTTGATTTTATTCATATTGTGGGAACAAACGGTAAAACTTCCACTACTAAAATGATTGCCGCTATATTAAACCATAATGGTATTCATACCGGGTATTATATTTCTCCTCATATAAACAGTTATACTGAAAGAATGTGGATAAGCGGACAGGAAGTTTCAGAAAAAAAATTTGCCGAAGTTTTTAATGAGATATACCCATGCGTTGAAGAAGTAAACAAAATGGACCTGGAGGGCCCCGTTACTCAATTTGAGATAATCTCTGCCATGGCATTCAAGCTGGCCGAGAATGAGGATATTGAAGTTATGGCGCTTGAAGCAGGAATGGGAGGAAGGTGGGATGCTACCAATGTTGCTGATTCAAGGGTAGTAGGGCTTACCGGCGTAAGTCTTGAACATACGGATAAATTAGGGACTACTATAAGAGAAATAGCTCTAGAGAAGGTAGAAGTTATAAAAAAAAAGGCACTGACCGCAACCACAAGCTGCGATAAAGAAGTTCTGGAGATTATAACCGGAAAAGTAGAAAATACCGGTTCCAGACTTTTTTTATTCGGAAGAGATTTTTATATACAAAAAGAGGTAAACCTTGGACTTAATGGGTGGATGTTAGATATCAGAGGAATAAAAAACGTTTACAGGAATATTGCGTTACCACTTCTTGGTTATTATCAAACTTTAAATCTATCTCTGGCGATAGCTCTTTCAGAACTATATCTGGGAATTAGAAAAAAGAAGATAAGTGAAAAAGAAATAAAGGAGAGTATATCCGGCGTCCAGGCAAAGGGGAGGTTTGAGATTATAAGAAAAAGACCCCTGGTAATCGCGGATGCAAGTCATAATCCCGAAGGAATAGAGAATTTCATTAAAAATGCCGTAAGTTACTTTGGTAACCGGAAAAAAATAATAATCTTTGCAGTTCTTAAGGATAAGGATTATGGAAGTATGGTTGAAAAGATAATAGGCATAAGCGATATTTTAATTTTGACCTCAAGTTTAAACAGCAGAAGCCTTGATATTAGCCGGCTGGAAAAAGTGGTAAAAGAGAAAATAAAATGGTTAAAAGACGGAAGCTTCAGGCCGGATATAGTATATAAGATAGATACTATAGAAAATTCTATAAAATTTGCTTTAAAAATTTCCGGTAGAAATGATATTATATGCATTACTGGTTCAATAACAAATTTAGAGAACATAGTTAAATAAAAATCTTTTATATTGATAAATTAAATAAAATAACAAAAATAGTAAATTTTGACCTGGAGGATTGATGGATTTATTTGAATATGTTAATGATATTTTAGCTTTCTTTAAACTCCCAATATGGAGATATCTTATTTATGGTTTTATTTTTGTCCTGATTATTGTCTGGCTTGCTTTTGTTTACTGGACATACAGGGATGCAAAGCTCAGAAGTGAATCCATAGGTACGTCAGTTTTTTGGGCTCTGATTGTATTGATATTAAACTTTTTAGGATTGATATTATATTTAATTTTAAGACCTCCGGAGTTTATGGATGATGTAATTGAAAGGGATCTTGAAATTAAAAGAATGGAGACGCTGATTGATAGTAGGGAGTCCAGCTGCCCTGCCTGTGGGAGTCCGGTAGAGGATGATTTTTTAATCTGCCCTTACTGTAGAAAAAAATTAAGAAATTCTTGTATTAGTTGCGGCAAGCCTTTGAAATTAAACTGGAAAGTCTGTCCTTATTGTAAAAATACCCAGTAAAAAGGGAGTTGGTTGCTTAAGTGAGTAAGTCCAGGAATTACCAGAAAGTAGGCGGGCTTGATGATATTAATAACAGTACCGAAAGAAGCCTCGTAATCATCAAACCCGATGGGGTTAAGAAAAAAGTTATTGGAGAAATCATATCCCGTTTTGAAAAAGAAGATCTTGTCATTGAAAAATTAAAAATGATAAGAATTGACCGGGAAATTGCCTGCAAGCATTATCAGGACCATAAAGATAAAAGTTTTTTTAATGTGTTAATTGAATATATAACTTCAGGTCCTGTGGTGGTCATGGTAATAAGCGGGAATGGTGCAATTGCCAAGGTCAGAGAACTTATGGGGCCGACCGATTCTAAAAAGGCAAAAGAAGGAACCATCAGGGGTGATTTTGGTGCCGATATAACCATAAATGTGGTTCATGGCTCGGATTCCAGGGAGAGTGCTAGAAGAGAGATCGAGTTATTTTTTGACTGAAATTAGGAGTTAAACAGTAAAAGAAAATTTTAAGGGTGATAAGTGGGTAAAAGAAGAGGAAAAGTAGTTTTCTTTATAGTATTGCTTGGAGGTATTATAGGAGCTATTCTAGGTCATGTCCTGAAGGATGTGGTTCCGATTTTAGATAAGGGATTAAAGGTAGGCACAGACTCTCTCAGCCTTAATTTATATTTAATTGATATAAGTTTTGGCATTCATATAAATATAACTCTTGGTGCCATAATAGGATTACTTATAGCTTTTTTATTGGCTGATGTTGGAAGAAGAAGGTCTTAGAAAAAAAATTATTTTAGCTTCTGCTTCTCCAAGAAGAAGGGATATACTTAAGCTTTTAAAGTTGGATTTTGAAGTGATTGAGCCGAAAAATTGTGAAGAGAGACAGTTTAAGAATCCTTACCGGACTGTTATCCAGAATAGTATCATTAAAGCTAAAAATGTTTATAATTATATAAAAGAATATAGCTTGGAGAAACAGGGCCAGGATAACAGAGGGGGATTTCTGATTGCCGGGTTTGATACGGTTATATATATTGATAAAAAGTATCTGGGTAAACCTGCCAGTATAGAACAGGCAATTGAGTTTATAAATATTCTTTCCGGCAGGGTTCACGCGGTAATAAGCGGGGTTTGTGTTTTGGACAGCATATCCGGGAGATACTTTTGTGATACTGAACTAACTAAAGTTAAATTTAGGAAATTGGCGCCAGACCAGATTAAAGCATATATAGATAAGGAAGATGTACTGGACAAAGCCGGTGCCTATAATATATTTGGATTCGGAAGTTTATTGGTGGAGAAAATAAATGGCTGTTTTTATAATGTAGCTGGACTTCCTGTTGTAAAATTTACAGATTTACTAAAGAAGTTTAAATTCAATATTATTGGTTGAGCTAAGAGGTTAGGGGATGCAAATATTTGATTTTTTCTTAAATTTAGTTGGCAGAGATATGGGTATTGATCTGGGAACGGCATATACTCTGGTTTACGTAAAAGGTAAAGGAATAGTTCTGGATGAGCCATCCATTGTAGCAATTGATAAAGAAAAGAATAAGATACTGGCGATAGGGAAAGAAGCCAAGAGAATGGTGGGAAGAACTCCAGATAATATAGTAGCGATTAGACCTCTGAAGGATGGGGTAATCGCGGATTTTGAAACGACAGAAAAAATGCTCAGGTATTTTATTCAAAAGGTTCATAAAAATGTAGCTTTTGCCAGACCCAGGATTGTTATTTGTGTTCCTTCAGGGATTACTCCGGTTGAAAAGAAAGCTGTCATTGAAACCACTGAACAGGCTGGCGCCAGGGCAGCTTATATAATCGAGGAGCCCCTGGCTGCGGCTATTGGTGTCGGTCTACCTATTGATGAACCCAAGGGCAGTATGATTATCGATATAGGGGGAGGAACTTCCGAAGTAGCAGTTATATCTTTAGGGGGAATAGTTGTCAGTCAGTCACTCCGGATTGGCGGAGATGAGATGGATGAAGCTATAATTTATTATCTAAAAAAGGAACATAATCTGTTTTTAGGTGAAAGTACCGCTGAAAAAGTAAAAATAGAGATAGGATCTGCATTCCCTCTGGAAAATGAGGAAAAAATGGAAATAAATGGAAGGGACCTTGTAACCGGCCTTCCTAAAACGATTATTATTACCAGCCAGCAGATAAGAAAAGCACTGGAAAAAGTATTAAGTGATATTGTAAATTCTATTGTTGAGGTACTGGATGTTACGCCTCCGGAACTTTCCTCAGATATAATGAAAAGAGGTATAGTTATGGCAGGAGGTGGTTCACTGCTCAAAGGATTGACTGAAAGAATTAGCAGGGAAACACATTGTCCGGTCTACCTGGCTGAAGATCCGATGGCAGCAGTGGCTATTGGAGCGGGAAAGTGTGTTGAAGATTTTAATACTTTAAAGAAATATCTTAAATATTCAAAATAGCTGATTTTACATTCAATCTATGATAACTACTGATGGTTACATTAAATAGAAGATTTCGGAACATTATTGTTCTGACTATAATAATTGTTTTATGTCTGGTAATTATTACTGTAAGTTTTAGAGAATCTGACCTAATTAATAATATTAAAGTTAAAACCGTTGATTTCTTCAGGCCCATTCAAGAAAAGTTTTTTTCTTTCTTCAGTCCCGTTACCCGTTTTATTAATTCAATAAGGGATTATATAAATTTAAAGGGCAAATACCTGGATCTTCAAAAGGAAAATTCCCAGTTAAGACAAAAATACAGTGAAGATATAAATCTTAAGGTTGAAAATGATTCGTTAAGAAAGCTGCTGGGTATAGAACTGAGAAAAGATTATACGACTATACCTGCAAGAGTAATAGGCTATTATGAAAGTAAGTGGCAGTCAGAAATTATTTTAAATGTCGGAAGTAGTGATGGGATACTGGAAGGAATGGGAGTAATTAATGAAGATGGACTCATTGGAGTAGTAGTACTGGCTGGCAATAACTCGTGTAGTGTAAGGTTAATAAACGATCCTCAAAGTAACATCGGGATCAGGATCTTATCTTCAAGAAAATTGGGAATTATTAAGGGCAGCCAGGATAAGAAAATTACTTTAAATTATATTTCAAGCGAAGAGCCGGTATTCAAAGGGGATATAATAGTTACATCGGAATTTGGAAATTTACCGGGTGAGATTCTGGTAGGACGGGTAAGCAAGGTGGCTGAAAATATAGGTAATCCATATAAAATAATTGAAATTGACCCTTTTGTTGATTTTAAAAAAATAGAATATGTTGTAGTAATAAAGCAGTGAGAGTCTGCTTAAAACTATGAAAATTTTTTATAAAATCTTGCATTTCTTTATACTTTTAATCTGTTTGCTGTTGCAGATAGTTTTTTTTGAATATTTAAAGTCATTTTCCGTGAGCTTTGATTTAGTTATGGTAGTTGTAATAGCAGTCGCCTTATTTGATGGCACCTTATGGGGAATTTTATTTGGGTTTATAATAGGTATGATGCTGGACCTTATGGTAGGGGATATTATTGGTATTAGCGCGCTTGTTTATTCTATAAGCGCCTTTGTCATAAGCAAGCTTATTGCAGTAGGGTTTAGATTTAAATTTTTAACTTATTCATTTATTGTTTTTCTGATTACGGAAATTAATATTTTAATAATAAGTATAATCCGTTACTTGTTTAACTTTGATATCAATTGGTCGCAAATGGGCCTTGAACTGGTAACGAAGCCAGTTTGCAATATTATTCTAATGTTTGTTATTTTTCCTATTATAAGTATAAGTTCAGGTATGACGAGGGAGATTGAACTTGGGCTCAAATACAAAAATAAGATTTAAAATAGTACTCTACCTGTTGCTTGTGGTTTTTATAGTGCTTGTCTTAAGGCTTTATTTTTTACAGGTAATGAGCGGGGAGCTGTATGCAGAATTAGCATCTGAAAGTATCGCCAGGGAAAAAACCGTGTCGGCTCCCAGAGGGAATATTTATGATCGGAATGGAAAACTGTTAGTTAAAAGCGTTCCTGTTAAAGCCGTAGTTGTGGAGCCTTATACTGTTTCAAAGAATGAAGATGTAATAAAGGCTTTAAGCGGTTGCCTGGATATGTCATATGAAGAAATAAAGGAAAAAGTGGAAAAAAGCAATGTATCTTATATGGACAGGATTATTTTGAAACAGGATATTGATACTGCAACTATGATTTATCTTAAAGAAAACAGCAGTAAATTTCCCGGAGTAGAAGTAGTTGATGTATACCTGAGAGAATATAATTTTGGTTTTCTGGCGTCACACTTATTAGGATATACAGGAGAGATTGATGAGGATAGATTAAAATCTGAAATCTATGCAAATGATTATGAAGGTGGGGATCAGATAGGATTAACCGGTCTGGAAGAGACTTATGAGAGTGTAATGAAGGGTAAAAAGGGTAAAATAATATACGAAGTTGATCCTTTAGGAAAACCGGTAAGTATACTGGAAGAAACAGTTCCAATTAGCGGAAATGATTTGTACCTGACTATTGACATTGACTTGCAGAGAGTTGTAGAGAAAATCCTTTATGAGTCTATACTGGAGGTAAGGCAGAAAAAGATTAAAGATACAGATGAGTATTACAAAGTACCCGGAGGAGCTGTGGTAGTGCTCAGTCCAAAAAACGGCCAGATACTGGCTATGGCCAGTTATCCTACTTTTAATCCTGAATTATTTGTAGGTGGAATATCACTGGACAACTGGGATTATTTAAATGATCCGGAAAATTATTACCCTTTAATTAATAGAGCGGTTATGTCTTTTCCTCCAGGTTCGTCAATTAAAATAGTTCCGGCTTATGCGGGGCTTGCGGAAGATATAATCAGTGAAAGAGGAAGGTTGAATTGTGCCGGAGTGTGGCTGGGACTGGGGAAAGATTTTCCAAAAAGTTGCTGGTCAAGTCATGGAAGTCTTGATATCAGAGGGGCTATTAAAAATTCCTGTGATATTTATTTCTACCAGGTGGGATACGGACTTTTTACAAAAAATAATAATATGGAAGAACTTCTTCAAAAATATTTAAGGATTTTTGGGTTTGGCTCTTTGACCGGAATTGATCTGTCTAATGAAGATGAAGGGCTGGTTCCGGATAAGGAATGGAAAAAAGATTATTTCAAAGATCAGGCAGGATATTCTGTCTGGTTTCCAGGGGATACCGTCAATATGACCATAGGTCAGGGAGATTTGCTTGTTACCCCCCTTCAGATGGCTCAAGCCTTTTCAATTCTGGCTAACAGAGGTATAGAATACAGTCCTCATTTAATTAAAGAGATAAGAGATTCTGAAGGTAATTTATTTCCGGATAGTTCAATACAGGAATACCAGGATTTAAAATTAAATGAATATTTTATTGAAATTATAGAAGATGGCCTGGTTCAGGTGGTCAGTCAGGGTGGAACGGCAGCCGGTGTTTTCAGAGATTTTCCACTGGACATAATACCGGTTGCAGGAAAAACAGGTACTGCGGAATTCTACGGAAGACAGGACTACGCCTGGTTTGCAAGTTATGCCCCGGTTGGCAATCCTGAATATGTGATTGTAGCAATGCTTGAGGAGGCTGGTTCCGGTGGAAGCAACGTGGCGCCGATCATAGAGGAGATATACAGGTATTTATTTAATATTGATTAAAAAATGATTATAAGAATGTAAATGATAAAAAGAATAAAAAAAAGTCTGAGAGATTTTGAAAGTCTTGGCAGAGAGAAGAGAAGAGTCCAATTTGATTTTATATTATTTTTCCTGGTGCTTGCTATCTCTTCATTTGGTGTTCTAATAATTTATAGTGCAACAAGAGAAACTCTGCCTGGAGGAGTGACCGATCCCCAGTATTACCTGAAACGGCAGTTAATCTGGCTGGCAGCCGGAATTATTATATGTGTCGCGGTTCAATTTATAAATTACAGGAAGATTCAAAGATACTGGTGGCTGATTCTCGTTATAGGTATTTTTTCACTTGCTGCTGTACTTTTTTTTGGATATGAGGTGCATGGATCAAAAAGCTGGATAGATTTAAGATTCACTACTATTCAACCCTCGGAATTTTCAAAAATTTTCATGGTAATATCTTTATCTGCTGTTATGTCAAAATGGAGAGGTGAAAAGATATACCGGGTTACATTTAAAAAAATTGCCATCTCAGCGGCAGTAGCCATTATATTTTTGATATTGGTTTTACTGGAGCCGGATTATGGAACCGCCTTAATATATTTTATAATATATATAGGTTTGTTATTTTTATCCGGGGCTAATTTCCTGTATCTTCTGGCAATAATGGGGCTGGCTGCAGGAGGATTTTTTCTTGCTCTTAAGATGGATCTCATCAAGCAATATCAACTGGATAGAATTCTTATTTTTTTAAGGCCTGATGTGTCAAGCGAGGGTGCCGGTTATAATTTATATCAGTCCAAGCTGGCAATTGGATCCGGAGGACTTCTGGGGAAAGGTCTTTTTCTGGGAAAACAGACAAATCTAAGTTATGTTCCGGAACATCATACCGATTTTATATTTTCTGTCATTGGGGAAGAGTTAGGTTTTCTGGGAGCGATTCTTGTAATATTAATACTTGGTATGATTGTCTGGAGATGTTTTCATATAGCATTAAATTCTTCTGATAGTTTTGCTATGCTGCTTGGTTCAGGAATAGGTTTTATTATTTTATCCCAGATAGTAATAAATATAGGTATGACTATAGGCGTAATGCCCATTATTGGAATTCCCCTGCCCTTCATGAGTTCCGGAGGTTCCAGTCTTATAAGCATATTTCTGGGTATTGGTCTTGTAGAAAATATCTACATATGGAAAGAAGTAAGGAAAGACCATGAAATAGCTTATCAGGAGTTCAAATAATCTTTAAAGAAAATGAATATGATTAAAATTAAAAAGCTGGACTTTAACCTGCTTGAAAAGCTATTAGTAGACATTGAAAAACCTGGCAGGTATATAAATAATGAGATAGGAGCAAGGAGCAAGAGTCCGGAGACAATAAATGATTTCAGAAGTCTGGTTCTTATGGCTCTCGTATTTCCGGATATTTATGAGATAGGTATGTCTAATCTGGGGCTCCAAATCTTATATGATATTGTAAATAAACATAAAGATTTTTCCATGGAAAGAGTTTTTTCTCCGTGGATAGATTTTGAAAAGAAACTTAGAGAGCAAAATATAAAAATATTTTCGCTGGAAAATAGAATATTTTTGGACTGCTTTGATCTGATCGGATTTACTGTCCAGCATGAGCTTCTATACACTAATGTATTAAATATGCTCGATCTTAGCGGAATGAATATAAACTCAAGGCATAGAATAGAAAAATTTCCACTTGTATGTGCCGGAGGTCCTGCAGTTGTAAATCCCCAGCCCCTCTCAAAATTTATGGATTTTTTTGTTATAGGAGATGGCGAAGAGGTGGTTATATCTATTCTGCAAAGAGTGAAAATTTACAAGTGTAATAATAAGGATAAAGGATGGTTTTTAAAGGAGATATCAAAGCTTGATGGAATATATGTTCCGGGATTTTATAAATTTTACTACTATCCGGATGGCCGAATTAAAAGGATCGAACCTGAAAAGAAAGTAAGGAAGGTAGTAGTAAAAAACCTGGATAAATTTGAAATAGTACAGAACCCTGTAATACCTAATATTAAAGCAGTGCATGACAGATTTGCAGTAGAGATTATGAGAGGGTGCGGCAGAGGCTGCCGGTTCTGCCAGGCGGGTATAATTTACAGACCGGTACGGAAGAGAGAGGTTGAATCCCTGATCAAGCAGAGTACGGCAGGAATTAAAAACACAGGTTATGACGAAATTTCATTTTTATCTCTTTCTTCATCAGACTATGGAGAGGTCGGGCATTTATTGGATAGAATTATCAGTTCTTCAAAACCCAGAAGGCTGTCAGTATCAATGCCTTCTATGAGACTCGACAGCTTCAATTTAAAACTGGTAGAGCTTATTCAGAGTGGAAGAAAAACAGGGCTTACATTCGCTCCCGAAGCGGGCAGCCAGAGGATGAGGGATATAATTAATAAAAATATCAAAGAGAGCGAAATGATCGATTGCATAAGAATGGCTTTCAGCAATGGCTGGGAGAAAATTAAGCTATATTTCATGATAGGATTACCATTTGAAAATAAAGAAGATATCCACCAGATAATCGAGCTTATGGAAAAGATAGTTATAGCGGCTAAAGACAGGCTTTCCAGAAAGAGACTGCCAAGGTTAAAAATTAATATAAGTATAAATGTATTTTGTCCCAAACCTTTTACACCCTTTCAATGGGTGGCTCAGGATAATGTCGAAAGTCTGGACAGCAAAATTAATTATATTTTAAAAAATATGCCAAAAAGGTATATAAATATAAGCTGGACCGATTCAAGGAAAAGCATGATCGAGTGTGCCCTGTCCAGGGGTAATGAAAGCGTAGGCGGGGTGATAGAAGGTGCGTGGAAAAGCGGTGCGAAGTTTGATAATTGGACGGATTTTTTCAAATTCCATGTCTGGGAAAAAGAGTTCAAGAAAGCCGGCCTTGATATTGGT
>Ga0256868_10001400_pt1 | contig 13219 bp, 15 predicted proteins | sample RVTome_13_FD_187341 | JGI IMG/M metagenome (GOLD analysis project Ga0256868, IMG submission 187341) | Soil microbial communities from uranium-contaminated site in the Upper Colorado River Basin, Wyoming, United States - RVT92D227 HiSeq ... | reverse complement strand
GGAGTACGATTAAGCGAAAAAAAGGCGCGGCTGATGCCAAACGGGGGAAAGCCTTCACTAAAATCATCAAAGAGATTATGGTTGCTGCCCGCTTTGGGGGAGGGGATATCAATGCCAATCCGAGGCTCCGGACTGCCGTTCTTGCGGCCAAAGCAGAAAACATGCCGAAGGATAATATCGAAAGGGCAATCAAGAAGGGGACCGGAGAGCTGGAAGGGGTCAATTACGAAGAGCTGACCTACGAGGGTTACGGACCGGGTGGCGTGGCCATGATGCTGGAGGTGGTGACGGATAACAAAAACCGGACCGTTGCCGATGTCAGGCATGTCTTCTCCAAATACAATGGTAGCCTTGGTGAGAACGGTTGCGTTTCTTGGATGTTTGAAAAAAAGGGGCTGATCGTCATCGAAAAGAGCGGAGCGGATGAGGATCGTCTGATTGAAGTGGCATTGGATGCAGGGGCCCTTGATGTGAAAGATTCGGGCAAGGAATTTGAAGTGACCACCGATCCAGCGAGTTTTGAAGAAGTGAAAAAGGCGGTTGAGGCAGCTGGTTTCAAATACAGCTATGCTGAGCTCACCATGGTTTCCCAGAGCACGGTTCGTTTGAGTGGAAAAGAGGCGGAACAAATGCTGAAGTTAATGGAAGGGCTTGAAGATTCTGATGACGTCACAAAAGTCTACGGCAATTTCGATATTGCCGAAGAGGAGATGGAACGGCTCAGTGCATAAACATTAACGTTGCATTCAATCGGCAGGTGAGTGTGCTTCCAAAACTTTATAATGCGGTTTTTTTATAAGTTTTATAGGTTGGATGCGATCTCCCCTATGGAGGCTTCTGCAAAATATCTGATAACAGTGCAGTTAAATGGTCAAAGATGCCGCTGTAAAGTTTTGGCGATACATCGCCCGGAGCTGTAATTGTCTTTTTTATTTTCTTGGCCGGCCCAGCACACCCACCTGCCTCTGGCAACGTTTCTTATGCAACTATCAGATAAACATTTCTGTTTCGGTTAGGTTAGAAGCCACCCTCTTCTAAAGGGAAGTGATCGGGTGGCTTTTTCGCATCTGGAGAAACTCTTTTGGTGAAGGCGATCGGAATCGATCCGGGATTAGCGATGACGGGCTTTGGAGTGGTAGAGGCTCTTCCCCGGGGAGGGAAGGCCTGCGATTGGGGAGCCATTCGAACCGAACCAAGTTCTCCTATTCCTCTCCGTTTAAGAACCATCTATGATGAACTCAAAGGACTTCTTGCAAAATGGAACCCCGACCTTCTCGCCTTGGAAGAGGTCTTTGTCTTGAAACAATTTCCAAAGGCAGCCATTCAATTGGGGGAGGTGAGAGGGGTCATCTACTTGGCCGCTCAAGAGATGGACATTCCTGTGGTTGAACTGAGACCGACGGAGGTGAAGAGTGCATTGACCGGAAGCGGGCGGGCAGATAAAGAACAGATGAAGAAGGCGATTCGCCAAATTCTAAGGATCGAGAATCCCCTGAACTCGAGCCATGCAGGGGATGCCCTGGCCCTGGCCTTGACCGGCCTTTCCAGAAGTAAAGACTTTCATTGGTAATTTCAAATCCCCCCAACCCCCTGAAGCTGTGAAAAAATTCGGGGAGGAGGGCGGGCAAAGATATCTCCAAAGTTTTACAATTGCGGTCATTTGAGATGGCAAATGATAACGAAACTGTGTCACTAATCAACATATTACTATTTTTTCATCTTCGGCAGTTAACGTGAAGAGGTACCGCTGTAAAACTTTTCCGACATCCCTGCCCGCCCTCTGTACTTGGGAACGATTTTTTCGCACCTTCTCTTTTTCTAAAAGGGGGCGAGAGGAGATTTAGAAGGAAAGAGATGATACGTTATATCGAAGGAAAGTTGCTCAAGAAGGAAGAAGATAGGATTGTCGTCTTGGCGAATGGGGTAGGGTATGAGATCCTCCTTCCTGCCATTGTTCGGCAGACCTTCAGTCCAAAGAGAGCTGGGGAGGATGGAGAGATCGTCAGACTTTATATTTATTACCACCAGACCGAACGTCAACCCAAGCCTCTTCTCATCGGCTTTAATTTCGAACCGGAAAAGGAATTCTTTGAAAAATTCATTACCGTGGAAGATATCGGTCCCCCGTCGGCGGTGAAGGCCTTGATGATGCCCATCCCAAAGATTGCCAAGGCAATAGAGGAAAGGGATGCGAAAACCCTCGAAAGCCTGAAGGGAGTTGGGAAAAGGACAGCGGATAAGATTATTGCTACCCTTCAGGGAAAAGTGGGTAAATTTGCATTGATGAGGGAGGATCAAATTCCAGTCGATGTGGAGGTCGTGGACTTTAAGAAACAGGTGGAGGAAGTTTTGGTAAAAGACCTTGGCCATAAGTTAAGCGAAGCACAACGTTTGGTAAAAGAGGCAATGCTCAGAAATCCCAATGTTTCCACCCCCGAAGAATTGTTTGAAGAGGTATATCGAGGACAAAAAGATATTTCACCATAGACCGTTCAAATCCCCCCCTGCCTACCGGCAGGCAGGCAACCCCCCTCGGTTTCGAGTCGTACCCCCTTTGTTAAAGGGGGGCAAGGGGGATTAAGGATTTTTCATCTTTTTCATGAAGAGGAATATATGAAGGAATCCGAAGAGAGCAGACGACCTGATCCAAAGGTGGAAGCTGAAGGAATCCAACCCGAAGTGGAAGATTATCTCGACCTCAGACCTCGGAAGCTTTCTGAATACATCGGTCAAAAACAGGTGGTGGAGACCCTGGAGATTGCGATCCAGGCAGCTAAGAAAAGGGGAGAACCTCTGGATCACATCCTCTTTCATTCCCCACCCGGATTGGGGAAAACCACCCTTGCTCATATCATCGCCACAGAATTGGGGGTCCGCATTGTCACCTCCTCCGGGCCCGCCATCGAAAAAGGAGGCGACCTGATCAGCATCCTTACCCATTTAGAAAGAGGGGACGTCCTGTTTATCGATGAGGTGCACAGACTTCCCAAAGTGGTGGAAGAGTTCCTCTACCCTGCGATGGAAGATTTTTGCATTGATTTCATTTTTGATAAAGGGGCTCATGCGAGAAGCCATCGGTATCGGTTGGAACGGTTCACCTTTGTGGGCGCCACCACACGGGCCGGGCTACTTTCCGCACCTCTTCGGGAGCGCTTTGGAATATTGAGGAACCTCGATTTCTATTCTGTCGAAGAACTCTGCCAGGTGGTCAGGCGCTCCGCAGCCCTCTTAAGAGTTCCCATTGATGAAAGGGGGACAGAGGAAATCGCCAAGCGGTCGAGAGGCACACCAAGGATTTCGAATCGGCTTCTCAAAAGGATCAGGGATTTTGCCGATATCCGCGGGCAAGGGAAGATCGACAAAGCCATTGCCGATGAGGCACTGCGTTTGGAAGGAGTAGATGAAATCGGTTTGACAAGCCTTGACCGAAGATTTCTCGAGACCATCATCCGGTATTATAGGGGGGGGCCGGTAGGTCTTGAGGCAATTGCAGCGACCCTTCAGGAGGAGTCGGATACATTGGTCGATATGATTGAGCCTTTTCTCCTTAAGATCGGTTTTGTTGCAAGAATGCAAAATGGTAGGAAGGCTACAGAATTAGCCTACCAGCATTTCGGGCTCCCCTATTCCGAATCAGGGAAGCAACTCACCCTCCCCACCCGCAAGAAATAAAGGTGTTTTTTAAAAGATTAGAAGGACCAGCTTAACCCCTCATTAAATCCTTATTGATGTCGATTTTGGATTTGGATCGGAGTTGATCGAGCCAATTCTGAAATGCCTCTTCCTGCTTTTGATAAACCAGCCGTTTTTCAAGATTTTTCTTCACGGATTGGAATTTATTTTGATCTGCAGGTTCATGTCCAGATAACCCCACCACAAAATATCCATCTTTTGTCTGAATGACTTCTTTGGAAATTGGTTTTTTTTCTGTCAGCGAGGCGAGTATTTCCATAAATTCTCTGGCAGGACCAATTTTGGGAACCACCCCTGCTGTCCGTGTGAAAAAACCGGTCTCTTCCAAAGGATAACCTTTCTCTCTCGCAACCTCTCTGATGTTTTTACCTGTCTGAATTTGATTGAGAAGGTCTTCAGCCACCTGACGGGCTTTCTCCTCTGACTTTGCTTCGATGACCTTTCGTCTCACTTCATCCTTCACTTCATCCAGAGGAGGGATCCGGGAATCTTTCTTGTTGACTAACTTCAAGATAAAGAAATTAGGTGGAATGTCAACGACTGGAGAGATCTCTCCGAGCTTTAAAGAGAAGACACTGGAATAGAAGGAAGGATTCCTTCCGATATCCGGAATCTCGTCCCCTTCTTTAAAAAGGCCTGTGGTCTTAAGCGGGATGCCCTTTTCTCTTGAATATCCTTCCAAATCGCGGCTGCGAAAAAGGGCGTAGAAGGCATCCTCTGCCTTGCGAGAAGCTTCTGCTTTTGCCTTTTCTTTCTTTAAGGTTTGAAGGATCTGGTCTTTTATTTCATCAAAGGATTTTTGTATCTCCTCCTTGACCTCCTCTATTTTTAAAATATGAAATCCATCTCTTTCCACTAACACGTCACTCAGATCACCTGCCTTCATCGAAAAAAGAATGGATTCAATTTTTTCACCCAACATCCCTTTTTGAATCCACCCTAAGTCGCCGCCTTGAGGTCCATTTTCCGCTTCAGAATACTGCTTTGCCAAGGAACCAAAATCTTTTGTCTTTTTGGCTTTCTCCAAGATCTCTTCAGCTTTCTTCTTTTTCGCCTCCAATTGATTAGCTGTGTCTTGCGGCCCTGCTTTGATCAGGAGGTCCCTCAGCCTCACCTGTTTGGGTATCTTAAAAGTGTCTTTTCGAAGATCGTAATATCGTTTGGTTTCATCTGAGGAGACCTGAACTTTGCTCTCAAAATCAGAAGGTCGGAAGAGGAGATATTGAATCTGAGCAAAAGCGGGAACCCTGAACTCCTCCTGGTGCTTCTGAAAATAGTCCTTTATTTCAATCTCATTTGCATTGACCTGTCCCTTAAAGGAGTCAGGAATGATCTTCATGAAGGTGAGGTCGATCCGCTCATTCTCAAAGAGATAAGTGTCCAAAACTTCTTCATCCGAAACCTTTCCGCTGTTCATTTTAATCAGATTGACTGCCTTTGAAAGCAGAAGACTTTCCCGCTGACCCTGTTCAAACTCTTCCGGAGTCATTCGCCTTAAACGAAGAAATCTCTCATAGTTCCTTTTGTCAAACTGGCCATTCACCTGAAAAGCCGAGATGGATTCAATGGACCCCCGCAGCTCTTCATCAGGGATGGAAAGCCCTAATCTTTTTGCCTCCTGAAGGATGAGAATCTTGGCGATAAGGTCATCTATGGTCTTGTCTTTTAGACGGAGTTCCTCGATCATCTTCTCTGAAAAGGATGGGCCGAATGCGTCTTTATATTGCTTGATCACATTTTGAAAGGCATCATTATACTCTCTCCATTCAATGGTCACTCCATTCACTTTAGCCACATAAGTCACTTTTTTCTCACGGAAGAAGGAATACCCTCCCCAGGAGATGAAAGTCACAGCCACCAATATCAGTAAGGCCTTGAGCATCCATGAAGTTGCATGTTCCCTTAATATTCTCAGCATAAGCTTTTCTCCTTAAGGAACCAATATTAATCAATCCCCCTTAAAAAAACAAGGGCTTCCCCAATTGATCTTTGTTAAAGAATTTTCTTGATTCTTTATGTTTTTTGGGTAATGAATTCATCATGAAAGATCAATCGAGAGGCAAATATCACTTTCAGGGGGGAGGTGAAAAGGATGTATGATTTTCTTTTAGCGGAGGAAGAGAAGAAGTTGCAGGAGGAGGTCAGAAGGTTCGTCAGGGAAAAGGTGCCCAGCTCACTGATTCGAGCAATGGATGCCGATCAGGTGAAGTATCCGAAGGAATATATTGAAAGTCTGGCGGCACAGAATCTCCTTGGACTTCGCTTTTCCAAAGAATGGGGGGGCAGGGGGATGAAATGGACAGGCGAGGTGGCGGCCATTGAGGAAATTGGGATCCTCGGGTCAGGAATGACCTGCCTTTACTCCTTGGTGAGCATCTGTGGCGAGGCGATCCATCATTTTGGCACCCCGGAGCAGAAGACAAAATATTTGAAACCTACTCTTGCAGGAAAGCTCTGCTGTGCAGAGGCACTTACCGAACCCCGGGGAGGATCCGACTTTTTCGGCGCGACCACCCTCGCCAAGAAAGATGGGGATCATTATATCCTCAATGGCCAGAAACGTTTCGTAGTGGGAGCCGAAGGGGCAGACTATTTTGTGGTCTATGCAAAGACAGCGCCAGAGGCTGAACCTCACAAATCCATTTCCTGTTTCATCGTCGAAAGGGACATGGGTGTGGAGGTCAAACATGTCTATGGGCTCTTGGGTTCACGAGGAGGAGGAACGGGCCGGCTCTATTTTCACGATACCAAGGTCCCAGCGAAAAATCTTGTTGGTCCGTTAAATGGAGGTTTCCTGGTCTTCAACCAGATGATGATTCCTGAACGCCTAACCACTGCAGCAGGGGCACTCGGTATGGCCCGGTGCTGTCTGGAGATTGCCACTCGATACAGCGACCGGAGAAAGGCCTTTGGAGAGGCGATCCGGAAATTTGAAGCGGTCAGTTTCAAGGTGGCCGATTCGATTGCTAAACTCGATGCTGCTCGAAGTCTTGTCTATGTGACGGCCAGACATGTGGATAAAGGCCTGGATTCAAGGCGGATGGTCTCTGAGGCCAAGAAGATCTCCACGGAGATGCTCTGGGAAGTGGTTAACCATTCGATGCAGGTGATGGGAGGGATCGGATATACGAATGTCTATCCCATCGAACGTTTCCTCCGGGATGCCCGATTACAGATGATCTGGACCGGAACGAATGAAATCATGGATCTTCTCATCCAGCATGAATTCTATAGAGAGGTTCTCAAGAGGGGTAGTGATGCGAGAGATGTAGAAAAAGATGCCAGTGACCTTGAGGGAGAAGAAGAGAAGATCTATGAATAAGCCAACAATGGCGGATCGCATTTGCATCACTGGCGTTGGAGTCGTCTCTTCGATCGGAATCGGGAAAGAAGAATTTCTTTCCTCCTTGAAGAATGGAAAATCCGGCATTGAGGAGATAAAAGAATTTGATCCCCATTTCTCACGTTCGAAAAAAGGAGGAGTGGTTCGATCTTTCCATCCCAAGGATTTCATACCAACCGCTAAGATCCGCCGTCTTGATCGAGCGAGTCAGTTCGCCATTGCGGCCTCCAAATTGGCCTTAGCAGATGCCAAATTTTCGGTCACTCAGGAGAATAGTGCGAGGGTCGGAGTTGTCCTTGGCTCTGGTTTCTGTGGCCTCTCGAGTTCAGAGGAATTCCATCGAGGACAGGTTTTAAAAGGTTTTTTAGACTTTAATCCCATGCTCTTCCCCAATACTGTTCCCAATGCTCCTTCCAGTTATGTCTCCATTGAACTTGGGATCCAGGGCGTCAATTCCACACTGGTTCAGTCCTTCTGCACAGCGGAGGCTGCCATTTTTTTCGCATGCGATCAATTACGGAAAGGAAGGACAGACCTCATTCTCACAGGTGGAGTGGATGAACTGAGTGAGTTTCTTTTCCGTGGTTTTTCAGAACTTCATCTCTTAGCCACAGATCAAGGACAGGGAGAGAAATCCTGCCCTTACGATAAAATGAGAAATGGACTGGTATTGGGAGAAGGCGCTGGATTATTGATCATTGAAAATGAGAAACATGCCCGATCAAGGGGAGCAAAGATTTATGGTTATATATTAGGTTATAGTTTGGTTGGGAAATCGTCTCAAGTGGATGGGTCAGAGGATTTAAAACGTTCTGTCCAAATGGCACTCAGGGGGAGAGAAGATATTTCCATCGAATATCTCAGCGGGGCTGGGAATTCATCCAGGGTATTAGATGCTTTAGAGGCCAAAGGGATGGAAAAGACCTTTGCAACTAATTATCTTCAGATTCCTGTCAGTTCCATCAAATCAATGGTGGGGGAGGCGATTGCATCCGGTGGGATGAGAATGGTGGCCAATTTGCTCTCCATGGAAAATGGTTTTATTCCGCCAACCATTAATTATCTGAATCCAGATCCAGCCTGTGATCTCCATTACATTGTCAATCAAAGATTGGATCGGAAAATTCAAACGGTCCTGCATCTGGGGATTTCACCTGAAAATTGCTTTTCATCAATCTTAGTGGGTGCGGAATGGGATGGATAGTCAGTCATTGGGAGTTAATTCTCCTCTTCACCCTCATCCACTTTACCCTGGGACGATCCTTCTCTGTACTCTTTGCCATCTTTAACCAAATGCCTGTCTTCTTCTACTTTCCTCTAGCCCTGGCTTATGACTATGTTCAAATCCCGATCTACGGAATGATCTTGGAGCGTTCGAGCAGAAGCTTCTTTCCCATTCGATGGCTGAAGAAAAAAATTGATCGTTTCTTGGCTCATTTGGATGAAAGACCATTTTTAAAGAAGGTGATGTCCCTGGGGAATGTAGGGTTGATCCTGCTTTCTGCTCTTCCCATCCGGGGCTTTGGAATTCTTTCTGCAAGCATTGTGAGTTTCTTTCTCAAAAAAGGAAGGACTGAAGGAAGCCTTCTCCTGATGGCTGGCTCCTTCATAGGTATTTTCATCATCATAGGGATCGCCAAGGGAATCTTTAAAATTTTATCTTTCTTTTAGTATTTTAAAGCCCCTCACCCTTCCCCTCTCCCCTTGGGGGAGAGGGGAAGGGTGAGGGGACAGGTCGTATTGAGATGTCGGAGTTGAAAGAGATATTAGAAAAACTGCCTCATTCTTTTCCTTTTCGGATGATCGATCGGGTTCTTGAGATCGAAAAAGGAAAGAAAGCGGTTACCCTTAAGAATGTTAGTATTGATGAACCTTATTTTATAGGTCATTTTAAAAATGACCCTGTCATGCCTGGAGTTTTGATCCTCGAAGCAATGGCCCAAACCGGAGGACTTGCCTTTCAATCATCATTTGAAAAGGAAGAAGAGGGGATTCCATTCTTGGCCAGAGTTGAAGAATTTCGATTGAAAAGAAAGGTAATTCCAGGAGACCAAGTCATCATCGAAGCAGATGTTTTACATATCTTTTCTAATTTGGCTAAGGTGAAGGTTCTGGCAAGAGTGGGAGAAGAACCGGTTGCCGAAGGAATTTTTGTATTGGCAAAAAACCCTTCTCCCTAACGCCCCCTTAACATCGTTCAAGGCCAAAAGAAGTCCCGCAAAGCGGGATTTGGATATGAATCTTTTAGCCTGTGTTAGCGGAGATCAGGTCACCATCTTACCTTTTATAAACATCTTTTCTATGTCGTGCATGATAAATAGTTACAACCTTATTTTCGGTATCGACCTGATAAACGACCCGATAATCTCCTACCCGTAATCGGTAGCTCGATTCCGAGCCTTTCAATTTTTTTGACTGAACTGGAAAGGGATTTTCTGAAAGACTTTCTATAGCCTCGAGAATCCTTGGGATAAACTGTCTGTCAATCTTTCTCAGATCATGTTCAAATGACTCTTTCGGATCAATTTTAAATAAGTCCATCCGCCTTTAACCTTTTCTTCAAGTCTTCAAAACTGATGGTCGGCTCTTCTTTTCTTTCAGCAATGACAGCCAGATCATGAATATCCTCCAAAAGTTCCTCGTACTCTTCTACCGGTAAAATTACCGCTGTCTTATTGCCAGATTCATCAACAACAAATTTAGTATTCATTTTATACCTCCTAATAAGAATAATATTAAAATAGTGACACGATTTATGCTAACGACTGGTGTCTGGCGGAAGAGCCCAGAGGACATTTATTACGAAGCCGTTAGCCGCCTAATGGCTGGCTTCAGCTTCGCTCTTCCGCCAACCACCAGCCGATGACTGCTCATCGTTCAATGCTAAAAGAAGATCGAAGCATTTGGGTGATAATCTTTTAGCCTGTGTTAGCGGAAGTTGTGGACAATATTTTTAAGCAGCTTTCTGATGCCCCTTCTTTTGGGAAACAGGCGTTAACTCAATGAGAGCAGCCGAAAGTATTTTATCTGCATTTTCTTTGATTTTTTTGATATACTGATCGGGCGCTAATTCCTTAACATCATGGAAGAGTTTCTCTTTCCATTCCCATACTTCAATTAAAGACTTATCATATCTCCTCATCACACACCTCCATAGGAGTAATCAATTCCAGCCTCTTTAAATACCCCTGCTTCATGTTGATTCCGTTTATCATCTCCATTTTTCTTAAATTTGACAGATGCCTCAAATTCCAACTGATAAGCGCATCCATTTCATAAACTGTTGCAACGGCTGCGTGAATAGCGTCTTCCACCTTGTTGGTCGGGAAGACCCCCTCTATAATATATTTTTGGCTTAGCTCCATAACCTCTTCATTAATGATTAACCTTTTAGGATTATATTCTTTGGTGATACTCAATAGAAGTTGCCTCTTTTCATCATTAGCCCTCCCTATTTCCGCAATAACAGCGTCCGATATAAATATCTCATATTCACCATGACTGATTTTATCAAAGAATGTCTTGGTTATCTCTCTTTTTTCTGGCGCATCATCTGCAAAATAAAAATTCCAGACGGATGTTTCTATGTAAAGCTGTGGTTTTTTCATATACGCTCCACTTTTATATTATAGCCTCTCTGCCTATTATTGCCCACAATTTCATATAACGTTTTGGATTGGCGAAGTCCCGACTCAGTCGGGATTTCCCGAAGGGTGAAAACGCCAATCTGGTGTTATCTGCCTGTTGCAGGTATATCAATTTTATTTGAGATTTCATATTTAACAGGAAACAGTCTATCCAGACTCACATGTCTTGAGGCGTCAAGAATTTCTATGCCAACGATCCTATCGCTCTCTCCAATGTCAAGCACAATATCCTCAGAGACCCGCCTGTTTATAACATCCTGCTTTCTGTCATCCAATCTAATATAAAGAAGGTCAATTTTATCATTGTAAACAATATTCATCCTACACCTCCCATTTTCCATAAAATACATATACAGTAACGGCAGTGCCACGTTCATCTGCTCGTTCTAAAGCATGCGTGTCTATCTGGATCTCCATTTCATACCTTCCTTATCTTTTCACCATCATTTCAGCTAATGTCTGTGGCATAAAGAATCCGCATGGGTTTTGACGTTAATTTGTTACGCCGGTGTTATCTGCCGTTGCGGGCAAAATATTCTTTTCAGTCACCAACTCAACTTGTCCCGTGTCAAGGGCTGACCCCTTGGCATTTTTCTTTACTCCTCCGGGAAACATTTCGCGGCCAGTTTCAGCAAATACTCGCACAAGGGCGGTCTTTCCACTGCCACGGACTCCATAAACAACTGCTGAACGGCCACCACTTCTAAAATGGGCCGCAAGGGTTTCAAGCTCTTGCCCTCGTCCTACGAAAAAGCTTTGGAAGTCCGGCTCAGCTTCCGTATAGTCAGAAAAGAAGTTCACTTTATTGCCTCGTTCCATGCGAATGCTCAGCTAACGGCTGCGTATATCTGAAGTTGCGATAGCAATTTGGGTGTAGCGTAGTGGAACCAGATATATGCTGTTATCGGATGCTTATTTTATCCTGCCGATTTAAACTACGCCCTTTATTTCTTGCTCTAACCTTTTTAAAAAGTTTTCAAAATATTCAGTTCTTTCTTTACAAATTTCTTTTGCTTTGTCGGTATGAAGTTTTTCAGCTAAATATTTGAGTTTGGTTTTATATTCTATCTGTGGACTGTGCTTGGTTTTGTCCTGAATCCTGCCGTTAATTTTTCCGCCGAGATTGTCTTCAATATATTTTTCAATATCAACATCTGAATAAATTTTAGCGTTGTTTCTACCGACCCAGATGAACGAGCGAGCAATGCCTATAGCACCTATTGTATCTAATTTATCTGCGTCGAATAAAATTTGAGCTTCTATTGTTTGCGGTGTATGACCAGTTCTGTAACGGTGGGAAATGATACAAACCTGGACATGTTTGATTTTTTCGACGGGAAAATTAACTTCTTCAAGTATTGGGACGCACATCTCAGCTCCTAAAACAGCATGATCGGTTCGACCAGTTGGGTCATTATCTTCCTTGACTCTGGCAATGTCGTGTAATAGAACTGCGGCTTTGAGTATATCAAGATCAATGTTTTCATTCTCGGCTAAATGGAGAGATAAGTTATAAACTCGCAAGACATGATCCATATTGTGAGCAGAGCAAGAAAGTTCCTGTTCTACAATCTCCTGAATTTTTTGAAAATTTGTTTCTTCCATATTGTTGAATATCTAAATAATTAAAGCAGGATAAAATAAATTTCCGATAACTTGTTCCTAATTGCACCAAGGTGCAACTTTTATCCTAAATTTGGTGGTGTAATTGCACTGAAGTGCGGTTATTTCACATCTGGCCGAAGATTAAAACAGCCCCCTCCACATTCAAATTTTGTCAATTTCACCTCTTTCCCAATCGAGATTGTCTAATGGACTCCGTATTTCCCCCAAGTTTTTTGTACTTACATGGGTATATATTTCAGTTGTTTTGCTGCTGGCATTGAACTTCGAGGACAGTCTCGATTCTAACTTCTTCACCCCTTCCTTCTCCCTCCCCCATCGATGGGGAGGGTAGGGGGAGTTTGGAAAACTCCAACGTTTTTCTACGGGATGCCATCTGTGGCCTTCGATGGGCTTAACTTTTAAAAAAGGAGAGGGTTGTAAGGAAAAGAAACAATGATGCGACCAGATGGATCTTTTGAGATTTGAATTCTGGCCATCGCGCTACCCCATCCTTTATTGAAGATTTTATGGAAGAGGAGTCTGAGATGTATATTCTTCCGCATAAATTACCATAACCGTAAAATATGTCAATTATTTTTTGATTTCTGAAAAAGCCCAGAAATCTCTGATTACAAGGATTATGAAACGATTACACCGATTATGGCGACAATTGAAGATAACTAAGGTATATCGATACAGATATCGTCATCAACTGGAATTATTTCCATGAACCTATGGCGATTTTAAAATCGTTGATTTATGGTTATAGATATCCACCACAGTATTCCCATCATATGATTGGGAGAAGGGTGATATGAAGAATCGTATTTCAGAATCCGGTATCATTGAAGATCGGGAGCTGGCAGAATATTACAACCTCATGGCCAAACGATATATGAGGTTCCCTTGCCAGAGGGTTCTTAAACGAGTG
>Ga0256868_10001398_pt1 | contig 13222 bp, 12 predicted proteins | sample RVTome_13_FD_187341 | JGI IMG/M metagenome (GOLD analysis project Ga0256868, IMG submission 187341) | Soil microbial communities from uranium-contaminated site in the Upper Colorado River Basin, Wyoming, United States - RVT92D227 HiSeq ... | reverse complement strand
CAACCTAAGAGGGCGGCCGCGAACGCGGTAAGAACGAATCCGGATTTTCTCATGGCTCTACCTCGCTCTTTCTTGGGCGCCCTACGGCCGCAGGCTGCCAAAACGGAGTGCGGTCACGTCCATCTGGCCGGGATCGACAAGGACAACCACATCGCCAGCTTGGAGTTGGGGTAAGGTGGCGGCGCTGCCCCCCAGCCGACGCAAACTGTTGAGAGCGAGCTCGATCTTGCCGTCGTTTAGTCCGTCTGCGTCGCTGGCACCGCCATCGCCGACACTCAGACCCCACGCACCTACGCCCGCCCGCACCACGAGTACCTCACAGAAGCTGCGTAGCCGGCGCATTCGCCTGACCGCGCCACCAGGGTCTGCGAGCAGATCGCCTCGCTCGTAGGAGACCTCTCGGAGTGGGTATCCGGGCGGGGTGGCACACGCGAACGTCCCTGTTGCGACGTCCACCACCACCCAGATCGACTGCCGGGGGATCGCCCTCCCGAGATCGATCACGTCTCGGCCGTCTCGATCGGTGTCAGTCGCAGTGAAATCGCGCCGGACCACCCGCCTCGGCCAGCTCCCGTACTCTCGGGCGACGCCGAACCAGACCACGGATCCGCCCGGGGTAAGACCGCGAGCTACGACCGCGGTCTCTTCGAAGCTGATCGTCGGCTGAGCGCCCGCCGGGAGCGCCGCAAACCCCAACACCAGGATTCCTGCAACTGTCCGTACCATATTCGCCTCCTCTCGTGCCGCGTGCCCCACGGCGGCTCAACCTGGTCCCGCGTCCGGGATCACGTCTCATCCACCTTTGTCGTGACGTTGAGACTATCGGTCTAGGGGAAGACTCTGTCATCACCCAAACGGGTGATGTGTGCGCGGGGCTGCGCTGTCAGCATTGCATCAAGGAAACCGTTACTGTGAAGAGCCACACGACCAACAACGCGCCGGCGGCCGTTGGCGGGACTGAGTGCCGCGCCCTGCTGCCGGTCGATGGCCGTCGGAATCGGCTCCGGCGCCGTCTGCTTGCCGGCAACTCCCGCCGTAGCTACCGACGGGTGGAACAAAACGCGTAGGAGGAAAGCCGATGCAGCCGGGATCGCAGACACCGGCGGAGTTGAAGGCGCAGCAGAGCCGCAGGCGGCGCAGCGGCGTTCTGGCCGGAGCGCCGGGGGACTGTAGAGGGGGGGTAGCATGCCCAGTGTGATCACCCGCACGCTGCTCTTCATCAGCTCCTACTTCCCGCTGCTGCTCATCGTCTTCATCGAGCGCCTGCAGGAGCAGCCCGCCCTCGCCTGGACCGCCCTCGGCGCAGGCTTCGCCGGCGTCCTGGGCATCGGCGTTTACCTCCTTGCCCTGCGGCAACTCCAGCCCGTGACCCTCAACGTCGCCGCCGTCAGCCGCAAAGACGCCGAGGTGATGGCCTACATCATGACCTACGTCATCAAGTTACTCGCCATCCCCTGGGACAAGCCGCACCAGGTCGTCTCGCTCGGTGTCTTCTTCGTCGTCCTTGGCGTCCTTTACGTCAGCAACAACTTCATCCACATCAACCCGACGCTCAACATGCTGGGCTTCAAACTTTTCGAGATCCAGGATGGCGCCGGGGCGACCTACTCGCTGCTGGCTCGTCGGCGTGTGCTGCGCGGGCAGGCACTTTCGGTCAGGAAGGCCGGCGACGACATCCTGATGGAGGTGAGGTGATGGCGAAGGTGGCTTCGAAGGCGGTGGCGGCATTCCGGCTTGCATTAAACGCAAACATGGCTGACGCGAAGACAGGGCTGAACCTCTGCCTCGCGTCGGTGCCAGACAAGGGCGCAAAGCCTGCCATCCAGAGGGTTCCGATCGCAATTGCGCTCGGCAACGAGCTCAAAGATCTCATCGGTAAGACACTCGCCGATCGAGCGGATGACCTGAGGTCAGGCGACATGGAGTTCCGGCCGTACGATCCGATGGCCAAGCTCGATTCGCACCAAGTCGAGGTCCTCGAACTGAAGCACCACCCAGCTATTCGGGAGCAGGTAACGCTGCTTGGGCCGATGGCGGCCCTTCCGGACTTCGCCGAGGACGAGGCTTTTATCGAGGGCTTGCGCTTCTCCGTGGTTGTCATTGAGCATGCCACAGCGCCGCCGATCTCTATCTTCCGCACGATGAACCCGAAGAAGGAACTCCAGCGCTCGAAGTTCATCGGCATCATCCTGGCCAAGGGCCATTTCGACCTGCTGCGTGACCGCGTCTACCTGCTGGACCGTGGCATTGACTGCATGAGCGTCGACGGCTTCATGTTTATCTTCCAGAAGGCCAACTTTCATTTGATCTTCCAGTTCTACGAGGAGATCGTGAGGAAGGCGCAGGAGACCTTGGAGGTCATCCACGAGCGCGACATCATCGACAACTTCGACGAGTTCGAAGGTGCGTGTCTTGGCCACCAACAAAAGCTGGCTAAGCTCTGCAACATCGCTACCAGGCCGTACCTTGCCACCGTGACGGTCACTCAAATGAAGGCTGTGGCACGCGAGTTCGGTCGGTCGATAACGTTCCGCAAGGTGGGGGGCAAAGAGCGTGTGGTATTCGACCCTTCCGACAAGTGGGAGATCCTCCGCCTGCTGGACGATGATTTCCTGGCTTCGAAGCTCACTGGCCTCAAGTACGAAGTGAACTCAAAGAGGGCGGTTTGACAGAACACGCGCCCGCGGCCTTGATGGGCTACGGGGATGAGTTGCCCCCCGCGGCGGGAACCCCGGCCGGACATCGACCCCTCGCCTTTCGTTGGCCTAAACCTAGGGTCGTGCGATTGGGGATCCATCACCCAAATGGGTGATGTTCGCGAGGGGGCACACTGTCAACATTAAATGAGGGAAGCCGTTACTGTGAAGGGTCACACGGCCAACAAGGTGCCGCAGTCGGTTAGCCCGATCAAGCCGGCCTCGAGGCCAAAGGGAGGACCCACAGTGCCCATCAAGGCAAGCCTTGCTATCGGGGTGGACGAGAAACTCCAACTGGCAGAGATCCTTGGTTGCGATCGCGCGAACCTCGACAGGGCGCTGGCTCCGTTTGCGACTGCGGCGCTGGAGGAGCTGGCCCGAATGTTCCTCGGCCAGAAGGTTTTCACCCGAGGGAGCGACATGCGGGAGTACCGGCTGTTCTTGCTCATCCGCCATGCGTTCGGGAACCGCGTCCCGACGGAGCAGCAGGTCTGCGAGCTCTTCCAGACGACGCTGACGGAGAGCCGGTCCCTGATTCGGTCGGTGCTGTCGAAGTACCAGTACGAGTTGCAGGAGGCCATCCTCGGCACGCTGAAAGACACCATGTCCTCGGCCAAGAAGGACGAGGAGGGCGAGGAGTACTACTTCACGGCCGACAACGCGAGCATCGTCGAAGAACTCAACCGGTTGCTTGCGGGCATTGACGGCACGCTGCCGCAGGTGGCGAAGAAGCGGGGAACGGTTTCCACCTACGAACTCAAACCGTCCTCGTGCGCGAAGCTGCGGAAACACCTTGGGCTCGATCAAGGTGGGCCGGCGGGAACCAAATGAGCGATCTGCTCTCGCCTGCTGGCCTCCTCTTGGCCCTCGTCACCATGTTGTACTCCCTCTGGTACGGAGATCTGGAAAAGGCCATCACTACACCCGTACCAATCCATGACGAAGACCGTGTCGCACCGCTCCGAACCGTGCATGCAACATGGCGCTCCAGAGCGGCGCCGCTCGTCGTGGCCACCTGGGCTTTGGCAGTCGTGCTTGCACCGGACGCGGTCTCGGTCTGCGTCAACGCTGCCCATCGGGTCTGGCGGGACGGACCAGGGAGCGTGGCCGGTTACGACGCCGTCAAGACAACCTACGTCCTGGTGACGATAGGTGCCGCCTTCATGGCCGTTCAGGCTTTCGCGATTGCTCGCCGCATCCGTCGGAAACTCAGAGACCTGCAGCCAGCGAAGAAGGCGGGCGCATGAGCCGGTGTCAGGTACCGCTGCGCTGGTCTGCGTGCAGGGCCACGGGGTCGCCCGCGTACCCGCTGTGGCCCGCAGCGACCGTAAGCCGCCAGGTCCAGCGAGAATGCCTAGGTCGAAACGCGAGCCCGCGGCGGCGTTGTCGAGCTCCCGTCGTCAGAGGAGAGAGGAAAGTCCAACACATGAAGGTGAGATGGTGATACCTGGTGCCCGTCAGCCGATGAGCCCGTATTATGAGGTCAGCTTCAGGTTGCGTGGGGGGACGAGGTGGGTGAGGCATCATGCTTCGGGTTTACTGGGCCAACGCGCTCTTTAGCGATGCCGACCGCCGTTTCAACGAAGTCTGTGCCGATGCTCTCAGGGCGGCGGGATACGAGGTCGTGCTGCCCCAGGCTGTACCCGCGAATGCAGAATCTGCCCCGACCGCCGAGTCGATCTTTAAGCAAGACACGACCGAGCTCCTGTCATGCGATGTGTTGATTGCGTGCCTCGATCAGGAGACGATCGACGCTGGCGTGGCTTGCGAGGTGGGTCTCGCGTACGCTGCTGGGGTCCCAATCTTGGGCCTCTTGACCGACCTGCGGCAGTTCCGACTGGGTGAGGGGCGAGTCTACAAGAACCCATTCGTGGTTGGTGCAATCGAGCGACTGGGTGGTGTGTGTTCTTCTGTGAGTGAGGTCGTGCGCGCGTTGGGTAACTTCACGTCGGGGCCGGAAGACCCAGCGGCGCACTTTGACCGTGTAGCTGAAGGCTATGACGGGTTCGTTGAGAAACTCGAATCATGGTACAAGCCCCGATGGACCACACCGGAGTGCATTCAAGAGGCGCTATGTGGCTCAGACTCCCGCAGGGTTCTCGAGATCGGGTGTGGCACTGGGCGGACGGCCGCACACATTGCGAAGCTCTCGCCCCGAGCGCAGGTGCTTGGCTTTGATGCCTCCGAGGGCATGGTCGTTGTGGCGAGGAACCGGTCGCCTGGTCTTAGGCGCCTCCAATTCACCTCTTCCAAGGACGCAGTGGTCGAAGCCGCAAGAGTAGACGCGTTTGACACCGTCGTGGCGGCCTTTGTGCTTCACGATATCAGGGACAGGAAAAGGTGGTTTGCGTGGGTGAGTTCCCTGCTGACAGTGGGCGGCCAGTTGTTGATCCTAGACCTTTCAACGCTGGATCTTCCACGTGTGAGTAAGCTCGTACAGCGGGAACTCGCGGCCCCGACCAGCGCCCCCGATCCGAGACTCAACCCCTCCCTGCTCGCTCCCGAAGCTGAAGCAGAGGGTCTCGAGACCCTCGCCTGTCTCGTCCATATGCCCAGTGTGACGTTCAGTTTGCCAGAAGATCTTGAACTGTACCTGAGAATGTTCGGCGTGTGTGCGGGCTTTGACTTCCCGCTGGCCCCGGCGAGGATCCGGCGCAAGATGGCGCATAGCGTCATCACGCAAGCTTGTCTGCACCTGCCCTACCCGCTCGTTGATCGAAGGGCATTCGTTCAATGGCAGCTGGCCAAGCGGCAGTAGCGCAAAGACTTGTCGCCATCGAAGGCATCGACGGCGCCGGGAAGAGCGCTGTTGCTAGGGAGACTATCAAGTTACTGCAAGACTGCCGCGCCCCTGTGGTCTTAGCGGCAGAGAAGCAATCTCCCCTAGGTCGGGTTCTCTGTGACGACGTGCTCTGCATGATGCCGCCTGTGGTAAAAACGCTCGTCTTTGCCGCTGATAGGGCTTGGACTTTTGCGGCTTGCGTCCAACAGGCCCTTGACAACGGGTCGCTGGTAGTCTGGGAACGTTACGTGGCGTCGGCGCTGGTTTACAGGGAGGCGGAGTTGCGGCGAACGCCTGACCGGCTCACCATGCGATACGTGAGAGGAGTGAACTCAGTGTTCCCAAACCCTGGTCTGACGATCCTGCTTGCAATCGATGTTGAACGAGCACGAGAAAGGACTCAAGGGCGAACGCAAGTGTACAACTCAAGCTTCCTGGCGAGTGCGCGGACTCTTTATGACCGACGAGCAAGAAGGGAGGGTTGGGCTATCATAGACGCCGCCCCACCAGTCGAACGAGTGGCGGCCCAGGTGGCAGCGACGATCAAGGAGGCCTTTGCGGGGCTTTTCCCATGAGGATCATTGCGAACCCAACGCAGGGGCGACGTGTGGTCCGGGTCTTAGCAGACGCATTTGCTCGTGGCAATGGCCTCCTAGCCGAGAAATCTGATCTTGTCGAGAATCAAGTTCCAGATGGGGCATCCCCGGGCTCCGCTGAGCACGCGACATTCTTGTTCTTCGTAGTGTGCCACGACCACGGTGTTCGATCTCGGGATCTATATCGCCGCGCGAAGGTCGCGTACAGTGAGCGGCCGTGGCTATTCTCAGCGCCTGACGTCATAGAGCGGTTTGCGGGTCCAGATGATGCAGGTTTGGTGGAGGCGACGGTTAGCAATATCGGCGTCCGGTACCCTCGTGAGGGGGCCCGCCGTTGGTATCTCAATGCCTTGCGGCTTCTCTTAGAGTACGACGGTCGGGCCGATCGGCTCTTCCGGAGCACATCGGACGCTACTGACCTTCTAAAGAAGATCTGCTCATTTCGCGGATACGGACCAAAAACTGGAGGGATGCTGCTCCGTGCCGCGGTCGGATTGGGTCTGGCGCAAGTGGATCGTCAACAGGAGGTCCTCGTCCCGGTGGACATTCACGACGCCAGGATCGCTTCGTATACGGGGATACTCACCACCTCCCCCGCGCCAGCCGATGAAGCGGCCTTTCGTGCATATGTTCCCCTCGTGCAGCGGGCACTCCGTGACAGCTGCCGCGAGGCGCGGGTGTCGTGGCTTGACGTGGACAGAGCGCTCTGGCTCATCGGTTCGCGGGGTTGTGTTCTCCGGCGGTGCTCCGAGTGCCCCCTCTTGGACCTCTGCTCAGTTGGCTCCAGGCAGAGGGCGATCGACGGAGTCGAGATGCCACGGCTAGCGGCGGACCCTGCGGCGAGCCTCCCTCGCGCAGGCGGACAATGAGGCGTCGGGCGGCTTCTCCTAGTTAAGATGCGTACCAGCAGCCTCTCTAACTAGTCCATCCACCTCGATTGTCAATAACGAGGCTGTCTAACGTGACCCCGATGAAGCAGGGCTTGAGAGTGCCCCCGGCCGCTACGGCCACTCCAAGAAGCAGCAAATCACGCTCATGCGGGTCCACGCTCCCGGCCTGTTCGGTGGCGTCCACAAGGGCGCTCAGTCTCTCCCCTGGGAACACGTCCTCCCTATGAAGGCTCGATAGTGCTGGCCACCGCCACGGCGGGATGTCTCCGCGGAGGCCTCGCTCTCCTATCGCTGCCGCTGGCGTCTCGAGCCTGTCGGCATCGTAGTTCCGCAACCCCGCCTTCACGCGCGCCACACTGATTAATAAGTTGACGCAGAGCCAGCCTTCAGTTATCACCCAAACGGGTGATAAGAACCGTTCACAGGGAGTCCCGCCGAAATCACCTATACGCTTTTCAGGGCCGGCAGACAGCGCAGCAGAAGCATGTGGGACTATGCTTAATGGTGACGAGGTTGAGTTCGTGAAACATTCCATGGGCCAGAATGTCCGAAAGCCCTACGGGGGCCCGCCGCAGGCGCGGATGGCCGCACTCCAGGGATCGCGGTTCTCGGCGGACGCTCACCCCCGACCCGCCAAGAAGACCCTAGGCGCATTCTTGTGCAAAGAGTAAGGAGCACCAGGGAGGGGAACGAGCGCATGAGCTCCAAAGACGACTCCGTAACCGCACAACCCACCCTTGTCGGAGCCGGAGGTGGCACCGGGACGACAGCCATGCCCGACTCTTGGCCGACCCTAAACCTCTTCACTGACGACGTAAACGAGATCCCGACCATCGAGAAGACCAGCGCCGGCAAGTTTGAGCCTTCCGTTCTCTTCCGAGCGCGAGAGAACTGGCTGGCACGTCTGCACCCGAAGGCAAAGCCAGAGGATCAGATCGTGCCTATTCGGGAAGATGTGAGGGCGCTCTCCGCGAAGTGGCTCCGGATGCAAAATGTTTCCGTTCTCTTGGGTGCCGGTGCCTCATTTTACGTGACCGGTTTCGCGGGGCGCGAACTTCGCGACCGAGTGCAGCGCTTGGTGGAGCAGTCGCCCTCCTCATCGGTGCTGCGCGAGGTCCTGACCTGGACGGAGCAGCCAGGGGCACTGGGAAGACGGTTTGAGGAGTTTCTCTCCCAACTCGCCGCCCTGGCACGGCTGTCCGAGAGTTCAGCTTGGCCGCTCGAGAAACTCGAGATTCCCATCCCGCTTCGGAAGACCCGGGGCGCAGCCCGACGACAGAGAGCTCTGCAGGAACTCCTGCTGGACATTGAGAGGGCAATAGCAGTCGCCTGCAACGTAGCCCTCCCCGACAGCAGGCTGGGTGAGGGCCGCGGTGACCCGACCGCCCACGAGGTATTCATGGCCAAGCTGGTTGCGCGGGACCCACAACACGGTCGAGCCCGGTTGTTCACAACCAACTACGACACTCTCGTGGAACAGGCGGCCGACCGCATGGGCATCCTCTACACGGATGGTTTCAGTGGCACGGTCAATCGGAGGTTCAGCCCAGGGGTCTATGACCTGGATACCTACTATCCGGGTGAGGTCGGCGAAGGGCGGGTTCGCAGGTACGACAAGGTCGTTCAACTCTTCAAACTTCACGGCAGCATCAACTGGAGGAGGAGCAAGCCTTCGGCAACGAACCCATTTGGGGTCAGCTTCGGGCCAGGCCCGATTCCGCATGAGTCCGAGGTGTTAACCTCTGAGGAGGGGCGAGCCGCATTCTTGACCCTTCTTGCCGGAACCGAAGGACTGTTGATCCTCCCTACCGCGGCCAAGTACGCCGAAAGCCTAACAATGCCTTTCGCGCACATGCAACGATCGATGGCGCACATCCTCCGCGAGCCACAGACAGTTCTTTTCGTCATTGGTTACAGCGGGTGGGACCGCCACATCAATCAGATCATTCACGACTCTCTCACCAATCCGGGCTTCACCGTAGTCTTGGTGGACCCCACACCGTCGCCCTGGGCTCGGGCACTTACAAGTTCGGATTACTCCGGCCGAGTGTACTGCTTTGGCGGCGAGTGGGGGCGGTTCGAGTTCTTCGCCAAGGAAGTGCTGCCCGATCTCGAAGTTCTGAGGACTGAGCTCGACGTTGCTCGCACGCTCCGCGAGCTCCGGGTGGAGCAGGAGAAGGCGGACGGAAGCTCAGCGAAGATGGAGCCTCAACATGCGTAGCGCGGTGCCGTCGAACGAGCGAGAAATTGGACGCGTGACGGCCGTTTCGAACTTCAGGGTCACGATTTCTCTCGATCCCGACGTTCGCAGCCCTGTCCGAGCCTATCCCCACCACATCGCAACAGTCACCCAGGTGGGTGGCTATGTTTTGTTTCCAGTGACGCCCGGCGAGCACGTCGTCGGTATCATTGTTGGGGCCTACGAGAACGAGGCGATCGAACCCGACGAGGCAACGGGGATGACCCTGCAACTCGTCCGGGCACGCAGGCTTCTAAGGGTCAACCTCCTCGGCCAGCTACGCGAACAACAAGCGTTTCTTCCCGGTGTTTCTCAATACCCCCCTTTGGAATCCCCCGCGCTCCTGCCAACAGACGAGGAACTCAAGCGCATTCTTGAGTTTCGACCTCGCCCCGACGAGACCAAGCGAGACATTCCTTTGCCTCTGGGGTTATCACCTCTCTACACCCGGCAGTTTGTCACGGCATCGTTCAACGACCTGCTCGGGCGCCCGCTCGGAATCGTTGGCAACACGGGCTCGGGCAAGTCCTACTCCGTTGCGTCGATGATCCAGTCAGCCCTTGGTGCAGGCGACGGCAGCGCCCGTCACGCGAAGTTCATTATCCTCGACATCAATGGTGAGTATAGCCGCGCTTTCCCCCCGCCTGCGGGCTCCAAGCCCCCGCCGCCTAGAACCCTCAATACCGCGTCAATAAACGGGGTACGATTCGCTCTGCCACTCTGGTGCTTCAACCTCGCCGAGCAGGTGGCCTTTTTTGAAGCGTCGGAGGCCAGCCAAGTCCCCGTTCTAGAGCGGGTCCTCACGAGCGTCAGGGAGAAGGGAGTTGACCCTGAGCCCGCGCGGAAACTCCGCCAGATCGTCCACCTTCTCGACAGGTGCCGCGATTGCCTCAGCGAGCTGATGGTCCTGGCCAATGAGATGAATGGGACGGCCGTGTGCGACAACGCGGCTGAGGTCGCAGCTGCGCTGGAATACTATGCAAACGGCGCGGCCGTCGTCGCGGGCAACGACCTGAAACTACCGCCGCAAATAAGTCAAATGCCGTCCTACGTCAGCGAGCTCAGATCAGCTGGCCTCAAGACCCAGGCTGAGTACCGGGCTTTACGGAAACAAAAGGACTGGGAGGGCTTCCCACGGATGGAGCCAAGCCTTGCGGAAAAGGTACGCCGGCTTGTTGATGACTGCGAACCGGCTCTTGAGATTGCCAGGAATGCGGCGATCACAAAGGGTGGACTCACCGAGGTCACGGCGGACTCGCCCATTCCCTTTGACCCGGCGGAACTCGACCGAGATGCCCTATTCCGCCAGGCAGTCTCACGCCACAGAGGCCAAGAGCGGATCCAGGAGTACATTGCAACTCTCCGTCTCAGGATTCACCGGCAGCTTTCGGACAAGCGCTGGTCGGTCTTCACGTCATTCGAGAAGGTAAGTTTCTTTGAGGTCCTTGAACGTCTTACGGGTCCGCAAGGCGAGCGAATCGTCGTCGTGGACTGCTCAGCCCTGGCTCACGATGTGCTCCCATTCTTTTGCGCTGTCTTCGGGCGACTGGTGCTGGAGTTGAGACAGCACGCAGGGCTGCACGCTCGCACCGTTCAGCCTTTCGCCCTCGTCCTCGAGGAAGCTCACAATTACCTCAGGCCGCACCGAGACGACGAATCCCAGGGGCTTCGGCTTGCGCGAGAGGCGTTTGAAAGGATCGCCAAGGAGGGCCGGAAATTCGGCCTGTCACTCGTGATTGCGAGCCAGCGTCCATCCGATGTCAGCGCTACGGTCTTGTCCCAGTGCGCTAACTTCCTGATCCACCGCATTCAGAACCCAGACGACATCGAATATTTCAAGAAAATACTGCCGACCGGTTCCAGGGACGTGCTCGATCAGTTGCCCATTCTGGCACCGGGCGACGGCCTGCTTCTCGGAAGTGGTGTCAATGTTCCAGCACGGGTCAGGATCACGCTGCCCGATCCTCACCCAGAAAGCGAGACCCCCAGGCCTTGGGAGGCATGGCAGCGGTCCAAACCGCGGTTCGATCTTGAGGGTGCCGCCAGCGCCTGGGTGTCCCCGTCTCTCGTTTCGACTGCGTCGAAGCGGAAGGACAAGGAGCCGCCGGAGGCGGGGACCGGAGAATAAGGCCCGACCAATGGAACCGTGTCATCAAGAATGCCCTCCTCCAGGTCACGGAGAACAGCGTCTGGCAATACCACTTCGCTTTTTTCGAGCACACGCCAGGAGGGCGGCCCTTGCCCGGATCCACTGGCACAAGACTCGGCACCCACACTTGGTCCCCGGCTACAGGAACCCGGCCGAGTACCGCGCCCAGCCACCCCACTGGATTCTTGGACGCGAAGGGAGCATTACATGACCTCGTTGATACTCAGTGTCATCGGGTCCGTCGCGGGCGGCCTGATCTTGGTGATCTTCATGAGCCTAATCTCGCAACGCGCCCGGTGGGTCCTCACGGGAATCCTCGGGCGCTTGCTTGATGTAGATATTGAGTTTGTCTTCAGCAACAAGGCTGAGTCGCTCCCGGATCTCAAGGCAGAAATCGCGCGCGCACGGCAGGTCGCGATCCTTACCGGCAGGGGTAACGAACTGCAGCGTGAGACGTTCAGCCCGCTATTTCTCGATCGTCCGGACAATAAGAATGTCGTGATCCGTATTCTGCTTCCGGAGACAGCGCCCTCCCCGAACCAACCGAACTGGACCAACCAACGGGAGCGCGAGCTCGCGGCATTCGATCACGCCTATGGTAACGGCCTCCTCGTTCAGCTGATTGAAGCCAATGCTCAGTTCCTTGCAAACCACGCAGCTAGAGGCCTTCTCACTCTACGACGCTACAATTCACCACACATCGGCCGCCTAGTCATCACTGAACGGTTTGCCTACTACACGCCTTATCGTAATGACTGCCACGGACGCGACTCATGCGTTTACAAGTTTAGGCGAGGCGGAGAAATGTACGACAATCTCGGACGTTTGTTTGACCAGTTATGGCTAGCACCTGCAGAACAGCTGCCAGGCCCCGAGGGCTCTAAGGCCGCCGCCAGAGTTGGCCTTTCTGCGTCGTAGATGGTCCGGCCGTTTGCTGCACGCCCAGGAAATCGTGTTCAACGACATCCGCGCCACGCTGCAGGCGCTCCTTGCCCTTGCCGACAACTGCAACTCCCTCCACACCAACGCCTATGACGAAGCGATCACCACCCCAACCGGGGAGTCGGTGCGGCGTGCGCTCGCCATCCAGATGATCAACACCAAGGAGTTCGGCCTGCTCGCCAACGAGAACCCCTTCCAGGGCTCGGCGCTTCTCGAGTGGCTCACCGACCGGGTGGAGCAGCGGAAAGGTACCAGGTCCGGCGTAGTTGACAACCTCAAGATCGGTACCTGATTGGATGAGTAGGTCGGTCTCCCAATTCGCGGCGCGGCGTCGAGCTCGCCAAAAACACGCTGTTGCGTTTCCGGGTTGAAGAACCGGTGCGACTCTGACCGCGAGGATCTTTTCACGGCTGGCTCCATCGAAAGTCTACGCTGCTGGGGTCGGCTTGCGCGACCCTGCGGGCGCCTTCACGAGTCGAGACCGTCGCAAAGAAGTGTCTAAGCCCGAGTATTCAGCGTCGCTTACCGGCGGGGGCAGGGAAGAGGCCTGCCCCGGGCCGCCGGGGTTCCCACGGGCTGATCCACTTCGAGCGCGGGTCGCGGTCCTCGGCGGCCTGGCTGGGTTGCGCCTCCTCGGGCGGCGCCCACGGCTCCGGCTTGGCCTTGGTCTTCGCGTCGATGGCGTCGAGCTCGCGGTGGGCGAGCTCCCGGATGTCCTTGCGCAGTCCCTGCGTGGCGATCTCCTCGGTGAACTTGCGCCGTCCGTCGACCAGGTCCGCGACGTACGACTCGATCTGCTCGTCGGAGTAGAAGTTCTTGGGGTCGTAGGCGGCGAGGTCGCCGCCCTCGCAGCGCACCACGTACTCGGTCCCCAGGCGGCCTTTGCCGTACTCGTTGGTGCCGCGCAGGTCGCCGCGCTGGAGCGCCG
>Ga0256868_10001397_pt1 | contig 13225 bp, 8 predicted proteins | sample RVTome_13_FD_187341 | JGI IMG/M metagenome (GOLD analysis project Ga0256868, IMG submission 187341) | Soil microbial communities from uranium-contaminated site in the Upper Colorado River Basin, Wyoming, United States - RVT92D227 HiSeq ... | reverse complement strand
AGGAGCTTTCTCTGCCGATCTCCCTGGACGAGGGGAAGCCGATGTTTTCGCTTCGACTCGGATAGGATCTGAAGTTCGAGTCGGTCCCGCCGCCTTCCCCTTCGTCGCCTATCTTTTTGCGAATCTTGCGCTCCCCAGTCGCGGCCGTTTTATCCGGGGGAGGGGTTTCGCCTTTTTTGACCTGCTCGCCGGACTTGGAATCTGTCGTCTTCGGAACTATCTTTTTTTGGCCTTCGGTCTCTTTTTGCTCACCGGATTTTGGCCGCTCGATCTCCCGTCCTTTAGCGGCCGTTCTTTCGGGACGATCGGCCGGCTTGACATCTCCGCTCTCGCCGCTCTTGCGCAGGATCATTTTTTTCCCGCCCTCCATCTGCTCGATGGAGATCTTCCGGTTGATGACCGGCTTTTCGCTCAAGGCGCGCTCCGTAAGCTTGATCTTGCCGACCGACTTGATGACGTCCGGGCTGAGGGCGGCCTTGCGGACATCCGGAGTCTGGAGCTGGTTCTTATGGATGACGGTCAGCGCGCGCGAATTGTATGGATATTCGTCGTAATTGCGCCAGCCGCGGCCGTAATAGAAGTTGTCGATGATGATGCCGGGATAGCCCCAGTAGCTCATCGGGGCCCAGGCATAATAGTCGTAACCCCACCACCAGTTGACCCAGGCCGGACCCCAAACATGCATCGGGATCCAGTACCAGCCCATCCCCATGCCCCAATGCCAGCGGCCGTAATGGAAAGTGCTCCAGCCCCACGGCTCATAGGGGATCCAGCACCAGCCAGCCATGGGCAGCCACGTCCAGCGTCCGTAGGAATAAGGCCTCCAGTCGTAGGCCATGCCGCGCGGCACCCAAACGTAGCCGAACTCCGGCATGGACATCCAGTCGCCGTATTCGTCGAGCTCGTATTCATAATCCTCGAGCTCGCCGGATAAGTAGCGGCGGTCGAACTGACGGTTGATCTTGGCCTCCCGGCTTTCGTTGAAGCGGTCGAAGGCGTCGGCCGCCGAGGCAAAGAACGACGACGGCTTCGACAGGAATTTTCCGTTGGAGATGGTCAGCCGTTGCTCTTTTTTCACCAGCATCGAGCCTTCTTCGCCCGAGGCCTCGACGACACCGGAGAAGACCAGGATCTCGGTCTCCCCGTTCTCCTTGACCTCGATCCGGTAGAGGCCATTGTCGAGGATGTAGAAGGTTGCGTCCGAGGTGAGCACTTCGATGGCCTTTTCTTTTTCAAGGGCATTGACGTCCAGGTAGATATTTCCCGCCCAGGCGCGCAATCGGATGAGGCTCAGGTCCTTTTTGGGGAAGTTGAGAAAGTCGATCTTGGTGTTCTGGTCGAGGCGGACGTAGCTTTTCTTGCCTAAATAGATTTCGGCCTGCCCATCCGTCGTGCCGATCCGGTCGCCCTCGGCGATGGGCATGTTCACCTGCCCTTCCTCATAGCCGAGGTCGGCCGCCCTTTGGATGTAGGCGTTGCCGTTGATAAAGCTAAGACGAGCGAAGGAGTAATCAACGGATTTGGGCTCCTGGGATTTCGTATCTTGGGCGCTGGCGAAGAACGCCAGGACGAGAATGGCCATGGCTGCCAATGATAGTCTTTTCATTTTCGTTCTCCTTACGGCTTTATATTCTGCAAAAATTATACCAAATTTCCCGCCTGATTTTCCAATTTTCCCCTGATTTTCTGTCCTCGAAAGGGGACGATTGTATAAATTAATACAAAAGCAATAAATAAAGTGACAATGTGTGAGCGGCGCCTAGGCCGCCCTCAGCCCCCGGACCCGGACCCGGGGGAACCAGTCCCGTCGGTTCCCCCCGTCTGAAAAGCCGACGGGGCCCCCCTCCGCTACGGGGGCTTGAGGGCGGCCTAAGCGCCGCACGAACGGGGATGTCATTTTAATTAGTGCGTTGATATTAATAAGGTGTACTTCCATTTCTTGTGGCTCAAATTAGAGAGAAGGCCGTTTGCGGACCTTCTCCGATCATCTGTAACCCAACAAAATGAAGGAGAACCAGTCATAATTACAGCGGCCAGTATTTTCTATGGAGGTCGAAGACAGGAGTAATCTCCTTTTGGGTTGTGATCGAGATGTCTGCCTTTAAGGCTGACGGCTTTCCTGTTCCCGAGATCTGGACTAAGACCTGTTTAACTCCCTCGGCCAGCCCTTCAAGGCTGTATCCCCCCTCGAGGAGGAAAAGGATTCTACCCTGGCAATGCTCTTTGGCCATGGCCGTAAGCTCCGCGGCCAGGGCGCCAAAGCCCGGGGCCGTCACCTCCATGCCGCCAAGCGGGTCGCCGCCGTAGATATCGAAGCCTGCCGAGACCAGGATAAACTCCGGTTTGTAGGCCTTGGCGATCGGGCCAAGAACATTTCTGTATATGAACAAATAATCTTGGTCGGTCTTGCCGGCCGTGAGCGGGACATTGACCGTGAACCCTTTGCCGGCCCCTGCGCCGACCTCGTCCCAATAGCCGCTGCCCGGATAATACGGAAACTGGTGGGTCGAGAAGTACAGGACGTCGTCACGGAGGTAGAAGGAATTCTGGGTCCCGTTGCCGTGATGGAGGTCCCAGTCAGCGATCAAGATTCGTTTAAGGCCGTGGTCGCGGAGAAGATGCTCGGCGGCGATGGCGACGTTGTTAAAAATACAGAATCCCATGGCCCGATTGTGTTCCGCGTGATGGCCGGGCGGCCGGACGAGAGCGAAGCCGTTCTTGATTTTTCCGTCCATGATCATTTCGGCGGCTTTCAGCCCGCCTCCGGCGGCGAGAAGGGCGGTTTCATATGATTTGGCGGTCGTGGGAGTATCGGGATCGAGCAGAGTATATGGCCTGCCCGCCGTCAGCGAAATAAAGCCGACATATTCATGGGCATGGACGTATTCAATTTCTTCTCTTGAGGCCAGGCGCGGCTCGATAAGCTCGGGAGAGAAGGGGAGTCCTTTCTCGATCATGTCATAGATGGCTTCGATCCGGTCAGGGCTTTCGATATGCCCCGCGCCCATATTGTGGTCGAGGTAGCGCCGGTCTTTGACGATTCCTGTGGTCATGCGATATTCCTTTTCCTCTTCCCTTCTGGGAGAAGATTAAGGTGAGGCGATCATCATTATTCACCCTCACTCCCGCCCTCTTTCCTCAAGGGAGAGGGATAGAATGGGACCATATGTCCCCGACAACTCTATTTTTTCGGGAAAAATTTTTCCAGATCCTCCGGCTTCGGTTTGGGCGTCAATAGACTGACGATGATCAGCGTTCCTAAAGACACAACAAGTGCCGGATAAATGATCGGAATTCCCCAAGGGTCGCCGGCCGGGGCTTTTTCCGGAGGCAAATTATCGGCCAAGATCTTAAGGAAGATGCAGACAACCGTTCCCGAGATGATCGAAACCAGGCCGCCTGCCTTTGTGGCTCTTTTCCAGGTAAGGGCTGCGATCAGGGCCGGGGTGATAGCGACACCATAAATAGTGTAGGCAAAGAGGCTCATCTGGAGGACAGAAGTAAGCTTTAGGCCAAGGTAAAACGCCACCAAGCCGATAATGACCACGAATGCTTTTTGAAGGGCCACCATGGTTTTCTGATTAGCGTCCTTTTTGATAAACCTCTGGTAAATATCGCGCATGATCGTGGTTGAAGGAGAGAGGAGATAATTCATACCCGTTGAGATCACTACGGCACAGGCTGCTCCGAGCAAAAGCACGCCCACCGGAGCGGGCACAAGGCTCCTCGCTGCCATAAGGATGACTTTTCCTCCTTCTTTTGGAATGGTCAAGTCAATCTGGTTTTTAAATTTGCTATAAGAAAAGACGGCGATAACGACCGCGATCGTCTCAACAACGATTGTCCCGATGGTCCACCAGGCAACGGCTTTTTTAGCGTCCTTAGAGCTTTTCGCGCTGTAAAATTTCTGGTACATGCTTTGGACGCCCATAAGAAGGAGCAAGGTCGAGAGAAAATAGCCGATGGCTTTGAGCGTCGGATGAGCGCCGAATTGACTGTTGACGACAGCGAAATAACCCGGCTCAAGGGCTTTTGTGGCCTGGGGCAGTCCGCCGGCGGCAAAATAGACAAAGGGAACGGCCAGCAGACAGGCGAGAACGATGATGATGCCATTCGGGAGGTCGGTGTAGGCGATTGCAACCATGCCGCCCAGAGTCGTAAAGAGGATAACAAAAGCTGCGGCGATGTAAATGCCCACCGAATCGGAGATTTTTCCATCTGTGACGACATTCAGGATAAACCCTCCGGCCACGAACTGGTAAGAAACGATGGCCGTAAAAGACATAATCAGGGCGATCGCGCCGAAAATTCGAGCCACGGGGCCGTAGCGCACCTCAAGAATATCGCCTATTGTGTACTGGCCGAATGTGTGGATTTTTGCGGCGAGGAAATAGATGATGATGATCCCGACCCAGGCGCCTGCGGCCAGCCACAACGCCGAGAACCCGGCTTTCGAGGCGAACTCGGCGCCGGCGATGAACGTGCCCGAGCCGATCCAGGTGCAGATGAGGGTGAAGACCATGACTTGCCATTTCAGGCTGCGGCCGGCGACCATGAAATCTTCCTGGCTTTTGATCTTCCTGGCCCGGATGAAATTAAAGGCCGCCAGCACGAGGAGATACGCGAGGATGATGTACAGATAGATTGACATGCGATATGCTCCTTTCGAAACAATACGGGTACACGGACCGCATTAGGGTCTGGCGCGTTACCCGTGATCGTCAAAAGGGGGACACGGGTCGAATTCCAAATCCCGAAAAAATCCGGCGTCAGAGAATCGATGGGATCTCGAAGCCCGCAGCATGACCATTATCTGGAATTCGGTCCATGTCCCCGTTTAATCTCAGGCGCGCCGGCGCATATATGCGCCGTCTCCTCAGGGAAGGCCAATCGGTTGCCGTTATGCGACCGCTCCTTTCTTTCCCGGGCGCCTGAGGCGCAGGCGCACATACACCCAGCCCATGACGATGTTGCGCTTGAAGTCGCCGAACGAGCGGATGTGCTTGAGGGCTTGGGGGACTTTTTTGATGATGGATGTCTTCTTGGCGCTGAAGGACCAGCGCAGGACGAGCTCGCTGACCTGGCTCCACGTCAGCCTGTCGATATAGAGCGGCACGTCTCCTTGGGCCATGGGCAAGGTGATTATTTTCGAAAAATACCGTTTTGTCCAGGAAAAATTTTTCGGAAGAACACCCGTGTCTTTGGCCAGCTTTTCGAGCGGTGTTCCCGGATAAATGTGGAGGATGGCGATCGACCCCTCGATCCGGTCTTTATATTCCTCGATGATCTTGATCGTGCCCTGGGCTTCCATCCAGGTCTCGGTCGGATGGCTGAAGATGAAAAAGACGTTCGGGATGACCTCGAGCTCCCCGCACCATTTCACCAGGTTGTGGAAGTCACCCATCTCGATCTTCTTGCCGACGATGTCGTTGCGGACCCGGTCCGAGCCAGCTTCGAGCCCGAAGGAGAGATGGAAGAGCCCGGCCCGCTTCATTATTTCGAGGAGCTCCCGGCTCATGATGTCGATCCGGACATCGCATTTGAAGAAGACGTCGAGCTTCCGCTCGATCATCAGCTCACAGATGGCCTCGGCCCTTTTGGGGCTGGCGTTGAACGTGTCGTCGAAGAAAAACACGACCTTAATGCCGTAGCGGCGCTTCAGGAGCTCGATCTCCCGGACGACATTTTCCGGGCTTCGCATCCGGACATGGCGGCCCCAGTTGATCGGCGTCGCACAGAAGTTGCAGTTAAACGGGCAGCCGCGGCTGGTCATGATGTTCACGGCGGGCAGGTCGCCGTGTCCGGGGACGGGAAATTGAAAGTTGTATTTTTCGAACGGCACGAGATGGAAGGCGGGGAAGGGAAGGTTATCGAGGTCTTGGATGGGGGGCCGGAGCGGGTTGCCTTGGACCTTTCCGTTTACCCTCAGGACGATTCCCGGAACGTCGGCGAGCACGGACAGGTCTTTCTTTTTCTCCCACGCCCGGCAGATGTCGAGCATCGTGTATTCGCCCTCGCCCCGGACGACGACATCGATCTCCGGGATATGCTCCAGGCAGTCTTCGGCCGCCATGGATGCATGGGGCCCGCCCAGGACCGTGAGCGCTCCGGGATGGGCGCGCTTGGCGAGCTTGATGAGCTTGAAGCTTTGGAACCGGTTTTCCGTCGAGATCGTGACGCCGACGATGTCGGGCTTTTCCTTCCGGATCTTCCGCTCGATGTCAGGCCAGTCCATCCCGAGGACGTTCGAGGGGATGATCTCGACCGGCACTCCCTCTCTCTCGAGGACCGCGCCGATGTAGAGAAGCCCGAGCGGCGGCATGGACGATCGGGTCCAGCGCTCGGCGAAATAGCCGCCGGGCGGAACATAGAGTTGAACTCTATTCAACGTTCTCCGCGTCCCCCTTCTTTTCAAGCTTCATCGAAAAGATCTTGGTGACGTTCGGCTCTTCCATGGTTGTTCCGTAGATGTAATCGGCGACTTCCATGGTCTTATAGTTATGGGTGATGATGATGAACTGCGTTTCGGTCTTGATCTTATTCATCAAGTTTAGAAACCGGACGAGGTTGGCCTCGTCGAGGGCGGCGTCCACTTCATCCAGGATACAGAACGGCGTTGGCTTGTAGCGGAACAGGGCGAAGAGAAAAGCCAGGCTTGTCAGCGATTTTTCGCCGCCCGAAAGGAGGCCCATGTTCTGGACCTTTTTTCCCGGCGGTTGGGCGATGATTTCGACGCCGCTTTCGAGGGGATCGGCTTCATCGGTGAGCTTGACCTCGGCTGATCCGCCTTCAAAAAGCGTTGTGAAAAGATCCTGGAAATTCTTATTGACCTCGGCCAGCGCCGTGAGGAACCGCTGCCGGCTTTCCTCGTCGATCTTCAGGATCGCCTCCTTGGTCTGGGCGATCGATTCTGTGAGGTCCTTCTTCTGCTGCATCAGGAAGTCATAGCGCTCTTTCTGGGCCGTGTATTCCTCCTCGGCCATGAGGTTGACCGGGCCGTATTTCTGGAGCTTTTCCTTGGCTTCTTCAAGCTCGGCCTCGACATCGCCGGCCTCGGTCCCGGGCGGAGGCGTTTCGGCTTTCACTTCCTGAAGGGTTTTTTTGAGTTCCTGCCAGCACGTCTCTTCGAGGTTCACCAGATCGCGGTCGATCTCCGCCTTCCGGATCTCCCATTTCATGCGTTCGTCTTTCTTCCGCTCGTATTCCTCGCGGAGCGCGGCGAGGCCTGTTTCGGCTTCGGCGAGCTCTCTTTGAATTTGCCGGAGCCGGATCTCGCTTTCGGCGAGAACGGTCTCTTGTTGAGCTTGTTGTTCTTCGAACTGGAGGGCCTTGTTTCCCAGCTCGCGGATGTGCTCTTTGAGGCGCGCCTCCTCGGCTTCCGAGGCGCCGATCTCCGCCTTGAGCGAATCGATCTTCGCCGCGGCGGTCTCTTTGCGCTGGGTCAGGTTTTTGAGGAAAGCCTCGAAGTTGTTGATCTTTTCCTGGAGGACATCGAGTATGCCCCGCAGTTCGAGAAGGCTTTTCGTTTCCCGGTTGGATCTTTCCCGGTGCAGGGCGAATTCTTTCTCCTCGGCCTCAGCCCGGCTCCGAAGGCCCTCTTCTTCCTCGGCGAGGCGGCGGCCGATCTGGGCCTGGGCCTCCCATTTTTGGCTCAATCCCGCCTTGTCCATCCCGAAAACCTCAACCTCATGGGCGAAAAGCGACAGGTCGTTTGTTAGGTTCTCTTTTTCGGCCTGGCTGAGGGCGATATCTCTCTCGTTCTCCTGGAAGGTTCTCTGGAGGTCGGCGAGGTGCGCCGTTTCGGTCTTGATGTCCGATTCGAGCCCGCGGCCGGCGCTAATATTTTCTTCTGATTGAGCGGCATAGGGTTGGATCTCCGCCTCGCGCCGGCTCACTTTTCTCTCGAGTTCTTTGATCTCCTGGCTGAGCGTGAACAGCCCTTCTTTCCGCTGTCCGAGCTTGAGGAGCCCGGTCGAAAAGAGCGTGTCGCCCTTAAGCGAAACGAAGCTTAACTCCGGGAAGCGGAGCCAGAGGTCGATCGCGGACCGGATGTCGTCCACGATGGCCGCGTCCTGCAGCCCGGGCATGCGGCCGCCCATCTTCGGGCTCGGCCGCAGCCGCGCCGTAAGCCAGCCGAGGACGCCGGAATTCTGGACGACGGCCTGGGGAAGGCGCTCTTTTTCGTGTTCCGGCAGGAGCAGGAAGTTGCCGCGGACCTCGCGGCCGGCGAGATTTTTCAGGAATTCTCCGGTCGAGATGACGGTCGCTCTTGCCTCTTCCTTCCAGAAAACGTCGATGAGGGGAGCATCGGCCGGATCGGACTCGAGGAGGTCGGTGAATAGCCCGAGTGCTCCTTCGACGTCGAACAGCGGTTCAGCCGCCCGCTCGGCTTCTTCGAGCTTCCGCAGGGCCTGGAGGTGGTAGGCATCCTCGTCCCGCTTTCCTTTCAGCTCCCGGATTACGGTCTGGAGGTTTTCGATGACAGCCGCCGTGGCGTTGAGTTTGTTGTGAAGGCCGGCCACGGATTTTTCTTTGTCAGCGATCTCCCGGCGCGTCGCTTCGCGCCGGCCCTCCTGCCGGGCGATCTCTCTGTTGTTCTCTTCGAGCTTATTCCTGGTCTCTTCCTCCCGCTTCCGGATCTTTTCCTCCTGGCGGCGGATGAGCTCCAGCTCTTTTTCGAGTTTTGCGGCTTCGTTCTTGGCCTCGGTGACCTCGGCGAACTTCAGGAGATAATCGCCGCGGACGGCTTCCACTTTTTTGGCCCAGGGGGCGATTCCCGCTTCGGTCTCCCGATGGACGCCTTCGAGGTCTTCGGCGTCCTTCTTTTTCCGGACAAAGGTCCCGGTGTTCGTCCTCAGGTCTTCCCGCGCCTGGAGGATGTCCTTTTCGAAGAGGAGCAGCTCGGCCAGGAATTCGTCCGTGTCTGCGGCCGCCTTCTTCCTTTTTTCGGCGAAGAATTCGATGCGCTTGGATTCCCGTTCTTTTTCGGCCTCGAACCTGGCGATCTGAGATTTCAGCGAAAAAAGGTTCTCTTGTCCCTGCTTTAAGACCTGTTCCAGGTCCCAGGCTTCCTTTCTCTTCTGGTTGACGTTCTTTTCCTCGGCGGCGAGGCGCGACAAGATCTTCTGTTCCGTGCCGGCGCTCCGGTCGTAATGGGCCTGGACGTCCTGCTGGCCTTTGAGGAGCAATTCGCTTTTATGACGGAAATGGCGCGCCGTGAGCTCGCGGATTTGCTCGCGCAGCTTTCGGTATCGTTCGGCCGCGCCGGCCTGACGGGCCAGGGAATTCTTGGCCCTGGCGACCTCGGCGATGATATCTTCAAGGCGGACCAGGTTCTGCTCGGAATCTTCGAGCTTGTTCTCGGCCTGCCGCTTCTTGTCCTTATAATAAGCCGTGCCCGCGGCCTCTTCGATCAACGCTCTTTTTTCCGTGGGCTTCGAGGTGACAAAGTTGCCGATGGCGCCCTGCTCGATAACGTAATATTTGTTTTCCGAGATGGCTTTTTTCCAGAGCTCGGCCTGAATGTCCATGAGCCGGACGACCTTTCCGCCCAGCCTGTATTCGCTTTCGCCGGAGCGGAAGACCCGATGGTTGATCTGCATCTCGTCCTCGGCGTTCCGGAGGACGAGGGTGACGTCGGCCATGCCCAGGGCGGGTCTCTTGACGGTGCCGCTGAAAACGGCATCTTCACTCTTCTCGCCGCGGACGGATTTCACCCGCTGGCCGCCGAGGACCCACTGGATGGCCTCGACGATGTTGCTCTTGCCCGTGCCGTTGGGGCCGATGATGATGGTGATCCCCTTGTTGAAAACGATCTTCGTCCGCTCGGGGAACGTCTTGAATCCCTGCAGTTCGAGCCTTTTAATGATCATGACCAAGCTTCCAGAGGCAGTATTGTATTCAAAACCGGGCTATTTTAAAAGGGAAAAAAGACAAAGATATGCCCCATTTGACAGATATGGCGATTTAGGCTAATTTAAGGTCCCCGATTTCCTCGAAGCCAGCGTAGCTCAGCCGGCAGAGCGACTGATTCGTAATCAGTAGGTCGGAGGTTCGATTCCTCTCGCTGGCTCTCTTGTGTCTCCCCATATGAAGCCTTAACAGGGTTTATCAATTTTAGCCCGTTTTAAGCCCATTTTTCAGAAAATGACGATACTTTGACGATACTTCGCGTGCTTGCGATGCTCCGCAAGTGAGGACCGGTCTCGAGCCTTCATGGCCAAGCTCCGGGCCCTCGAGCGGCGGACGCGGGCCGGCGGCAAGGATCAGGTCGACCACATGCCTGGGGGCCAGGATGACGTGGCGAACGCCGCGGCGGGTCGGAAGATGGATGACTGGAAAATCCGCTGGATCGACCTCAACACGGGCTGTATTATGGACGATAACGCCGGGCAAGATGGAGAGAGCCCGAGCCCGCCCGAGATCCTAACCCTAAATGACGAGGCGTTTATTATCAAATATCTTGCTCATGTCCGGAAATATGGCATGATCGACGAGGCCGCCAAAAGGCTCGGCATGGACCCCGCCCTGATAAAGACCTGGGTTCAACGTGAGGGCCGCAACCTCGAGATAATTTTGCAGTCAAGGAGGGATGAAATCCGAGGCGTTTATGATAGTCTCGCGTAAGACATGGCGGCTCCATGCGTAGGCGGCTGATGGCCAAAAAACGCGTCAGAACGCGACTTGACATTTGTATAACAATTTGTTTTAATATTTTTGCACCAGAGAGGGACAATGAAAAGTTATGGTTATATCGTAGTAACATTGAAATTCAAAAAAGAAGGAAGGCGATGGGCTGCCATTTGTGAAGAACTTGGAACGGCTACGTTTGGGCGTTCCATCCAAGAAGCCTCAGAAAGAATCAAAGAAGCGGTTTCGCTACACCTTAATACCCTGGAGGACGTAGGAGAGTGTGAACGTTTTCTACGGGAAAACGGAATAAAGTTCTACTCCCACAAACCAAAAAGCGATGAAATAAAGTGCAATCACCTTGATTTAAACGCGTTTTATACGCCTTTCATTCCTTCGGTTTCCCGAGAATTAAACGCTTGAAGTGAAATTTACGGAGATTCCTTCGTTCTCGGGAAAACGTCTTATAAAGCTTCTCAAAAAAGACGCTTGGCAAGAGGGCCGTCATTCTACTCACGGGGCGACGCTTACAAAACACATTGGCGGAAGGACAAGAGTTACTTTTATTCCCACAAAGGGCTCTTCACTGCCCCGTGGTACACTAATGGCGATCTTGAGTGATAAACAGACAGGACTCGGCAAGAAAGGTCTTCTTGATTTGCTCAATAAATTCTCCTGATTTTCCCTTTTTTACCGGCACTAACGCCCATATCGTCCTCAATGCTTGCTTTTTATTCCCCCAAAAAAATTTCCTCAAATTGACCTACTATCCGCCGCGATCAATCGGGCCTACCGGATCATTTTAGATTCAAGCCAGCGGTCGATGTCGAATTTTCGAAATAGGACCTTCTATGGATTAAATATTATGGGATGGAATATGGTATAATAGTTAAATTGGCCCGCTTGGCAGGGATCAATCGAAGAACAATCTATGCGATTGAAGGGGGACAATCTATTCAATTTTCTAATATTTATAAAGTGGCGATTGCGCTCAAGGTTCATCCGGGAAGATTGTGTACCGAGGAAATATCGGACGAGACCGTCGGTGAAAATCTAAAAAAAATGGAACGGGAGATTTTGGAGGAAATTTTTGTTATTCACAGCCCGATAAAGAAACTTTAGAATATTTAAGGGGGGAACCATGCGGCATGTTTTTATTGTCTTGATGATTTGTCTTTGTCTTATATCAATTTCATGCAAAGACATATTCGCACCTGAACCTAAGAAAGCGAACATCGTTGTCATAGAAGGGCCGATTTTTGAAGATAGTTATATTATTTTTTATGTTAAAGGCCGGGTTCAAAATAAAGGCAATGCGGCGGCGAAATTTGCGAAGATCACGATTTATATTCGGGATTCGAGCGGGGGATTGATAGCTCAGGAATGGTCTTATATAGATGATACCGACTTGGCACCGAATGAAACTTCGCCCTGGGAAGTTCTCTTTTGGGATGACGATAGAGGCATACGCAATAGAATGGATTTTTCTAAAACCACCTGGGAAATAAAGTGGGATTAGGCAATGGTCGCCATCCGCGCCGCGGCAGATGATACTGGACGAAGGACAAGACTTGAATGAATTCTATAATATGACAAGGAGAAAAACATGAACAAGGCGCAACGGAAAATCGTAGCCATTATCGGTTTTATCATGGCGCTCCTTTTTTTAGTATATTTCGGCATGGGTGATAACAATTTATATAACGACCCATTTGGCAAAGGCTTCCCCTTTGTTGTTGCGATAGTTTTGTTAATCGGATTCGGTCTCTTTATCTTGAAAGGGGGAAAACCTGAGCAAAAGTAAACCTACCTTAGGGCCGCCCCCTCAGCGTAAGCGGGGCCGTCCGCGACTGACGCCAGGGGCCGGGGGGTCGCCGGCCGCCTGGCCAGACGAAAGGACGCGCCGCTAAAAAGGAAATTCCCATCAAAATAAAGATTCTATCTGCCGAATAGGAGGTTCTCTATGAACGATGTTTTCGAAAAGCGCGTAAGGGCGGCGGCTGTCGCGGGCTGGTGGACCTTGCTGGTCGACGTCGGGTTTCTTCTGATTCAGTGGGTTTTGTACCTGCTGATCATGTCCGCTCGTCCTGCATTGCTGTTGTCCTTGTGGGGCCCGGGCACGACCTGGTCTTTCGTCCAGACTGTGTGGTTCTGGGCCATATTGATTATGAAGGCATGCGTTTGGCCCCTGGCTTTATTGAATCTTTGGCTGACGCTATGGGCAAGACAGTTAAGAAAACGATCGAATAGTTGATGGGGGGTATGCATCGTGCCGTCTATCCTTCCCGAACTCTCGCCTGTTCGCCTTCTTCTTGTTCCAGGCCTTGCGGTGAAAGCGGGCCTCATGATGAAGGACGAAGGACGCCGGGAATAATTCTCATTGCAAAAAGGGGGAGAAATGAAAATCAGAATGGGGAAGGCCGTTGGGATAGTACTTCTGCTGACGGCTTTATTATGCTGCAGCTGTCGGAATAATCAGCTGCAAGTTTATGAGACTATGCAAGAGGCTGCCGAAAAGGGTGATTTCGCCGACGTCAAAAGACATCTAAAGCGGGGCGCGGATGTGAACGCCAAGGACAAATATGGCCAGACGCCA
>Ga0256868_10001394_pt1 | contig 13231 bp, 16 predicted proteins | sample RVTome_13_FD_187341 | JGI IMG/M metagenome (GOLD analysis project Ga0256868, IMG submission 187341) | Soil microbial communities from uranium-contaminated site in the Upper Colorado River Basin, Wyoming, United States - RVT92D227 HiSeq ... | reverse complement strand
GGTATGCTGGTGGCTATTGTTGTGGAATTAGTGCACGGTATATTGACGTTACTCATAGCCAGACCTCTGGCTGAAGCGATTGAGGTAGTAAAAATTGCTATCCCGGCTATGATGGTAGCTAACGGATTAGGTGTAGCCATCGGCGTGATAATCCTGGAGCATACTAAAGAGCTAAGAGCAATACGCAGCCCGGCACGCGGAGAAGCAGGTCACCGGGGTCGAGTCTGATGGGAAAGGCTTTTGGACTGAATTTGGTTTCAGACAGCTGATATTTGCGGTCAACGTCCTTTCCATTTGCTATTGGAAAGGTTTTCTTCGGAAAGGTACAGCTTGCCCTCTTCGGTGTTCATAATGACGCCGGCATTCTTCAACACCAGCAAAGCGGTGGTTTTGTATTGAGTTCCCCGGAATAAAGCCTGTGCCATGCTCCTCGGTCTAAGTCCGAGTTCATCAATCGTCCTGGCATTATCGGCACCGACCGCTTTATTTTGCCGGAAGGTATGTACTATAGAGGAAATAGCACGCCTCAACATTATCTGGGGCAGCACAAATATAATTATCAGTAATAAAACGGTAAGTACGATTAGCGTAGTAGTTTGGCTCACGTAGTTTTTCCCCTTCCTATAATGTCTTATACGATAAGCTTCTTAAATAAATTGCAGACGCTTTGAAACAAACTGGTCTTTGTTACCTCTTATTGTTCTTCGGTGACCACGATGTCCCTGCCCATGGAATCGGCAAAATCGATGGTCACATTGTCTACCGTGGGGTCATCAGCAGTTTGAATATCGAATGGAAACACCTGTCCGGGTAAGGCAGGACCTCGGTATACGTATATTTCATATTTCACAATGGTGCTGCCGCTCCAACAATTCATAGTGCATATTATAGCCCTCAAGGTTGAACGGCTCTTATTTTGTAACGTGCCTTTTATGTAGAGATACTTTTTACCTTCTACCTGTGGGCTTCCCAAGCCGATATCCGAAGTAGCGTCTCTCCTTCCCCATTCGAGCGACAGCAGCGCCAGTGAATACTCTGATTTTTCCGTCGCTGTAACAAAAATATTGTCGGCTGACGAAGCTTGATTGCCGGCTCCATCTCCGGAGGTTACCCGGAAGTGATAGGCTGCATTCGGCTCCAGGTCGCTTAAGGTGATACTGTGGTCGGTGGTCAGCTCAGCCGAGGAGGCAGTTAAACCGTAGTCGGTCTCTTTGCCGTACTCAACGTCGCTGCTCGCCGGCTCGTTCGTCGTCCAGGTGATGATAGCGCTGGTTTCAGTTTCAGATGAAGTTAAAATGTTTTTTATTATCGGTGGTGCAGTATCAGCCACTGGCACTGTCGGCGGCGGCTCCGTGACATAAAGGACTACCGACCTGGTAACGGTGCCGCCGGCGTTTGTAGCCGTCAAGGTATAGGCAATGGTTTTAGTCGGTGACAGCTCTATCGAAGCATTGGCGGGAGCTTCGCCTAAACCCTGGTCTATAGTCACACTCGTAGCACCTTTCACATTCCATTTTAAGGTTGATGAGCCTCCGCTCTCGATTTCCGCTGGAGTAGCACTGAAAAGGAGAATAGACGGCGGTTCCGGACGACAGGAGATGCCGGACCAGGCTGATAATACCGCCAGACTAAGAAACAAGAAAATGTTGAAAATATGCTTATATTTCATCCCGGCAACTTCTGAATTCTAATTTGTTTATTATATACCCAGTATGAGCAAAAGAAAATTTTCCCATTGTTCTACGCCTTATTGCACCAAGGTATCTTGAGGACTGAATTGCCAGTTAGACAGGTCTATTGCCGTTTGTTTCGCCTGCTGCACATTTTGTATCAGCTCATCATGGAGTTTAATGTATTCGTCAGATTTGGCCGTAAATTTTTCCAGATATTTCTGTTTTACCTTTTCCTCGGAAGTACTGAAATAAGCGAACAGTTGAGGGAACGTATAGTCTGCGGCGATGGTCTTATCTCTGGAAGCCAGATATTCAGCTCCCTGTAAAGCTGACTGGAGCTGGCTGCATAACTGCTGCCACTGAGCTGTAACGTTTTCCGACCCAGCCACGCTGGCTTGTGATTCACTATAAGGGCTGTTTGAACAGACCTCTGTAGCGAGCTTCAGGCAGTTGTCGCATTGCACATAATATGTTTCAGCCGTTTTGGGAGATGGTAATCGTTCGGGTAAGCTAACCACGCGGTCTACAAGCTCTTTGGCAACGGAAGCCTTTTCTACTATGGGCAGATCTCCCACCGGGCATATTCCCGCGGGCGGGCATAATATACCGATGGCTGAGAACTCTTTCCAGTTGAAGCGCTGCAGCTCTGAAGCAATGGACCGCGCTCGTTCTATATTTTTCTGCATCTTGCCACACTGGTCGGTAAACTCTTTCTCAGCCTGACTGACCGGCTGGCCGCAAGCCGTGAATAGAAGCATAGTCGCTGTTACGATTATTATTGTATAAAACTTAATTTTTCCCATCTTCATTCTGCAATTCCGGGCGCTGATACCTAAACCATTTTCAGTGCCGATACGTTATATATTTAGAACTAAGGGAGAGGTTTAGAAAGGGCCATGAACAAAGAACTTATAGCCATACTCGGTAGTTTCCTGTTTGTATGTCTAATCTTCTTTTTCTTTGCCTGGTATTTATTCTAGATAAAACCATTTCTTGTCACTTGGCGAAAAAGTATTTCGATTATGGGGGTTAATATGAGTAGCATTGTAGGTGAAAAACCGGTAGTTTGGCAACCGAAGGAAGTAGTTGATTTGGGCAATGGCTGTAGAATGGGGATAACAAGTGATGATGGTTATTATCTGGTGTTATCGCCAAGTTACACCGGTTCTTGGAAACCTTCCAACTGGATACCTCCTGTGGTAGCCAAGAGATTGGGTGAATTGGCTGCAATTCAAATTGCAATCGGTAATCATTCCGCTCATAACTCACTTCAATTGTCGGTTCCGGCTTCGGGAGATACTGAGCGCAGCTACCTCTTGTAGCCACAAGCGAACCATCTGCCCCTTACTGACTTATGGTCCCTGCCTGCAGGTCCAGCAAGCCGTTTACTGCGTCAATAGTTTTGTTAGCCGTTATGATGAACATCACCAGGAACGCCAGCCCTGCCAGATAGCCCAGGTAAGTATTTTGCAGAAAAGGTATTGGTAAACCAAGGATGATATTACATATAGACAAAATGCAGAAAGCCAGGAAAAGGCTTGCCTCCAGTTTCGGCGTATTTAGGGCATGGCGTTCAATATGGCGATTATAATCACGGGCGAATCCCCACCAAGCCTGGAAAATCCAGTAGAAATTATAGAATGGTATAAAAATAAATCCTACCGCTTTTCCCGGTGTAGTGCTGGCGTTGCCATCTTGTATTACTCCCCAGGCTTTATATAGCAACAGATACCAAATCGACGCCCCGAACAGTATGGCGGCGCTGCCCAATAAGATGAGCAGGATACTGCTCGCCAGTGCCCAGGGAGAGGCATAGTCGAGGTTGACAACATAATCGGTTAATATTCCGGATACAACTAAAATAACTACCGCGACTGTTAATAGAACGATGCCGCCGACCGGAACGCCTATCATAGAGCCGAGATAGAACCATTTAGACAATCTCTTCATGCAGGCTATTCCTCTCTGTTTATTTCGCGGGGATAGTATTCAGTAGGGCAGCAGGTAAAGGTAAATGCGGTGGGATAATATTAAGGCTGGTCCTGGGTCTCTTTTGACCACTCCTGCATTAGTTTCTTAATCTGCTCGGCGAGCTTGGGGTTGGACCGAAGCCTGTTGATAAACACCGGACAGCCTTCGAGAATGGAGTTTTCAGCGGCAGCTGCCAGGCCGGATAATAACTGTTGCATGCCGTATTGAGAGGCACCCGGGTCCGTGGCTCCGGGCATGGAAGACTCGAGCTGTTTTCTTAAGTCATGCTCTGTTAACTTCACCGGTAAAACGCAGCTCTTGTACCAGGGGCAGGCCTTGCATTGTACTAACGCCTGGGCTTCATCCAGAATGTCAGTCATAATGTCTCAACTCTTGCTAAATCGTATCCAATAAGCTTCATTCCCATATCAATTCATTGGTAGTATCATTAAAAGACCAGCTGCGGTCATATTCCGGGTTTATAGGGCAGGCTTTCGTTATAGTCCACATTCCTTTACCCTGATACTGCGCAGTATACGTCGAAACGGCCACCTCGTACCGAGGTGTTTTAGCACCTCAGCCGCAAGCGTTGGGATCTTGAGGCATCAGCTTCTGGCAGTTAAAACTGAAGCTTTTGGCTATGGCGGCTACCTCGTCGGCTGTATGACGGGGTGCGCTATTTATAAGGGTACAGCCTCCGAACGAGACTAGAAGAAGGATAGCAACTAGCAGGCTGATGTATTTCATTATAACCTCCCGACTTGGTTTAAGATTGTCGAAGCGTCGCATCGATTATACACCGTGTAAAGGCAAAATAAAACAACGAATTAGTGAGAAGGCTCATTTCTATGAGGTGATTCCTGGACTGCAGCAGGTTGACGTGCTAGCTATGACCCTTCAGCCTCGGTGGTCATAAAGGTCTTGTCGTCCGATATTGCTTCGTTGCCAGCGGCGTCTTTCGACTTGACTATGTAATGATAGGTTTGATTCGGTTGAAGGCCAGTCAAAACTACCGAGTGGGTCACTACCCCAAGAGATGTGCCGCTACTTGGGTCGTCTGCCGGCTGTGCCGGTGCCACACTGCCGTAAGTGGTATTAATGCCATATTCAACCTGGGAACTCGATGGCTCATCGGTTTCCCAAACAATGCTGGCGCTTGTTGCCAACACAGTTGGTTGATTGGGAAACGTGATGGCCGGTTCTGTGACATCGACGACTGGAGGATTGCCATTACCATTACCGTTACCGGTGGAAGAATTTAAAAAGTCCAGAAGCTGATCGCCGAATTGCCAGTAGACCAGCCCGCCAAGGCCAATCAACAGAATTATTAGCAGCATTACCAGCAACGGTCTCGATGATGACGATTGGCTCCTTGGTGCCGGCGGTGTCCAGGTTTGCTGTTGTCCCCACCCTGGCTGCTGTCCATAACCCGGTTGTTGTGGTGGCATTCCCGGCTGCTGTCCATAACCCGGTTGTTGCTGAGGCGGGCCACCAGGTGGTCCCCATCCGGGCTGCTGAGTCGCTCCTCCCCCCAACGTGGTACCGCAATTAGGACAAAATCTGGTACCGGGGCTGACTGTAATCCGGCACTGGGGACAAGAAAGGCTTAACTGGGCTCCACAACCGCCACAAAAACGCTGGCCTGGTATAACGGGAGAACCGCAATTAGGACATCTCTGTTGCATTTTTCAGCTCTCTACTTTTATCCCTTTCTACTCCAAACCAGAATCTCTGTCTGTTCGTAGCTAAGTATTATATTATCATGATTATACATCTGATGCTAAAAAGAAAGCAATAGTCAAGTTTAGCATAGATCGGATTGTGGCAGCATTTATTTCCAGTCTATCGCCTTATCCACCGAGTTATCTACTCGATGAAACATTGCTATCGGCGGGTATCGTATAGCTTCTTCTGGATACTTCCTGCCCTTCGGCATTGTATAAAATGGCAGTATCGGGCGTCTCGTTGTTCCAGACGTCACCCGGACCGTAATAGAAGCAGTAGCCTCCGGATTCCCATTGAGCTTCGCCGGTATAGACTCTGATACTCTCGCGCGGCTTTATGGTGCAGGGACGTGGTGGATAGCAATTTTCCACACATTCAGTCCAGTTGCCATAAAACGTACAGGAACACGGTGTGAAGATTGGGAAAGTAAATGTGGGATACCCCTTTGTTATATTTATTAGCCTCCACCCGACTATGTTCTGCGGCGAATAGCTGGTGTTTTTTATTTCTACATATTCATCCCATTCAACTATTTCACGGTTTGTCGCTATGGTATCGTTGAAGTTCATTCCCTTGTAGTGGATAGTGGTTATTTGAACAGGTTCACCGGTGACTTCGCTTGCACAGTCTTCGACTGTTATAGCCCAGTTAGTTAAATTAGCAGCTATAACTTTTAGATAGTATTCACGGCTGCCCTCATCAATATAGACCGTGTCTCCGGATATGCCCTGTGAATAGGAAATCGATTTAGTAAGCTTAGCCGGATTGTCCTGAGGATAGACAAGGACATTAAAAAAGGCGTATTGGGGATTTTGAATGTCCACGGTCCAGATAATGCGCCATTTATTACTCGTAATACGAAACGCGGGTGTAGTCTGGTTATCTTTGCCCATGAATACTTTGACGGTACTCCATTCGCCTTCATCTGCGGATGCTTCAGTTGGCGGTACGTCAGCCGGCTGCTGACTTTCCACAGTAGCCGGAGGCTGCGTTTGGGGTTTAACCACCGGTGCTGCCGGCGTTGTTGAACCGCAGGCTACAATTGAACTGGCTGACAAGATTACCAGTCCGACATAAATAAGCAGGCGCACTGAGAATGTTAAATTAATATTAATACTCCGATGGAGTTTTTTTCTTACGTATCTTAAAGACTGCCGTCGTCCCTGCCACAACTATTATAAGCCCTATTATCAACAAATAAAGCCGCAGATAATCGCTTTTCCAGTTGGCTTTAATTGTCTTTGTCTTATCCATCGTCAACGACATATTAGCATCCAGCCCGGTATAATCCCCGCTCCACCCTGTGAAGGTATGCTGGATTATGTTGCCATCGTCGGTACGTATCGAGACGGTAGCCTGTGAGCCGGAATCATACCAGCCGCTCCCCCTGGGGTTTCCATACGGTGATTCGACGGTCAGTTGATACTGAGCCTCGTAATTAGCGGCGTATTCTCCACCGCGCGAAATATCTCTTTCAGTAGATGCATCGCCATCACTCCATGAGGTAAACAGCAGCCTTGTTCCTTCTCCCGTAGCTATTGGTGTAGTAATTTCGAACCGATGGGTTGTGCCGGACAGCCAATCGAATGACACAGGCAGCTCTTTTGGTAAGTATGATTTCCCGTCTGCTTTTAAGACAGTGGTGTCAGAAGCTGACTCGGCATCGGTGTGAAAAATGACCTTCATAAACAGATTGATTTCATTGTATTTGTAAGGGGGTATATAGAGTGTGGGATGCTGTATATTTCCGCTGGAAAAGGCTGCCAGATTGGCAAAAGGAGCCACAATTTCGTTTACGGTCTTAGGACCGGCATAGTCGAAAATTTCCTCGGCTGAGAGCTCGTAATTACCGTTGGTGTCAGCGCCGCTAAAATCTCGCAACGCTTCCAGGACATAGTGCGTGAAAACGGCGTGCTTTAAATCGCGGTCTTCGAGAGAACTTTCCAATTGCTGACAGCTCATCAAGACAACCCGGCCGTTCTGCCCGAGTTCCTTGCTAAATGAGCCGGCATAACACGTATCCAGGATAACAACGACCTTTTCTGCATGAATACCGTCAAACCATTCTGCCAGTTGTGAAGCTTCAACCAAATAATCATAGGAGCCGAGGTTCTCGAAGGCACTATGTCCGCAAAAGTAGAACAAGGCAGTATCATTGGCACCGGCATTTTCAGCCAGCCACTTGATAGCATAATAGATACCTGCATTAGTCCCTTCTTCGTTCAGCACTATTTTAATGTGGTCTTGGTCAGTAACAGGTAATAATTGAGCCGCCATGTCTCGCGCATTATCATCGGGATGTTTTAGCTGGACCGGATAAACGTTCCACTCTGTATCAAATATGCAAAACGGACATTGAGGCTCCGTAACGCCCACAAAAACAGCCCAGAGTTCAGGCTCGGATGATTCAGCAAGTGCTGGCGTATAAAGTGCTTGGATGGGCATAAGCAGTATTGCCAGGATTGTGCCGACTAAGAAAATTGAAAAAATGTTTCTGGGCATTACCCTATTCTGTGACATTATCGCTCGCCTCATTTAGTGGCGTTGGAACCGAGTAGCTTTTTCTGTCGACCTCGTTGCCCAGCGCATCATACAGAACAGCTATATCGGGATGGTCGTTACTCCATATGTCGCCGTAGCCGTAGTAGAAAGTTAAGCCTCCGGTTTCAGGATGGTACTCATCGGTATAAATGCGTGCAATTTCGCCCGGGTAAATTATGAAGGGAGGGAATTTGAACGTGGGGCTGGGCTTGCTGATGTTTTTTAGTGTCCAGCCGGTCATGTCTTGAAAGCAGGTGCTGAGATTTTTTATGACCACGTATTCGTCAGGCTCGACCCTTTCGGTGCAACAGCATACTTCGCGGTCCGGTGGAAACACGGTTCCTCTATAGTGGATAGAAGACAGCTCAACAGGGTAAGAGGTCGCTGCTGTACCATTCGATTCTATGGTTACAGTCCAGTGCTGCAGATATTGAGCGGTAACCTTGATAAGGAAATCGTGTTTATCTACCGAGGATAAGAAGTAATTAAGCTTACCGGCGCTGTTACCTGCGTTGGAAACAGTCTGCCAGATGGCATAAGGCGCATCTTTAGCATAAATTTCTAGCTTAAATACGGCTTTTTCGAGGTTATCGGCATCGATTGTCCAGTCGAGGTGCCATTCCGCGCCATATATATGGAATACCGATGTAGTTTCGTTCGCTGTACCGCTAAAGGTAACCACCGGGTACCATTTCTCCTGGTCTACAGGTTGATTCGACGTAGGTGTTTCCGTTTCTATTGCTGACTGGTTTTCACTCACCGCTGGCGGTTGTGTTACAGGGGGTTTATATGTTGGCGGTGGGGCCGGCTTTAGAAATGAACAAGCCGGAGTCAGACTTAGTGCTAGTAAAAGCAACGCTATAAGCGAAACTAAATATCTGACAGCTTCGTTTTTCATATCAATTTGCTATCGGTACCGGCATAACCGTATTTATTTCCAGCTTCTTCTGCGAATAGTATACGTTACGCAACTGCGGGACATCAATAAAGAGTTATGTAAGTAGCTAGGACTTTAGTCCTCAGGCGGCGGTAACGAAGCGGTATAAACTACGGTCTATTCATCAACGAGGTTGATTTGGGACGGGTCTTTAAGAACCATTTCCGGTACGCCGGAGCCTTTGGGGTATTCCTCGATTAAGCCGGTGACCTGAACATGTTTGTTGAGGAAGTAAGTTTCAGGGTTGGCTGAAAACTCTGTTACAAACTTATCTCTGTCGCGTCCCCAGATTATGCACTTGAAATAGTTATCATAGGGCTTGTGGAAATCGAGGAAGGTAATCTGGCTTTTTGTGTCAGCCGCATAATAGGCGCTAACAACTGTTCCCTCGACTACTTGATTTTGCCCGATATAACTGGCGGCCTCCTCCCAGCTTATAATCCCGGCAGCAACCTTTATATATTCGGTTTTCGTCTCCACGTCGCTTCCTCCCGGTCCCATTATGGCCAGCGAAACGGTGTAGCCTCCCGCTGCAATGTAAGTGTGGTTGGGTTCCGACTCACTACTGAACTGCCCGTCGCCGAAGTCCCAGTGCCAGTTGGTAACGTCACCCGAGGATAAATCAGTGAAAGTGACCTTTAAGGGAGCTGACCCCTGTTCCGAACCGGCAGTAAAATCAGCTGTCGGGGGTTGAGCAACGGCAGGCTGTAACTGTCGGGCGCAACACGGCGCCAGTGAAAGTAATAGCAAAACCAACAAAAGGAGCTTAGGCATCGACTGTATTTTAGCCTTAATATACCCGAAGCTCAATAGTTTGTTAAGTAGATACGAATTTGCTATACTTTTTTCTTAATGTGGTCATAGCCGGCGATGCCGGCTGTTATTTCTTTATAGTAGGTTATGAGACTAGCCTAATCGATGGTCAAAACGGTGATAATATGAAGTTGTGGAGAAAGCCTTTCGATATGGCCGATAAGGCCCCCAAGCCGGTCACGGTGCATATTAATGTGGACAGGTGCAAGGGCTGCGGATATTGTGCTGAATTTTGTCCCCGCGGAGCATTGAAAATGACCGACGAGCTCGGTCCCAAGGGCTATAATTTGGTCAAGGTAGTCGACGAGGGCAAATGCCTGGGCTGCGGCCTTTGCGAGGCGATGTGTCCTGAGTTTGGAATTTATGTGACTACAGAAGACAAAGAAGAAAAAGAAGAGCCGGTTACGCATGTCCAAAGATGATGTACTCTGCGGCGAATTTTTTATTAACGGCGACACGGCTTGTGCCGAAGGGGCTATAAGCGCCGGCTGCCGTTTCTTTGCCGGCTATCCGATTACTCCGGCAACTGAGGTTGCTGAGAGAATGAGCGAACGTCTTCCTCAAATAGGCGGTGTTTTTATCCAGATGGAAGACGAGATAGCTTCCATGAACGCCGTGCTAGGAGCCTCATGGGCAGGTGTAAAGGCGATGACGGCTACCTCGGGCCCCGGGTTCAGTTTGATGATGGAGAATATAGGCCTGGGAGTAATGCTGGAAACACCTTGCGTGGTAGCCAATATCCAGAGAGCAGGCCCTTCAACAGGATTGCCGACCCTGGTCGCTCAGGGAGACATGATGCAGGCCAGATGGGGCTCGCATGGGCATTACGAAATCATCGCCCTCGTCCCCGATTCACCGCAGGAGATGTTTGACCTGACCGTTTTAGCTTTCAATTTATCTGAGCAATATCGGGTGCCGGTGCTGCTCATGTCTGATGAGGCTGTGGGCCACATGAGTGAGAAAGTAGTGATACCCCAGGTAAATTCAAAGGAACTGGTTAATCGACAACGACCAAAAGTCGCGCCGGATAAGTATTTGCCATATGATTCCAGGAAGGGTTTGGTGCCTCCCATGGCTGTAGCCGGTGAGGGATATCGCTTCCATGTTACCGGGCTAACGCATGATGACAGAGGCTACCCGGTTATGACCGCAGAGGCTCAGGACAAATTGATAAGACGGCTTGTGGACAAAATTCGATTAAACGTAAAAGATATAACTAAATATGAAGAGGTAAATGTTGATGATGCCGAGGTGGTTGTAGTTAGTTACGGTATATCAGCCCGTATTGCGCGATATGCGGTCCAGCAGGCAAGAGAAGAAGGGATAAAGGCGGGACTGCTGCGACTGATAACGGCATGGCCTTTCGCCGATGACCGCATCAGGGAGCTGGCATCGGCGATAAAAGCCTTCATAGTCCCGGAGATAAACTACGGACAGATGGTAAGGGAAGTAGAGCGATGCGCGGCTGGCAAGGCCAAGGTCAATCTGTTACCCCATATGGGTGGCGGCGTGCATCTTCCCGAGACGATTCTTGAGGCTATACGAGAGGAAGCCCGATGACAAAAATGGTGACCATAGAAGCAAATCCTCTGGATTGCTACCTCAGAGTGGACAGGATACCACATATCTGGTGCGCCAGCTGCGGTATTGGGCCGGCAACCGGCTGTTTCCTCAGAGCTATCGACCGTGCCGGTCTGAACCCGGACAAGGTTTCCGTGGTTTCGGGAATAGGTTGTTCCGGGCGGGTGGCCGGATATATCAAGCTGGATTCTTTTCATACCACACACGGCCGGGCTCTACCTTTCGCTACCGGTCTGAAATTAGCTAATCCGGAATTGACGGCGGTGGTTTTTTCCGGTGACGGAGACATTGCGGCCATCGGCGGCAACCATCTAATTCATTCTGCCCGCCGTAATATCGATATGACCGTCATCTGTATAAACAACTTCAACTACGGCATGACCGGCGGTCAAATGGGGCCGACGACACCGCTCGATGCCCGCAGCACTACCTCTCCGTACGGTAACTACGAGTATCCGTTTAACTTGCCGTACCTGGTCGCTGCCAGCGGTGCTACTTATGTTGCCAGGTGGACTGTGTTACATCTGCGAGAACTGGAGAAGTCAATAGCCGAAGCCTTGATCAAGCCCGGTTTCAGTTTTATAGAAGTGCTCAGCCCGTGTCCCACCGTATATGGCCGTCTAAATAAGCTGCCGAGCGGCCTGGATGAAATGCGCAGCTACCAGGAGAGAAGCGTTATCCGTGATGGCGCCGACCCCAGAGATGTCGAGCTATCGCTAAATGGCCCTATAGTGGTAGGCAAATTTATCGATATAGAGCGCCTGACTCTGTGGGATTGCTATCAGCAGGTACTTGACCGAGCCAGCAAGCCTAAGAAACGATAAAGCGCAGGCAACTGATTTAAAAAACTAATTGGAGAAATTAACTTGAGCCGAACGGAGATAAGGTTAAGCGGCGCGGGCGGACAGGGGATTGTGCTCGCGGGTCAAATTCTGGGACAGGCAGCCTCCCTGTATGAAAAAGGAAAATCGGCTACCTTTACTCAAAGCTATGGTCCTGAGGCAAGGGGTGGCGCTTGTTCAGCTGAGGTGGTTATTTCGGATGAATCTGTAGGATATCCATATGTGATAAATCCCCAGGTGCTGGTAATTATGTCGCAGGAGGCATATAACAAATACACGCAAAATACAGGTCCGGAAATCCTGATTATTATAGACCCTGACCTGGTCAAAGCTGACGCGTCTCACAACGCGAACCTACTATCTATACCGGCTACAAATCTAGCCCGCGATATGGGGCGGGTCGTAGTAGCCAACATTATCGTGCTCGGCTTTTTGGCAGCGGTCAGCGATGTGATTTCTACTAAAGCTCTGAAGGAATCTATACTTGCAACCGTGCCCGAAGGTACTGGAGAATTTAACATTAAAGCTTTCACCGCCGGCTATGAGTACGGGCAGAAGCATGGAAAGAAGAGTTAGGCGGTATTGTCCATGGCAAGGAGTGTTGCAGTAATTGGTAACAGCGTTGGAGCAGCCCAGTGTGCTCTGGCTCTGGCTGTTATGGGCGCCGAGGTTAGCCTTATTGTATCGGCTAAAGCACTGAATTTAAAAGACAATGGAAGCGGCGATTTCCAAATCGATTCCGCCAACGAGTGCCTTCGCATCTGGCCGTTGCTACTCAGGACAGCAAGTCACCCGAGAGTTAAGGTTTATACCGGCTCCGGTGTTGAAGAAGTAACTAAGAAACGGGGACAGTTTAGTTTATCGGTAAAGAAACTGCCCCGATATGTAAATGAGACATTGTGCACCAGTTGCGGTCAATGCCAGGAAGCCTGCCCCGTTAAAATACCTTTTTCTGACCGTGGTTCTACCGCTATACGTGGCGCTATTCACGAACCGCAGGCAGGTGTCCGGTCGGTACCGGCAGCCTATACCATAGATAAGATTGGCACCGCCCCCTGCCGGGTAGCCTGCCCCCTGGGCATCAATGTGCCCGGATTCGTCTGTCTGCTGGCTAAAGATAAGGCAGAAGAAGCGCTTAATCTCATCAA
>Ga0256868_10001393_pt1 | contig 13236 bp, 15 predicted proteins | sample RVTome_13_FD_187341 | JGI IMG/M metagenome (GOLD analysis project Ga0256868, IMG submission 187341) | Soil microbial communities from uranium-contaminated site in the Upper Colorado River Basin, Wyoming, United States - RVT92D227 HiSeq ... | reverse complement strand
GTGGCCAGAAAGGCAACCGGAATGCCCGTAAACATGGCTTCTATTCCGGTACCCTTAGCCCTGCCGAAACATCCCAACTGTGGAACATTACCAATCTGGAAGGTGTTGACCCTGAAATAGCGTTCATTCGCGTCAAGTTACAGTCTTCTCTTCAATACGACCCTGGTAACCGCCGCGTAATCAGAGAAGCCTCCAGATTACTCGTAAAATGGTATTCTGCAAATTACCGGTTGGACCCGACCGACCGCAACTACCTGAAAACTGTTGTCGAGAATCTTTTGGAAATTGCCTCCATACGTCACTCCGCCGGCCTCCAGGGCTCACAAACATAAAGGGCAAACCGACGAAACGAATCGTACGTACTTTAACAACTGAATCTTCCCGAGGTAACCGCCTTACGTATGAAAAAGGGCTGTTGAACTCCAGAAAAAATAGCCATTTTTGCAAAACGAATCATCCCGGCTTCCCTCATGCCCCTCCCCCTGTGACCAGCACCCAAACAACAACGTTTCTTGCATATACGCCCCAAATGACAATTGCAGTCCAAATGTTCAAATGCCAAGGCTATTTGGATATCAGAATCTCAGATTTGGCCGTGGGATTGGCAGGCCCCGATAAACCGGAACAGGCAATAACAAAAGGGACGATTGCGGAGGCTGTTCCGAGCGTAAGTGAGGAATATCGAACCTCAGGCTAAGAAATTGTCGAGTCGGCTGAGCGCTTTCGATGAATTTTCCCTTCAGGTTGACGCTGTTTCCTCACCGCCTACAGGCAGAGAACGCAGGCGAATCCGCGTATCCTCAAGCACTGCGATGCTGCCCTCTTCCAAGCTTCTCCGGAGGGTTGCCAGATTGGCTAAGAGAAAAGCTACCTGATTATCAGGGCGCCTTGACGAACGACGAAACAGAACTACAGAGGGTTTTGACTCCTGGCGCAAGGCTAGCAATGTACCAAAATCAGTGTCTGCCGAAACGAGAATACGCCCCTCGTCACGAGCCCGTTCCAAGACTTCGCTGTCAGTTGCAGTCTGCATATCATAGTCCCGGACATGAACAGCATCGTGACCCGCTTCACGCAGTCCGGCAGCAACCAGCGGCGACAGGGCATTATCCACCAGAAACTTCATGGGGCTACTACCGGCAACTCACGCTCCTTGACCGCTTCGGCAGCATAGCGCAACGCTTCACGGATATCTTCTTTTTTGAGGTCCGGGTAGGCTCGAAGAATTTCAGCTTCGCTCATCCCTTCAGCCACCATGCCCACAATAGTGGCCACAGGAATGCGCAGCCCCCTGATGCAGGGGACACCACCCATCTGTTCGGGGTTAACAGTAATCCGCTCAAATTTCATCTTGCTTGTCCTCCGCTGTTTATCATAAGCGAAATCTGCCAAACATACAACTCGCATTGCCTCGTTACCACGGAAGTCAATCACGTTTACAGGGACGCGTTCTGGCTGCGGCCTGAAGTACCAAGGGAGGGGAAACCCTTAAGAAAAGTCAAAAATCAAAATGCAAAATGACAGGTCAAAAGGCAAAAATTGCGTAAGCCCAAATGACAAAGCCCAAATGACAAATCAATGTCAAAATCCTAATGGCCAAAACTACTTAGATTTTAGATATTAGAAGTTTGCATTTGGCCGTGACATTGCCACGCCTCGCTCGCAATGACCGTGAGGTAGAGAACGAGCTTGCAATGACACGGGAGGTTAGTCCTTTGTTAAGAATCGGGCAAAACAATCTATAATGGATGAAGCCAGAACTACAGATTGCTGATAGAATTAGAGAGGAGGGGAAATGCGAGAGGTCATTTTATATCCCGGTGAGGATGGCTATTGGGTAGTGGAATGCCCGAGCCTGCCTGGTTGCATCAGCCAGGGGAAGACAAAAAGGGAAGCAATCAGTTGCTACACTCACGCCCTTGAGGAAGATAACTTTCTTGTTCCCTCACAGTCAAAAGGAAATTGAAGCTATTTTTGTGCTCTTTGTATCAAAGTCTAGGACAGGAACCGCGCTAATGCGATGCCCAGAAGAACTAGAGCAGCTCCGAGGAAACCGAAGCTCACGCGGCGTGTGACTTTTTGACGTTCGGCACCGGCAACAAAGCTTGCGCCAAATAGAATAAGGAATACGCCAAGCAGGAGCGAAGGTGCAGCCCAGATTCCGGAATGTGCCCGTACATCCAGAGCACCGACGAAGAGAAAGACTAAGCCTAGTCCGATACTGACCCTGCTGTAAGTTTTGGACACAGAGCGGAATTTAGCACTCCGAAAACCGGGCGTCAATCAGAAAAGAACGGAATCGGGCATATAGCAAAATCGAACAGGATCCCCACCGGCGGTCAGGGACCTGTTGCCTCACTTGTGGTCCAGGTCCTTGATAAGCTCGTCGACCGAGTCAAAGGTCTTAACGCGCCGAGCCTTGATATCTTCATCGGCTTCTCGCTCGCCTTTCTGCCACCGCCTGGTCCAGAAGTAAGCCTGGCTTTTGTCTATCAGTTTCTTCGGCATCAACACAGCCCCCTCTTCTTCAACTTCTATTTCTACAATGTCGCCTTCCTCTATTCCGATAACAACGTTGCCAGCTTCTGGAGGGCCTCCGAGATTGTCCCGGCTGGCAAAGTGCATATCAATTCGGCATGTCGCGCGCGCCAATCCAGGCTCTTGACCCGGTCGGACAATATTGCTCCTGCCACCGGTAAACCGGCGGGAAGAAGGACCTCGAAAGGATAGCCCTTGGGCTGGCTGGTTATCGGACAAAGGATGGCCAGTCCTACCTTGCTGTTATAGCTTTGCGGTGACAGCACCACCGCCGGACGTCGTCCGGCTTGTTCGTGGCCTGCTTGCGGATTCGAGCTAATCCACACCACATCTCCGCAACGAGGCACGTAGGCGCGGCGGTCTACCACGTTTCGTTCCCCGCGGCAGAGCCGGTATCAACCTCGTGATGCAGGTTATCTTTGGTGACCTTTGATAGGAGCTGTTCGATGGTCAGCTCCGGCCTGGCTAACCGCGTGATAACGATTTTCCCGTCGGCCAGCGATAGCTCGACCGATGTCTCTTTCTGGAGTCCGACTTCATCAGCGAAGGATTTCGGAATGCGCAAAGCGAGACTGTTACCCCATTTCTGAACACGCGTCTTCATATCAACCCTCCATTCACGGTATCTACAATGAAGATACTATTTCTACAGGCGCTTGTCAAGCCCGGCGACAGCGTTTGGTAGCGCCCTGAGATTCTTCGCCCCCCACAAGTCGAGGCTCCTTTCATAACTCCCCTGGCCCCTCTGATCCTTCGACTTCGCTCAGGACATGCCTTAAAAGGGAGGCTTCTTGGCACGAGGCTAAAGCCTCGAACTACATTCATAACTCCCCTGGCCCCTCTGATCCTTCGACTTCGCTCAGGACATGCCTTAAGGGGGACTTCTTGGCACGAGGCTAAAGCCTCGCACTACAGAGATTGCCGCGCTTCGCTCGCAATGACACGGACGTCACTACCCGATGTTATGAACGTATGAAGTGTCACCCATCTATCTGAACTAGGTCAGCCACGAATTGAGTCATGATTATTGTTACCGAAAAGGGTATCGATGCGTCAAAATTAACAGGACCTTCGCATCTTTGTTGATGGCTGCGTCAGTATGTAATAGACTATTCGATAACTGGCGGAGCAATGATGAACCCCTTTTTCTTTATCATACTTTTCGCGCTCATTATTGAGTATGCCATAGGACTGGTTGCAGATGTGCTCAATCTGAAGTCTCTGAGGTCAGAACTGCCTCCCGATCTTGAAGGGGTTTATCAACCGGAGGATTACCGCAGGTCTCAGGAATACATTCGTACTAACACTCGTTTTGATTTCGTGACTGGCGCATTCAGCCTGGCTGTTCTGCTTTCTTTCTGGTTTACTGGCGGCTTCAATTACCTTGACCAGATAGTCAGGTCCTGGGGCTTTGTTCCTATCTTAAGTGGACTACTTTACATTGGTACTCTGCTGGCAGGCTACAGCCTTCTTATGCTGCCCTTCAGCATTTATGAGACATTCGTAATTGAGGAGAGATTCGGCTTCAACAAGACTACCCCGCGCACCTTTGTGCTGGACATGATTAAGAACCTGGCCCTGGCGGCACTGGTCGGCGGCGCCCTGCTAAGCGGCTTTCTGGCCTTGTTTCAATATGTGGGCTACCACGCCTGGGTGTACTGCTGGATGGGCTTCGCCGTATTTTCCTTGATCCTGCAATATGTAGCTCCAACGTGGATCATGCCGCTGTTCAACAAGTTCAGCCCGCTGCAACCGGGGGAGCTGAAAGAGGCTATTCTCAACTACGCCCGCTCGGTTGATTTCCCGGTCAAGAACGTTTTCGTGATGGATGGCTCCAGGCGCTCCACCAAATCAAATGCCTTTTTTACCGGATTCGGCCGCAACAAGCGAATTGCCTTATTCGACACCTTGATCGAAAAGCACACAGTGCCCGAACTGATAGCAGTGCTCGCCCACGAAATCGGTCACCACAAGAAGAAGCATATACTACAGGACACAATAATCAACATTCTTCACGCAGGACTACTCTTCTTTCTGTTATCTGTTTTCCTGGGAAGCCCCGGCCTCTACGACGCATTCTACATGGAACAACCATCCATCTACAGCGGCATATTGTTTTTCGGCTTGCTCTACACTCCACTGGAAATGGTGCTCTCCGTCGCAATGCACATGCTGTCACGGAAGAACGAGTATGAGGCTGATCGCTTCGCAGCCGAGACTACTCAGCACCCGCAGGAGCTGGTGGAGGCATTGAAGAAACTCCATACAGGTAATCTCTCAAATCTGACGCCCCATCCTTTCTACGTTTTTCTCAACTATTCTCATCCGCCCCTGCTCGAGCGCGTGCGTGCTATTCTGCGGCCTGAAGCCTGACCTTCCAAGACGAAAGGGTGACCTGTCACAGGCACGTAAGCGGTAATCTGGTTGATGGTTGTCTGGTTATTTCCGTCTCACGGGGTAGTCTGGCCCGTACGTTCAAATCGGTCTGGAAAAAACTTGACAAATTACTTATTGATACTTAAACTATTTAAGTGTCGATAATAATTAAGGAGGATATTCAGTGAAGGAAGAGCTAATTGCCCAAATAACAGAAGCGCAGCGCCGGATGAACCGGGTAATCCGGGAGCGCACACTCGACTCCTGGGTGAAATTGAACCTAACGATCCCCCAACTCAAAAGCCTGTTTTACATCTCCCGGCATGGAAGGGTGAACCTCAGCGGCTTAGCATCTGGAATCCGGGTTACTCCTGCCAATGTCACCGGGATTGTTGACCGATTGGTTGAGCAAGGCTTGTTGACACGCACCCCTGATACCGATGACCGCCGCGTGTCCTGGTTGAGCGTAACCGATAAGGGAAAGACGCTCATCAATGACCTGAGAGAAGGGAGAGCGCAGGAGATGCGCAGGATTCTGGATAAGTTGACCGAAGAAGAGCTGTCGATAGTTGCGCGTAGCTTCGAGTTAGTGGCAAGAGCCGCTGAAATCAGCGAAAGAAAGGAGTCGTTTGGGAATGGCTGAAGCAATCGTTGTCGAGAATCTGGTCAAAATTTACCCCGGGGTGAAAGCTGTTGACGGAATTTCGTTCACTATACCGGAGAGAGAAATCTTCGGGTTACTCGGACCCAATGGAGCCGGCAAAACGACAACTATACGGATACTTCTAACTCTCATAAGACCGACCTCAGGAAGTGTAAGTGTGTTCGGCATAAATGCGCTAACCCACCCGGACAAAGTGAGGGAAATGGCCGGTTACGTACCCCAAGATGTGTCAGTAGATGGGGAAATTACAGGTTACGAGAACATTCTAATCTACGCCAAGCTATACGGTATGCCAAGGGACCAGAGGAAACAACGTATTAAAGAGGTACTGGAGTATTTGGACCTTCAAGATAGAGCCAATACCATGGTCAATACTTTCTCAGGCGGCATGATGAGACGGCTCGAATTGGCGCAGTCACTGGTGAACAGACCGAGGATAATGTTTCTGGATGAGCCAAGCATTGGTCTTGACCCAAACGCTAGAAACGCCATATGGGAACTGGTGAGAAAATTGAGGGGCGAGTTCGGCACAACTATCCTCCTCACTACCCATGATATGGTCGAAGCAGACACCTTGTGTGACCGGATAGGGATAATGGATAGAGGCAAGCTAGTGGTAGTTGGTGAACCATTCCAGCTAAAATCAGGTGTGGGGGGAGATATATTGAGTATAGTCTCCCAAGCCCCCAACCTCCCGGCGGTTGTCGAAGAGCTTGGCTACTCAACTATAGCTGAGTCATCGAATGGCACTGTTGAGCTACTGGTTGCAAACGGTGAAGCCGTTATTCCACGTCTTCTGGAAGACCTTAGAGCTAAAGGAGTGGAGATCGCCTCGGTGTCTCTGAAGAAGCCTACCCTCGATGACGTCTTTTTGAAGTATACCGGTGCTCGTATAGGTGAGGGCGGGAGCTGGACGCAGGCGCGTATGACAAGAAGAACTTTCAGGAGGCTAGCAAAGTGAACTTGAAACGGTATTTATCAAGCGTGTTAGTAATTACTGAGCTTGAGTTAAGAAAGATCAGACACGACCAGTCACAGATCTGGCTGAGAATAGTTCAACCAGTTCTCTGGCTTACAGTATTCGGTGTTACGTTCAGCAAGATAAGGGCTATACCCACCGGAGATTACTCGTATCTGCAGTTCATGACTCCGGGTATACTTGCCCAATCAGTTATCTTCGTGGCTATTTTCTATGGAATCATCGTTGTCTGGGAGCGTGACCTCGGGTTGCTTAATAAGCTCCTATCAACCCCAGCACCACGGTCAGCTATTGTTATCGGCAAAGCTCTATCAGCTGGAGTGCGAGGGTTATTTCAAGCGGTTGCCATCGTGATCCTAGCTCTCATCATGAAGATTGAGCTTATTCTTACTCCTCTCAGCGTGTTGGGCACCTTTGCCATAATAATTCTCTGCGGTATGTGCTTTTCCAGCATGAGTATAGCTCTTGCCTCGGTTCTCCGTAATAGGGAAAGGATGATGGGCATTGGACAAGCCATCATGATGCCTCTGTTCTTCGCCAGTAACGCCATCTATCCCCTCTCCATCATGCCAGGTTGGCTCAAGGTCATTGCTATAGGCAACCCTCTCAGCTACGTTGTCGACGCGATAAGGGCGCTGCTGGTCACGGGTGACTTATCTTCTATTCCTGTAGATATCCTAGTGATTGGTGCAACCACAATCATGCTAGTTGTCCTGGCAAGCTTGGGGTTCAGGAAGATACTATCGTAGCAAACCAGATGAAGCTAAAAGGGGTTGGCATGCCAGTCTCAATGGGATGCTGAGCCCGACTCAGGAGGCTTTGACCTGGTATCTGGCTTTGCCTTCTTCGTAGAGGTCGCCGCCGTGAATGTCGTTTATGACCGTGACGGGAAAATCCTCTACCTCCAGCCGGCGCAGGGCTTCAGCACCAAGCTCTTCGTAGGCTACTACCTCCGCTTTCTTGACGCTCTTTGAGATTACGGCGCCGGCACCCCCTATTGCCCCCAGGTAGACTGCCTTGTGCTTGACCATGGCATCTTTCACCGCTTTGGACCGCAGGCCTTTACCAATCATCCCCTTCAGTCCTTCGGCCATTAAACGGGGGGCATAGGCATCCATCCTGCCGCTGGTGGTGGGACCGGCCGAGCCGATTACCCTCCCCGGCCTAGCCGGGCTGGGCCCCATGTAATATACTGTGGCCCCTTTGATATCGAAGGGCAGAGGCTTGCCCTGGTCGAGAGCTTCGACCATCCTCTTATGAGCGGCATCGCGGGCAACGTAGATGACGCCGGTGAGCAGGAGATTGTCCCCGGCCTTGAGGTCTTTCAAGATTTCGTCGTTTAACGGAAGCGTGATTTTCTTTGCCATAGCTCTCACCTCTTTTAGTAGTTGATAGCTGGTGGTTGTTAGTTGATAGTAACCCCCTATCTCAAAGTGCCCAGGTAGCTGACGGTAAGCTGCTTTTCCTTTACTTCAGGCGTGGTGTAATCGGGGAGGAGCATCGGGGCTACCCTATCGGTTACAATCCCGGCCTCCTTGAGCTCCTTATGATACGCCTTCACATGCTTCAAGGTCAGCTCTCCTTCTCTGGCTTTCTCCCTGGCGAATATAGCAGCATTTTTACCGGCAATCCTGCCAAATACCACGATATCCATAAGCGAGTTGCCCATCAGCCTGTTTTCTCCATGCAGTCCACCGGTCACTTCCCCGGCAACATAAAGCCCGGGCACAGCGGTTTCGCACTCGGCGTTATCCTTGAGCCCTCCATTCTGATAATGGAGCGTGGGATAGACCAGCATGGGCGCCTTAGATATATCGATTCCCAGGCGGTCATATACCTTCCATTTCCCGACAAAAGCGGTCCGCACCCTCCCCTCGCCGTGGAGGATGTCAAGCATAGGGGAATCGAGCCAGACCCCTACCTTCCCGGTAGGAGTGGGAACACCTTTGCCATCCAGGCATTCCTTGATAAACCGGGCCGATTCCACATCCCGGGGCTCGCGCTCATTGACAAATTTCTCACCGTGCACATTCAAAATGTCCGACCCCTCCGAGCGGAACCTTTCGGTAATGAGCCATCCCTCTATTTGCTCCGGGAAAACAACGCCCGTGGGGTGATATTGAACGGTGTGCAGGAAAGATAGAGGCACTCCTGCCCTGTAGCCCAAAACAACACCATCGGCAGTGGCGCCGTAGTGATTGGTGGTCATGAAACCCTGGACGTGGAGCCTGCCGGAACCACCTGTGGCCAGAATTACCGCTTTGGCTCTGGCAACAAGATACTCCTCGGTCTCCATGTTATAGAGCACCGCTCCGGCACATTGTCCGTGCTCATTGAGAATAAGCTCCACCGCCGGGGAAAACTCCAGGACTTTGATGTTAGGCCGGTTACGGGCTTCATCGCGCACGGTGCGCATGATTTCCATGCCGCTGAGGTCGGCGCAGTAGTGCATCCTCTTGCGGCAGGTCCCCCCGCCATGCATAGCCCCCAGCCTGCCATCGGGAAACTTAGAGAACATGACTCCCAGGCTTTCCAGCCACTGGAGGGCATCGGGAGCCTGCTTGACAAAAGCGGCCACAATCTCCGGGTCGTTTTTGAAATGCCCTCCCCCCAGCACATCCAGGTAGTGATAGTAGGGAGAATCCTTCTCTCTTTTTGTGGCGGCCTGGATCCCCCCTTCAGCCATCATGGTATTGGAATCGCCATGCCGGAGCTTGGTAGCCATGAGGACCTGAGCGCCATTTTCCTCGGCGATAAGGGCAGCGACAGTAGCAGCCCCACCACCACCGATAACCAGGACATCGGTCTCATAATCGACTCTCGATAAATCAACCTTGTTGGGGTCAACCCTGCTCTTAGCTTCCAGCAGGTCCACAAACTCGTGAGCTATTCTATAACCCTTGCTCGGGCCGACCTTTATCTCCCTCCTCCCCTCTTCTTTATAATCGGGGTGATACCTCAACATGTCCTGCCTTTCCTGCAAGGACATGAAGGTAAACTCTTCCCCTTTTTTCCTTTTCTCCACGCGGGCAGGCCTGGTCTGTTCTACCTTCTTGATATAGGGCTCGAAAAAATCGGGATATCCTAAGTAACTCATCTCGCCTCCTACAGGTACCTTGTATCTTTCGGCTTCCAATCCTCCCCGGCCGCCATCGGCTCTACCTCCCGTTCCTGGTACACCTTTTTCAGCTCATCCTCCTTCGCCTGCTTCAACTCGTCCAGAAACCGGTCATACCTTCCTTCATTGACTGCTTTTACCATCTCCGCCAAATGTTCGGCCCGGGGCACAATCCTGGCCCCATAGGTCCTACGCGCCAGCTGGAACATATGATACTGGGCCAATTCTCCAAAGCAGCGACTGGTGCACAAGCCGCATTGAATGCAATCGAAGCTAAGCTGGGCGGCCCCGGCGATATTCCCCTGCTTCAAAGCTGAGACGGCGTCCATGACCTCTATCCCCTGAGGGCAAGCCTTGGTGCAGGAGTTGCAGGCCACACAGCGAAACAGCTCGGGATATAGCTTAAAGACCTCTTCAGGAGCAGCAGTTAGTCCGGCAAACTCGTACGTGGCCCGATTGGCAGGGAAAAAGGGAATCTGGGCTATGTACATATCGGGCTCGACCGTCTTCTGACAGGCAAGCGCAACCTGTAATTTATAATCGCCGGGCTTGCGATAGACCGTGCCGCAGGCGCCGCAGGTGCCCCCGCGACATCCACAACCCCGAATCAGTATGTAGCCGGCATATTCCATGGCCTTCATAATAGTAAGGCCTTCGGGGACCTCATAGCGCTTGCCCATGATATATATCGGGATCAGCTTAGCCGCTATCTTCTTCTCTTCCTTGACTGCTGTCGCTGCTGGTTTTTTCGTTCTGGGTTTGACTGCTCTCGTTGCTGATTTTTTCTTTGTCTGTTTGGCACTCATTGTTGACCCCCAATCAGTTGAACGCTTTCGCCTTGAGGAAGCAAGTTTCTTTCTTTCAGAAGTGACTCCGGGCTGCCGTGATTCAGATCAAAATGGCATACCCGGGGACTGAGCCCCAGGGCCAGAGCCAGAAGCTGAGTGAAATACAATAGCGGCATTTCCCTGAATCCGCCCTGCTTCTTAGCTAACTCTTTCTGGCCCCGTCCCAGATTATAATCACACAAAGGGCAGGTGAGGACCAGGGCTTCTGCCCCGTGACTCAATGCCGAGTTCAAGATAGGCCGCGCATATTCAGCAATATCACCAGGGCTGCTTACTACTTGATAAGAACCGCAGCACCTCGTGGATTCAGGAAAATCAACGGGACTGGCCCCGACGGCTTTAAGAAAGTCCCCTAGGATGGTAGGGTTCTCTACATCATCTATAGCTATTTCCCGGGGGCGAAGCAGAGTGCATCCGTAATACGGGGCTGCTTTCAATCCCCGGAGAGGGAGCTTCACCTTCTGCGAAAGGGCCTCCCATCCTACCTCATCTCTCAATACTTCCAGAAGATGGACCACCTTTACTTCCCCGCTATAGTCTATCCCTTCATCTATAAAGTCATTAAGGGTATTCCTTTTCTCCACATCTTGTCTCATCAAGAGATTGGCTCTCTTCAAACTATTAAGACAAAACGCACACAAAGTCACCAGTTCGGTTTTTCCCTGTTTCTTGACCCGGATGAGGTTGCGGACAGGCGCTACCTGATGGATTAAATCATCGTCAGCCAGAGAATAAACTGCGCCACAGCAATTCCACCTGGGGATCTCATCCAGTTTAAACCCCAGAGCTTCCATCGAAGCCACAGCCGGCTCTTCCAGATTCCTGGCCTTCGTTTTCAAGGTGCAGCCGGGATAATAAGCCAAGCTCATTTTGTATTTGTCTAACCGGTAAACTTTCTCAAGCCGCTGACCATGGCTGTTTGAGGGAGGTCGCAGCGTTCCTGCGGCGGAATATCCTCGGGGCGTACGTGGTCGATATTCTTCCTCAGGGTGAGCAGCCTTATTGCCTCCATCACCTTAGAGAGGTCAAATCCTCTAGGGCAATTGACGGTACAGGCCAGACAGGAGGCACAGGTCCAGACAGTCCTGGAACCGGCAATTTCCTCCTCCAATCCTAACCGTGCCAGCTCGATAATCCGGCGAGGGGAAATATCCATATTGGCAGTCGCAGGACAGCTTCCTGTACACATACCACACTGGTAACATAACTGAAGGTTCTGCCCACTGAGCTCCTTGACTTTCTTTACAAACTCGCGGCGTAACCTTTTGGAGGAAATGGTTACAGGTACCTTCTTAGTCATCTTTCAACTGCTTTACAGGACCGTTTCCTCATGGCGAGCACACCAGCACTGCATGTTGACTGCTACGGGCATGCTGGCAATGTGGCAGGGGAAGGCTTCCACGTGAACCGCTAAGGCGGTCACTGTGCCGCCATAGCCCATAGCGCCGATACCCAGATCATTGACCTTTTCCAGAATTTCCCTCTCTAAAGCGGCAACCTCGGGGTCAGGGCTGGGCTCGCCGACTTTGCGCAATAGTGCCTTCTTGGCCAGAAACATGGTCTTGTCCGTCGTCCCGCCTACGCCGACACCGATGATAACCGGCGGACAGGGATTGCTGCCGACCTCGTTGACGAGGTTGACGACAAAATCAATGACCCCCTGACGTCCCTGAGACGGAGACAGAACAGTCAGACGCGAACAGTTTTCCGAGCCGCCTCCCTTGGGCAAGACGCTGATTTTCAGCTTGTCCCCGGGGACTATGTCGGCATGAATCATAGCCGGTGTATTATCTTTAGTATTTACACGGGCAAAGCAGGGCCCTTTCGCTATGGACTTACGCAAATAGCCCTTATCATATCCCTGACGCACTCCTTCGTTGACTGCGGTGTAAAGGTCGCCTCCGGTTATATGCACTTCCTGGCCCAGCTCCAGCATGACGACAGCGGCGCCGGTGTCCTGGCAAAGAGGAATCTGTTCCTTGCCGGCGATGTCTGCATTCTCCAGGACCCTGTCCAGCACATCACGGCAAACAGGAGATTTCTCTCTTTCTCTTGCTTGCTTCAATGCGGCTATGACATCCGGGGGCAAGTAATGGCAGGAATGGTCAAATAGACGGGCTACGGTGTTCGTTATATCACTGGCTTTGATTTCTCTCATCTTCTTTGGCGGCCAGTGTCATTGCGACGAGCGAGATTCTTCGCTTACGCTTCGGAACAGGCTCCGCAATCCCGGAGATTGCCACGCTTCGCTCGCAATGACAATGCCTTTCCAGTCCTGTCGCCTCTGGCACAGCGGGGTTAGCATCTACCAGGAACAGGACTTCTGCCTTTTCTCCCTTCTTTTCAATTGGCTTGCCCGTGGTATGGTGAATCTCGCGAAAAGTAGAGAACTGTCCGGAGTCTTCATATTCACTTTATCATTTCTGGCGAAAAATTTGAAGGTTCTCACGTCTATGTTATCGAAGATTACTTTTTCTCTAACTTGCCTTCAGTTTGCCGGATTTAACCTGAGCGATGAGTTCATCTTCTTTCTTCACGTCCTCGAGAGTTTTGGGGGCATAAGGCGGCTTCCATTCGTCCGGGATAGTCTTATCTATACCATATTTGTATTTCAGAAAGCGTGCCCCGGTAGCAGGGTAAAGAGCATAAATGAGGACGTCTTGAATGTTCCTGGCAAATTCCTTCGATTCTTCCCTGGCTTTTTCTAATTCCG